>TARA_R110001606_G_scaffold399295_1_pt1 | contig 76724 bp, 67 predicted proteins | sample TARA_R110001606 | Tara Oceans TARA_R110001606 (sample SAMEA4398315) | marine metagenome | biome: Polar Biome; feature: [SRF] surface water layer (ENVO:00010504); material: water (ENVO:00002006), including particulate matter (ENVO:01000060) such as... | depth 5 m
AGCCTCTAAGAGTAATCTTAGAGGCTTTTTTGCGTTTAAGATGATTTAGAACCAAGCGAAAAACCAGATCAAGCGAAAAATATAGGGGACGATTGTACTAAGCATAGATTTTAGAGAGTCTGTATAGAAAGAAGCTGACGTTCCTCACGCCTCTGAACTGACTTCTGAAGGCTTTGATCTTGACATTGAAAGATTCAGCTACAGCATTGGTGCTTCTGTTGTTGAGGAAGTCCAGGCCGGTTAGATAGTGATTGTAGATGCTTCTTACTGCCGTGTTGAAAGATTTGAAGCCACGTTTCTCCAATGCATCTTGTACGTTCAGCAAAAGCTAAATGGCTGCTGGGGTTTGGCAAGGACGCTGGACAGAGTGTTCATCCTGTTCAGGCAGAGTGCCCTGGAGGGCAGAGCCTAGACTTTTAGGGAAGCTAATATGCGGGCAGGTCGAAGCATGCCTACAATTGGCTGCAAAAAAAGCCTCAACACTATTTGTATTGAGGCTTCTTATCCTTTTCGGTGGATTCCTATTCCTTATTCTTGGACTTTGACTTCGATGAACCTGAGCCTGAAATCGACTCCCTCATTTCAGTGTCAGCCTTTACATTTTGCATTTTGTAGTAGTCCATGATACCCATGTTGCCTGAGCGGAAGGCTTCTGCCATCGCTTTGGGTACTTCAGCTTCCGCTTCGATAACCTTGGCTCGGGCTTCCTGGGCTTTGGCTTTCATTTCTTGCTCTAAGGCTACAGCCATAGCCCTTCTCTCTTCCGCCTTAGCTTCCGCCACTTTCAAGTCGGCTGATGCCTGGTCAGTTTGGAGTTTTGCGCCAATGTTTGCTCCTACGTCTACGTCGGCAATGTCAATAGAAAGAATTTCGAAAGCTGTTCCAGCATCAAGGCCACGGGCCAGTACGAGTTTGGATATTTTGTCTGGGTTTTCTAAAACAGCTTTGTGTGTAGCGGCAGAACCAATTGAAGTTACAATGCCTTCCCCAACCCTTGCAAGAATGGTGTCTTCGCCAGCTCCACCTACAAGTTGCTGGATATTGGCACGGACGGTAACTCTGGCTTTCGCTACTAATTGGATACCATCTGCTGCCACGGCAGCCACAGAAGGTGTGTTGATCACTTTCGGATTAACTGAGATTTGAACTGCCTCAAACACATCTCTGCCGGCAAGGTCAATTGCAGTTGCTTGCTTGAATGACAAGTTGATGTTGGCTTTGTCAGCTGAAATAAGTGCCCTGATGACCTGAGGTACGTTGCCACCAGCCAGGTAGTGCGTCTCCAAGTCAGAGGTTTTCAATTGGCGTTTTTCCCCAGTGTGTTCATCAGAAATAGCGATCCCTGCTTTGGTGGCCGTAATTAATGAGTTTACCACAACACTTGGAGGCACCTTTCTGATGCGCATAAAAACAAGTTCAAGTAGCCCAACCTTTACGCCGGAAAAGATTGCTGTGATCCAAAGGTTCACAGGCACAAAGTATAGGAAAATGAAGAATCCTATAATGGCGGCGAAAACTAAAAATAGAAAAGAAAGATTACCCATTATTGATTAATTTAAGATTGATTCAACGAATATTTTACTATCGACAATTTTCGAAATCTGTATTTTGGCATCGGCTGGTATATAGTCGCCGCTGCTTCGAACTTCCAATATTTTCTCATCAAACAGGCCATTACCAATTGGCTTTAGGGTCGAGATGGCTTTGCCAACATCGCCAACTTTTGCCGTTATGACGATTTCTCCGTTTACTTTCCCCTCCATGGTTGATTTCAGGGAAAACTTCTCCCAAACGCCACTCTTTAAGCTGATAACCACCACTGATATCCCGGCAATCAGTGAGACGACAGAGACAATTGCCGCAATGGTATTTCCGAAATACTCGAAACTGAGGTAGAGAGCGGCAATACCAAATATACATCCAAGTATGCCAACAATAGTGGTTCCCGGAATAAACACCACTTCGATGACGATGAGTGCCAGCCCGAAAACCACAAGCCCGATAACAATGAACCACTCTGCCATAATTGTTTAAGTTCCTGAAATTTAGAAATTAACTTCGAGCTTACCTTGAGAAATGTTCGCTTAGTAAGCTCTGGCGAAAATTACTCTTTGCTTTGATGGCTTACCTGTTACCATACATTTTCCCACCTCTTCTTCGCCATCAAGAGGAATACATCTAATAGTGGCTTTTGTCTCGTCCTTCACTTTTTCTTCCGTTTCCGGGGTGCCATCCCAGTGGGCTAATACAAATCCCCCCTTTTCGTCCAGAACGCTTTTAAACTCTTCGTAGGATTCTACTTTCGTAATCATTCCTGCTCTGAAGTCATGGGCCTTCTTATAGATATTGACCTGTATATCGTCAAGCAGCTGACTTATCGTCGCTGTAAATTCCTCATTCAACGGAATGACTGACTTCTCCAGGGTGTCTCTTCTTGCTACCTCAACCGTTCCGTTTTCCAGGTCTTTGGGGCCGATAGCGATGCGAACCGGCACGCCTTTTAGCTCATACTCAGCAAATTTCCAGCCTGGTTTGTGCGTATCACGATCGTCGTATTTTACGGAAATACCTGCTTTACGAAGTTTACTGATCATTTCCTTGGTTACCTCATTGATCTTTTCCTTCTCTTCGTCTGAGCGATAAATAGGAACGATAACGACTTTGTTCGGAGCAAGATTCGGAGGAAGTACCAAGCCGTTGTCGTCGGAGTGAGCCATGATGAGTGCGCCCATTAGTCTGGTACTTACGCCCCAACTGGTGCCCCAGACATACTCAAGGCCACCTTCCTTCGACTGAAACTTGACGTCGAATGCCTTGGCAAAGTTCTGCCCAAGAAAATGTGAAGTGCCTGCCTGAAGCGCTTTCCCATCTTGCATGAGCGCTTCAATGCAATAGGTGTCTTCAGCTCCGGCAAATCTTTCGTTTTCAGTCTTTACGCCTTTTATTACGGGCAGCGCCATGAACGTTTCTGCAAACTCTGCATATACATCGAGCATACGCACTGTTTCTTCTACGGCTTCTGTTTTGGTGGCATGGGCAGTGTGACCTTCCTGCCAGAGAAACTCGGCCGTGCGAAGAAATAGCCTCGTGCGCATTTCCCAGCGCACCACATTGGCCCATTGATTGATGAGTAAAGGAAGGTCTCTATAGGATTGTATCCAGTTTTTGTAAGTGCTCCAAATAACCGTTTCGGATGTTGGCCTCACAATTAATTCTTCTTCTAACTTAGCCTCTGGGTCTACAATAATACCACCTCCGTTTTCATCGTTCTTGAGTCGGTAATGAGTAACCACGGCGCACTCTTTTGCGAATCCTTCTACGTGTGCTGCCTCTTTACTTAAATATGATTTTGGTATGAAAAGTGGGAAGTAGGCGTTAGAATGCCCCGTTTCCTTGAACATGCGATCAAGCTCCTGTTGCATTTTTTCCCAGATAGCGTAGCCATAGGGTTTAATTACCATACATCCCCTAACTGGCGAATTTTCGGCCAAATCAGCCTTCTTTACCAGCTCGTTATACCACAGTGAATAGTCCTCGCTCCTTTTAGGTAATCCTTTACTCATCGAAAAATTAAATTTTGGTACAGATATTGCTTAAATTGTAAATACCATTGACGGCAAATATACGTGAATGAAAGGAAACGGGAAGGGAAACTCTTTACGTTGTTTTGTTGTCATTAAATTATAGGGAGTCAAAAAAATATAAAGCTATGAAAAGGTACACGAAGTTCGCAGCGTTAAAGACAGCTCTAAGCTTAGGGGCATTGATTGCATTGGTGCCTTTTGCGGCTATATCTCAGTCAACTAAAGAAGTGGACGACCTCTACTTTTCAAAAAATGACAGGGTAAAAATCAAGTATGCTACCAACGACGAAGGGCAACCGGTGACCGAGTCTCAGGCAACGTACGAGTCATATAGCCACAACACGTACAACCCAACTTATTCTGCTAAGACAGTCAACCCTGAGTACATAGCTAAGTATAAGAGTGCTTCGCAGGAAAATGTACAGGCTCAGCTTGATGAGCAGGCTGCTCTCGACAATCAGGAGAATCAGAATTATAGCAGCGAAGACTACTATGTGGATGGTTATAACTCCAATGGCTACACTACATCCGGAGCCAGCACAGTTAATATATATACTGGTGGTTACGGCAACAATTGGAATTCCTGGATGCCATACAATAATTACTACTTTAGCTCGTGGAACAGCCCTTTCTGGAATCCCTACATCGGCTTTTCAATAGGTTATAGCTGGGGCTGGGGTGGAATGGGCTATGGATTTGGGTACCCTTACGGATTTTATGACCCTTGGGGATATACCTGGGGAGGCTATTACGGCGGCGGCTGGGGTAGATACGGTGGCTGGGGTTGGAACAGACCTTATAACTACTACGGATATGGAAACGGCTACTATCACGGATTCTACGATGGCTACTATTCAGGCGGTGGCAAAGGAGTATATGCGAAAAATGTAGTAAGGGGTGGAAGAGTGAATAGAAGTGCCGTTGGTGGTGGCAGTTATGCAAACACGGCCGGGTCTAGCAGATACAGAAATGCCAATGTGCAAAATGTGACTGGGTCGACTGACAGAAGCGGTTCCACGGCATCGAGAGGAAGAACTGTTTCAAGTTCGACAAGCTCAAGAGACTACTCAGGCACTCAAAACGAATATTTTCAAAGATCCAGAGCTGGCTACACCTCAGGAGTAGGCACTAGCGACAGGAACACTTCTGCTGTGACAAATAGAAACTCAGGCAGAACCACATATGAGTCGGGCGTGAGATCAAGGAGTTCCTATACGGCAGCTGACAGGACTTCTCAAAATGCCAACACAAGCAGAGGTTCTTCTACTACAGGAACGACTACTAACTCCAATAGCTCAAGAAGTTTGGCCCCAGCATCTTCTGGAAGGACGAACAATAGTTCGACCAACGAATTCAGGGGAGTGACGCCTAGTAACTCCAGGTCGTCATCTGGGCAGATGAACAGGCAGGTAGTTCCTAACAACAATTCGTACAGGACAAGGTCTAATAGCAGTGGCTATTCCACTCCATCATATTCTGCGCCTTCTAATAGTGGGCGAAGCAATAACTCTTATTCAAGCCCTTCTTATAATAGAAGCAGCGGCTCGAGCAGTGGCAGCAGAAGTAACTCCGGCTGGTCTGCTCCGGCTCCCAGCAGAAGTAGTGGTGGGTCTAACACCTTTTCTGCTCCTAGCAGAAGTTCTGGTAGCAGCGGTGGATTTTCGGCACCCAGCCGATCTTCTGGAAGCAGCTCTGGAGGAAGCAGGTCATCAGGATCCTCTTCGGGCGGATCAAGAAGTGGCCGTGGTAATTAAGTTTTATTCATAAATACCAGACTAAAATGAAGAAGTTGACTAAGCTTACCGTCGTAAGCATGCTAATGGTATGCTCTGTTGGAAAACTAAGTGCGCAGGTTGAAAGTGGGTCGTTTGGTTATTACACCGATGCGTTAAGGTTCAGCAGTATTTCATCTACAACCGGTTCGGCCAGGATGCAGGGACTAGGGGGCGCCAATACTTCTCTTGGAGGAGATATCACGACTGCTGCAAGCAACCCCGCAGGTCTTGGATACTTTAACAGGTCTGTGTTTGCTGTTACACCCTCATTAAATTTTAATACTTCGGACGCCACGTTTGCTGACGAAAAAAATAGCGGATATCTCAACAAGTTCAATTTGAGCACGTTAGGTGTTGCCTTTAATTTCTCGAAAGGGGACGTTGTTCAGGACAAGTTCAAGGGAGGAACGTTTGCTATTAACTATCAGCGAGTGAATGATTTTTACAATGAATTCACATATGAGGGCTACAACGATAATAGCTCGATAATTGACTATTTTCTGGAGCAATCGAACGGCATACCTTTAAACAGCATCGACAACAGAGGGTTGCTAAGCCTTGCTTACTACAATTATCTGATCAACCCTGTGGCAGGCCAGGAAGGAACTTATGATTCGTTTGTGTTGGGATACCCTCGTCAGAGCGAAACTGTTAAAACCGTAGGTGGTCAAAACCAGTGGAGCTTTTCTTACGGTGGTAACTACGACGACAAATTTTACTTTGGAGCTGGTTTAGGGATTGTGGGATTGAGGTATAAGAATACTAAACGTTACACAGAGAATAACTTCTACGACTTCGCTAATGATGCGGATGACCCGACCATCAACAGCATTTCGGCTGACGAAAGCCTTGAGATAACAGGAACCGGTGTGAATGCGACTTTTGGTTTCATCTACCGACCACTGGACTTGGTCAGGGTTGGGGTTTCGTATACTACCCCGACGATCTATGATTTGAACGAGATAAGTACGTATTCGCTCACTACCAACTACAACAATTTCTATTATGAGCCGGAAGATACGGTTCTTAATGTATTGACCTCCGATGGAGACCTGTTGGAGTCGAGCTACCAAATGACCACGCCAGGTCGGCTGTCGGCTGGTGTTTCGGTATTTGCGGGAAAGAATGGGTTTGTTTCTGCCGATGTGGAGCTGGTTAATTACTCTGGAGCCAGGCTAAGGTCGAGTGATTTTTCGGCTAATGCTGACAATAGAACGATAGAGAATCTTTATAAGTCGACTCTGAACTACCGTGTCGGAGCTGAGGCAAGGTTGGATATATTCAGGCTGAGAGCCGGTTATGTGCTGTATGGCAATCCTTACGTCAGTTCTGATTCTTCTACCGGGAACAAACAATCAGTAACGGCTGGCGCTGGTATCAGATTAAGTAACTTCTACGTTGACCTTGGCATCATCAACACTTTTTCGAATCAGAATTACTCACCATATATATTGGCTAACAATGTAAGCCCGGAGGTTAGCATCAAAAACAGAACGACCTCAGGTCTGATTACCTTTGGTTTTACATTCTAAAGCCGGGCAAGGAGCTCTGCAGCTACATCTGATGCTAATTTGTTCTCGGTTGAGATGATGATTTGGGCTTTTTGATAGAACGGAAGTCGCCATGAAAAGCGCTCCTGGAGCTGGGTTTCTATTTCAGACCCTGCCAATCCTTTGAACAATGGCCTTATGCTTTCCCCGGGAGCTACCCTGGCAGCGAGTTCCTTCCAGGGTGTTTCCAGGTAACACGTGATTCCATCTCTGTTCATTTTTTCGAGATTATCGAAAAAACAGGGAGTGCCCCCGCCGGTGGCTACTACCTTACTATCCTTTGACTCAATAAGAGAGGCAAGGCAAGCAGCCTCCACTTTTCTGAAATAGTCTTCGCCTTCTTTTTCAAACACTTCGCTGATGACTCTGCTCTCCCTTTGAACTATTATGTCATCGAGGTCGATGAATGGAATGCCGAGCGGAATGCTCAAAAGTTTCCCGACAGTAGTTTTTCCTGACCCAGGCAAACCAATCAAGAAAATAGGTTTTTCGCCAGCCAACATTTATCGAAGAAGACTTTGGACATCGTATGCAGTTGGCACATCGTTGAAATGCCACTTGCCCTTCACCACGCCATCTTTCACGAGCAAAAGCCCCGGATTAGACCTGATGATTGTTTTCAGAACTGTGGCGTCGGAATAGTAGTAAGGAACTGCCAGTTGCACTTCGTGCCTAAAGGCTTCGAAGCTTGTGGGGTCTGACGCTGTCAGTGCCCAGGTGTCTACTTGTCCACTGAGCTGACTGATAAGTGTGTTGATCTCGGAAAAGTGTTCTTTATTGACCTTTTCCACATTGTAGGTGATCACAAACAGCTTGTTCCCAGTGAATGTTTCCTGCGTAAAGTCGCCTTCATCGTTCCACACTGCATAGTCCGTGATTTTCGGTTGCACTTCGGGATTAAGGATGACCATTTCCTTGAAGGTGTACGACTTATCGGTGGGGTACTGCTCCATTCGATGTTCTTTGCCATCCTTTTCCATCACGTATTCATACTTCAGTTCGCCTGACGGCTCCATAAGCTCTGGCAGGTTGTTACCTACTTTGTATGCTCTGAAATCGATGAAAGGAAGGTGACGGATGGCGTATATGCCAATGAAAAGCGATAAAGCCGTTGCGCCTCCAATGATAATATCTTTGGTGCGACTTTCCTCAGACTCGCTGGCTACGAGGTTTCTCTTGAGGAATAAGAAAGCTATGAAAATGGTGAGTATGATATCTTTTATGAATGACTCCCACGGAGTAAGTTTGATGGCGTCGCCAAAGCAACCGCAGTCAGTCACTTTGTCGAAATAAGCTGAGTAGAAGGTGAGAAATGTAAAGAAGACAATGATGATAAGCAGCAGCCAGTAGGTGATTTTTACCCGGTAGTTAAGAAGGACGGCGATTCCCAGTACCACTTCCAACACGCAAAGAAACACCGCCAATGGTAAAGCAAGAGGAACGAATATTTCGAAGAATGAGGCAATGTCGGAAGCGAAAACCTCGAAGTACTCCTCAAGCTTGATGGCAGTACCTACAGGGTCGTTGATTTTGATGGCACCAGAAAAAATAAAGAGACCACCGACGAAAAATCTTGATACTTGTAATAGCCACTTCATTTGCTGAGATAGTTTAGTTTTATCAAACAAAACACTGCGTAATTGATCATGTCCTGATAGTTGGCTTTTATGCCTTCTGACACCAGTGTTTTTCCTTTGTTGTCTTCTATTTGTTTTACTCTCAATAACTTCATTAAAATAATGTCGGTCATCGAGCTTACCCTCATTTCCCGCCAGGCCTCACCATAGTCATGATTTTTGTTGAGGAGCAATTCCATTGTCTCCTGGGCAATTTTATCATAGTGGGGTTCCAACGCTTCATACGGCAGTTCGAGCGCCGGGTTTTCGGCCAGCTCCATTTGAATCATAGCAATGATGCAATAGTTGATGATGCCAATAAACTCTCCATTGATATTATCTTCCACCTTCTGCGTTCCCTTTTCCTGAATAGAGCGGATTCTTTGCGCTTTGATGAATATTTGATCGGTGAGGGAAGAAAGCCGCAAAATGCGCCAGGCGGTGCCATAATCACGGGTCTTCTTTTCAAATAATTCTTTACAAGCCTTTATTACTTGAGTATATTCGCCAACAGTTTTTTCTTCCAACGGAGTATATCTTAATTGTCCCAACAGGGCGCTAAAAATAACGAAATTGCTTTCAATTCATAAACCCTTTGATGCTAAAAGGAGCATCGAAGTTCGGGGACAAATCATATCGCTGGAATCTCCATGCGTGATGGGCATTGTTAACTTCACTCCCGACTCGTTTTATGATGGAGGGCGATTGAAGAGCGACGGTGATATTCTGGCGCTTGCCGAAAGGCATTTAACCAATGGGGCCGCTTTTCTTGATATAGGCGGTTATTCCTCTCGCCCTGACGCTGATCATATTAGTGAAGAAGAGGAGCAGCGGCGGGTTGGCCATGTAGTTGCTACAGTTATCCGGCAGTTTCCTCAAGCAATTCTGTCTGTTGATACCTTCAGGGCGGCAGTTGCCAAAGCGGCTCTTGATGCCGGTGCTCAAATGATTAATGATATTTCAGGAGGAGAACTGGACGATGAAATGTTTTCATTAGTAGCGGAGCGGAATGTTCCTTACATTCTCATGCATATGAGGGGCACACCGCAGACGATGAAGCAGATGTCGGATTATGAGGATGTTTTACAGGAAGTTTGTGACTACTTTAGTAGCAAGCTTAACTATTTGCGTTCGAATGGGGTGAAGGACATTATCATCGACCCTGGTTTTGGCTTTGCAAAAGGGCCTTCTGCCGGCTTTGAGTTACTAGGAAAGATGTCGTTTCTCGAAACATTGGGCGCTCCGGTTATGGTAGGGTTATCGAGGAAGTCGATGATTTATAAAACACTTGAAATAAATGTGGAAGAAGCGCTGAATGGCACAACAGCTTTGCATATGATTGCGTTAGAGAATGGGGCGAATATTCTGAGGGTACACGATACAAAAGAGGCTATTGAGGCCATAGAATTATACAGGAGGGTATATACTTGATACTAGCTTTCAAAATTGGGTTTTTAGAAATTGGATGGGTTGATGTCATTGACATAGGCTTTGTGAGCGTGCTCCTGTACCATGTGTACAAGCTCATGAGGGGGAGCGTGGCCATTCGGGTGTTTCTAGGCTTCCTGTTTCTCTACCTGGTTTATTTGGTGGTGAGGGCCGCCGAGATGGAACTTTTGTCGATTATTCTCGGACAGTTCATGGGAGTGGGTGTGCTGGCGGTAATTATCTTGTTTCAGCAGGAAATTAGGAAGTTTCTGCTCATTATCGGGCGAACCACCGCATTTGACAAGGAAAGTTTCTTCAAATCGTTTGGCGTCTTTTGGCGCAGCTCATCTGCCAGTAATAAATTTGATGTGACTCCCTTGGTAGAGGGAATGAAGAGCCTGGGCGGGTCAAATACCGGGGCTCTTATGGTGGTTTCTAAGAATACAGAGCTCAAGTTTTACGCAGAATCCGGCGACAGAATGGACGCTATTCTCTCCAAAAGGCTGCTTCTCTCTATATTCAACAAATATAGTCCACTGCACGATGGTGCTGTGATTATTTATGAAGGGAAGATAGTGGCTGCCAGGTGTATTTTGCCTGTGACCGAAAGAGATAATTTACCGGCCCAATTTGGGTTGAGGCATCGGGCGGCAATTGGAATGTCGGAGCAGACAGACACTTTGATTCTGGTGGTTTCGGAAGAAACAGGGCAGCTTTCGGTGGTGAGGAACGGACGAGTGTTTTACAACCTGGCACCTCAAGACATCCGGAAGAAAATCAACGACTACCTGTCAGAAAATGAAGACGAGGAGCTGCTTTCTGAAGCAAATAAAGTGGCTGCTGCTGAGGCTGAAAAACCTTTGAAAAAGAAAAAGACCTCTGCTTAGTGGTGCCCGGCGTTCACTGGCTTCTCCAGCTTCACACCAAAGGAATACTCCAGCAGTTTGCGTACTGTGAGCCCCTGAAACAGGATAGATAACACAACTACTGTATAGGTCATCGTGACAATGATGTCTTTTCCCTCAAACTCAGGGAGAGAAAGCGACAGTGCAATAGGTATGCCCCCCCGGAGCCCGCCCCAGGTCATGATTGTCACGGAGTGTTTTTCGAAATGGTGTTGGTCGAAAGTTGACATGAGCTTGATGGGAATTCCCACGCTGATAAATCGGGCGACCAATATCAATGTAAAAGCAAAAAAGCCTGCTGCAAAATAGTCGAGACGAATGGTGATGACCAACATTTCGAGCCCGATTAACACAAAAAGCATGGCATTTAGAGACTCCTCCATCAAACTCCAAAACTTAAACACGTAGTCGCTGGTGACGCTGGTGATGTAGTTTCCACGACCCTCGTTTCCTATAATTAGCCCGGCTACCACCGCAGCCTGTTTGGCGGAGATGTGGAGCATTGTTGCAATTTGTGCTCCCGTTAGCACCAGTGCCAGTGTGACCAGGATCTCCAGTTCCGATTGGTCGTTGTCGATGTATTTAAGCAGCCGGTAGCCGACAAAGCCAAGGATAAGCCCGAGGATAATTCCACCCCCAACATCGAGCGAAAACACAAAGCCGACATCCCAGAAGCTGATTCTGTGGTCTTCACCGGTATGCGCCAGGTCGAGCAATGTAAGTGCCAGCACCACAGCCACGCCATCATTGAAAAGTGATTCACCGGAGACTTGAATAGCCAGTCTTTTGGATAGGTTATACTTCTTGATGGTTGATGTAAGAGCAATGGGATCGGTGGGTGATATCAGGGCACCAAAGACCAGGCAATAGATCAGGTCAAGATGGATGCCGGAAAATTTCAGAATGTAGAAAATGCCAACGCCTACAATGATCGTGGAAATGAAAATACTGGCCGTTGCTAATATCAGCACAGGCCACTTTTCCTGCGCAAGTTTCTTGAAGTCGATTTGGAGTGCGCCCGCAAAGAGCATGAAAATGAGCACTACCTGATAGAGCACATCGGAATAATCGTAGTTTTCCATGACACGCTCGGTGCCTATGATGAAATCGGGGAACAGCCAGCCAGCCACTAAAATGCAGAAGGACAGGCAAAGCGCCATTAGCATCAGCCCAATGGAAGAGGGCAATTTGATGAAGTATGTGTTTACGTATATAAAGATGCCTGCCAGGCAGACAAAAATTGCGACTATATCAAGTATATGCATAGAAGGCTTTCAATGCCGGATAATTGTTTTGTTGATAATGACTATGCAGGTGATTTAAATAAAAGTTGCCCAAATTTAGTGTATTATGAATAAATGATGAGTTTTTTTTTGAGGTTACTCAAAATTTTGACAAATACGCCCTTTTGGTTTCCCAACTTAAACTGAGACGAAATTGAGACGAACCAGCACCAAGAGGCCGTAGTAATCATTTTTTATGAAGAAAGAAAAGCTAAAGAAGCAATTTGAGGTGTTGCGGGAGAAAAGGAAGCAGCTATTTGAAATAGTTGCGCCGGTAGATGCAGCCTTGTTGAATCAGTTACCTGCGGAAGGCAAGTGGAGCATACTGCAAATTCTTTATCATGTGAAGGCGTCTGAGGCAGGAACGCTGCGCTACATTGAAAAGAAATTGTCGTTTTCCCCGGATGGGCTTCCAAACTCCCCTTTTCTCTCTGGTGCAAAGTTGTTGTTGCTCGAAATTACTTTGAGGTCACCCCTAAAGTTCAAAGCCCCTAAAGGACTAGATGTGTTTCCTGAGAAGTTGGCGCTGGAAGAAATCAAAGAAGACTGGGATCGGTCCGATGAGGGCTTCTTGAATCTTATTGATCGCCTCGACGAACATCAGTTTGGTTGGCAGCTTTTCAAACATCCCATTATTGGGCGGCTCGATATGCAGCAGACGATCAAATTTATGATCAGTCATTTTGACCACCACGCACGTCAAATAAAACGATTAACGAGCTGATTTTCTTTCAGATAAAAAGTCGTTGAGAAAAAAGCCGACCATTGGTAAAACCATTCCTATGAATGCGAATAAGATTGTCATTTTATACCTCCTGAGTTTTAAGTTGTGTGTTGATACTTTCTATGAGCTGATATATTTCCGTTTCAAGGGAGCTAAGTTGATGATCCAGTTCCCACTGACCCTGGCTGGCAAGCTCTGAGATTGTGGATATTTTCTTTGAAGCCGCTTCATCGCTTAGTAGTTCAAGCAGAGTTTTTGATTTGTGTTTGATGAAGTTCAGCCAATACATATTTTTTGTTTCTACTCCCTCTCTGATGCAAGACAAATAGTTTGCCAATTCTTGCGTGCTTTGATCAATAAATGTGTTGATGAATGATTCATCATCTTTTCCAAGCTCCAGTACCTGACTAAAATTGTTCGTGTTCATTTCCATAACTTTCAGGTTCAAAGGTATTGTGAGAAGGGTGATTGAACTGTGAATAATTTCTTCATTACTTACACGGCTGACAACATCTTGACTAATTAGCTATTCGGTGATTTCTTTAATGAAAGCCTTAAAAACCAGCTTTTTGTTTAGAGCGAATAGTGAAAGTTTTGCCGGAAAGGTGTGAGAAATTTTCAAATTGCAGGTAAAAGCTACCTCAACGACCACTCAGCACATTCTCTGTGAACTTCGTAAAGCATCGTTTCAGGCTAACATATTAACCTCTATTTTTGACTCGACTTAGTTTTATGATAAGCGTACAAAGCGTTATTTACACCTATGGGCCAGACAAGCGCCTCGCATTTCCTGACTGGGAAGTTGAGCAGGGCAAGCATAGCCTTATTCTGGGTGGGTCGGGGTGTGGCAAAACGACTTTGCTTCATTTGCTGGCCGGGCTTCGCACGCCAACAGGCGGTATTGTGAAGGCAGCAGATCAGGTACTTTCTGAACTCGGAGGTCATAGAATGGATGTGTTCAGAGGCAAGCATATTGGGCTTATTTTCCAAAAGCCTCACTTGCTGAGTGTATTAACAGTTGAGGACAATTTGCTGCTTGCTCAGTATATGGCTGAGCTCCCTCAGGACAAAAAAAGGATACGGGATGTGCTTGACGTTCTTAACCTGTCGGATAGAAGAAATGCGAATGTTTATGAGCTAAGTCAGGGTGAAGCCCAGCGAATAGCGATAGCAAGGGCTGTGCTTAATAAGCCAAAAGTGATTCTGGCGGATGAACCGACTGCCAGTTTGGATGACGATAACAGCGAAAAGGTTTTGAATATCCTTGAAGAACAGGCAAATGTGTATAATGCTACACTCGTTATCGCCACGCATGATCAAAGGGTGAAGAGTCGATTCCCGCACCAACTCAAGCTTTAAATAGAGATATGAACCTTTTTGTTTTAAGCTGGAAGTACATAAAAGGCAAGCCGCTGAGTACAGCGCTCAACGTGCTATTGCTGTCGTTCGGAATAGGCATTATTGTCGTTTTGCTCCTTGTAAGTCAGCAGGTGCAGGAAAAGCTCTCCGAAAATGCCAGCGGAATTGATCTTGTGGTGGGGGCCAAAGGCAGCCCTCTTCAAATAATACTCGGAAGCATCTACCATATCGACTACCCAACGGGGAACATACCTCTTAATGAAGCTGCAAAACTTGCCAGGAACAGGCTGGTAAAAAACGTGATTCCATTGGCGCTGGGGGATAGCTACAAATCTTTAAGAATTGTGGGCTCGACCAGGGGATTTGCTGAGCTGTACGGCTTGGTCCTTGATGATGGAGCACTCTGGGCGGACGACTACGAAGTAACACTCGGAGCAGCTGCCGCACAAACGTTGAGCCTGGCTGTTGGCGATACCTTTTTTGGAGAACATGGCATGGCTGATGGGGGTGAGGCGCATGACGCCCACGCCTATAAGGTAGTGGGAATACTACAGCCCACGGGCAAGGTGGTGGACAACCTTATTTTAACAAGTATTCCAAGTGTGTGGCTGATGCATGGCCATGATGAAGCAGAGGACGGGCACGAGAACTTGCCGGATACGGCGGCAATGGAAGTTTTGGGAATACCAGTCACATCGGAGCAGCTCGAAGAAAAAGAGGTGACCTCATTGCTGGTGCAGTATAGGGGCCCGATGGCGGCGGTTCAGCTTCCCCGGATGGTGAATACCCAAAGCAGCATGCAGGCTGCTTCACCGGCTTTTGAAACGGCCAGGCTTTTCTCATTGATTGGCATCGGGGTCGATGTGGTGCAAGGCTTTGCTTATCTGATTATTTTGATGGCTGGACTGAGCATTTTTATAGCGCTTTACAATTCTTTGAAGGAGAGGCAGTATGATCTGGCCATCATGCGGTCGTTGGGGGCATCCAGGCTCAGGCTATTCATTCACATTGTTATGGAGGGCGTTATCATTACGTTGCTGGGAGCCGGGGTTGGCTTTGTGCTGGGCCACGGGGTAGTAGAAATACTTGCGCAAGTCATTTTAAAAGGATCGTCTGCTGGCATAACCGGCCTTGTATTTTTGCCTTCCGAACTTTACATATTATATATAAGTTTACTTCTGGGAGTGATAGCTTCTCTTATTCCGGCTATCAATGCCTATAAGACTGACATTTCTGAAGTACTTGCTAAAGGAGCATAAATTATGAAGAGAATATTGATCGCAGTGGCTTTTCTTATCGTTGGCATGTCGTATTTGTCGCATGCGCAGGACAACAATAAATCGCTGGCTACAGCCAACTGGGCTACCCTGGCTAAGGTAACTTACAAGGTAGGTAAAGACGAATATGGAGAGCTGAGCATTCCGGTGTTTGGTGACGAGATTCAAAAACTTGCAGGCAAGGAAATTGAACTTCCAGGTTATATCATCCCTTTCGATGGGATGTTTAAGCCGGATCATATCATTCTGTCGTCGCTACCTGTTGCTGCGTGCTTTTTCTGCGGCAGCGGCGGCCCTGAATCGGTGATTGAAATTTATCTCAAGGAGCCAATTAAGTATACAGCCAACGGAATAAAGGTGAGAGGTAAACTTGAGCTGAATGAAACGGATTACAACCAGCTGATGTATATTCTGAAGGATGCTGTGATGGTGGGGCCTGCGAACTGATGCAAACGAAGAGAGTTAAATAACCAACGACTAAGAAAATGAAAAAGGTGATACTTCTTCTTTTCATGGTGGCAACGGCCACTGCGTGCTCCAATGAACAAAAGGAGCAGAAGGATGCCTTGATGGCTGAAGTGATGGCGGCACACGATGAGGTAATGCCTAAGATGGGAGAGCTGAGAAAAACGGCGAAGGACTTACAAGCAAAGGCAGACTCGTTGAGTACTTTGACTGATCAGGATTTTGCTGCTGAAATAAGCACTTTGAGGCAGACGGCCGAAAGAATTGAAGATGCCAATGAAGGCATGATGGAATGGATGAGGCAGTTTGAAATGCCTGACAATGAGGCACCGATTGCGGAGGTCTTGGTCTACCTGAAGGATCAAAAGGAAAAAATCGACAAGGTGAAAGACGAAATGCTGAAGTCGCTGGAAGAGGGGAAGGCGCTGCGGTAGATTGGAGTAGCCAGTCTTCGCCGTAAGACTTGCGACGAAGGCAATTGATTAGCTCGTCTATCAATCACCAAGCAGGTAAAAAAATAGAGGCTGCCATCGGCAGCCTCTTCTGTTTATTTGGTCTCGCAATCTTTTAAAAACGCCGCTACGTCATTCACATCAATCAACCCTTTTTTGTTGCCCCACGAATTGGAAATGTAGGTGAGTATTTCTGCTATTTCCAGGTCTTTCAAGTTGAGCATGGGCATGACACCGTCGTATTCAACTCCGTTTACCGTAATTTTACCGCTTTGGCCATTTTTAATGATGCAGGCGGCTTTTTTGGCATCGGCCATCAGAAAGTCGGAGCCAGCCAGGGGTGGGATGAGGGCAGCAAGTCCCTGGCCTTCAGTTTGATGGCAAGCAGAGCAGTTTTGCTTATATAGTTGTGCCCCCTCGCTCATGTACTGGCGTAGTCTGATGCTCGTTCTCTCATCGAGCCCGTCGTAAATGTCGTCGGATTTTGCTTCTTGCTTTTTGTCGCCTGAAGAACAGCTTGTCATTGAAATGCTGGCAGCCATGAACGAAACCAGTGCCAATGCTAAAATTCTCTTTCTACTCATGATTTTTCTTTGTTGTATTCTTTAAGTAAAATTTTCATGTCTTCCATCAGTTCATTTACCGCTTCCTCTACCGTGCCATCGTAAACACCCCTGATTCTGCGGTTTTTGTCCACCAAAAGAAAGGCGCCGCTATGAATGTAACCACCTGGAGCATCGGGATCCTCACCGGCTACAACCATGTAGCTGGTTTCTCCCAGGTCGTAAATAGCATCTTTGTCGCCGGTGACGAAGTGCCAGCGGTCACTTTTTACACCCAGCCGTTCTGCAAAATCGTGCAACACCGCTACGGTGTCATGCTCCGGGTCAATAGAATAGCTTAGCAGGCCTACTTCTGGATTGTCCTCAAATGCTTCGTAGATACGTATCATTTGCGTTTTCATGATCGGGCAAATGGTGGGGCAGCTTGTGAAGAAAAAGTCGGCCACATAGATTTTGCCATCGTACGTTTCGTTGGTCACCCAGGCACTGTCCTGATCGAGAAACCTGAAGTCGGCAATGGTGTGGTAGATAGTGTCGGCTGTTGTTACGCCATCAATTTCTACCGTCGTCACTTCCCTTCTGCCAAGGATGGGTAGTTTTTTTTCGCCTCCGAAATTGGTGCAGGCACTAAGGCTTACGACCGCCACTACCGAGAATATTAGTTTTTTCATTTTCAATCCTTTGAATTAGTTTTCTCTCTCCACTTCTTATAACTCCTTATGGCGAACATGAGTGCCCCGGTAAAAGCTATCAGTCCTCCCATGCCCCATGCCAGGCTTACAATGTTTTTGAGCACCACAAGGAAAACGGTGGCTACGAGAAGAATGGTAGCCACTTCATTGAAAATGCGCAAGTAGTAGCCTGAGTCTTTATAGATATCCTTCTGCAGGTTCCTGAATTTTACATGACAAACCCACTGATAAACATATAGGAAGAACACGAAAACCAGCTTGGCGATCATCCATGGCTGGGTGGCCATGCTCCACCCCAGGGAGTTGAGCACAAGCGGGCCGAATATCAGCGTTAAAATGGCTGATGGCCAGGTAATGCCAAACCAAAGCAGCTTCGAAATACGCTTGTATTCTTTGGTGAGAATGCTGCGCTCAGGCTCCGGCTTTTCCTGGGTTTCTGTTTGATAGATAAACAAGCGAACCATATAAAACAGGCCTGCAAACCAGGTGACAATAAAGATGATATGAAGCGCCTTGAGATACAGATAAGACATGCTTGTCCTTTTGCCTCAAAAATAGTGGCTGAAAGGCGAATGTCCTTGCTTTGGCCAGAATAAAAGCGTGTATTTCTTACGGTGAAGAAACCAAAAGAAAAGGCCATATTCAGGTGCCGGTGTGGCAAGTGTTTACAAAAGGGTTACTACGTCCCCCACTTTCACCAGTCCTTGTTTTTCTACAACGGCATTCATGCCAAAAAGCACCTTGTGCTCGTGTTTTCTGAATGTCGCCAGCGTTTTTGTGGGCTCTTTGCCCATTTTACCGGTTTCCTGATCGATAGTGGGCACCTGACACCTGGCGCAGGGCTTCAGGCAGTGGAAAATGGCATCTCCGGCGGAGAGTTTCCCCCAGGTGTCTTCTTCAAACGGTTTTGAATTTGCCACTACAATATTGGGACGAAACCTGTTCATAGGAATGGGCTGTTCGAGCTTGTCATTCAGGTCTTTCAACGAGGCATCGGATATGAAAAGATAGGGATAGCCATCGGCAAAGCTCACCATGGAATTGGCTCCGTATTTTTTTTCCACTTCTCTTTTCTTGCTTTCGTGCTGAAAGCAGAACCATACTTTTTCGCCGAGGACATCGGAAAACCAGTCGTTGAAGTTTTTTCCAACGATCCGTGCTTCCACTTCATTGTCCCAAATAGTTACTTTTTCTTTGCTGCCAGAATAGTGTTGGCTGTTCAACGGCACCATAATGGAGCTGTCCTCGTAGGTGATGACCAGCGATTCTCCAATGATCGCCGTGTGAATAAGGGCCAGCATTGGCGTTTCCCTTTGCGAAATGAATTTGCCTGTCGTGTCGGTTAGCATCCAACGCCTGTCGTACCGGAAGCCTTTTTCAAGCGCCTCCGCCTCTTTCACGCTTATCCCCTTCAATCCCTTCACAGGGTAAATATTCAATTCGCTAATCTGCAACGCCATGGGCAATGAACTTTTTAGATGGTAAATATGGTTCCTTTTGCTGAAATTGCTTTTGTTTCAACCTTGATTTCCTGCCAATTATGAGTGAACGCACCAGTTTATGGTATTTTGAGGAGGTAGATCTTTATCACGTGCTCTGCCCTCACAAAGTACCGGACATGAAAGAGAGGCACACGTTTAATCATTTCCAGAAGGATCAGTTCATTTATTTTCCCAACGAACCATCGAGTCATATTTACCTTATTGCTGAAGGGCGTGTTAAAATAGGTTCCTATACCGAGGACGGCAAAGAAATCCTGAAGGCCATTCTTGGTGCCGGGGAAATTTTTGGTGAGCTATCGATTGCAGGCGAAGAGCGGCGGACAGACTTTGCGCAGGCACTGGATCCCAACACGACGGTTTGCCCTATGACCATCGACGATATGCAGGAGTTGATGAAGGAGAACCAGGCCTTAAGTTTGCGGATTTTTAAGTTGATGGGCCTTCGCCTCAAGAGGGTGGAGCGCAAACTGGAATCGCTGGTATTTAAAGACGCCCGCAGCAGGGTGATTGATTTCATCAGAGAAATGGCAGAAGAGCGAGGGCAAAAGGTAGGCTATGAAATGCTGATCAAGACAAAATTTACCCACAAGGACATCGCCAGTCTCACAGGCACCAGCCGCCAAACCGTAACCACCATCCTCAACGAGCTGAAATCTCAAAATGTGATCAATTTTGACAGGCGAAGGATTTTGGTGAGAGATATGGATAAGTTGAAGTAGTTGACGAACTCACAGCTTGTGACGGAGTAGGGTTTATTTTTCCAAAATCACTTTTGCTGTCGAGTCATCGACTCCATTCACCATAATTTTTTTTCCATCTGTAGTGACGATTTCTATAAATGGGCCTTTGGTAGATTGAAGATAGAGCAGGCATTCGCCAAGTTGTTCAACCATAAAATGCCCCTTATAAACATCACCCATATGAAAGCCGTTTGTTTTTAAACCAATCTTGCCGATTTCGTTCACCAGTCTGGCGCTTTCGATTTCCGCTTTTGTTCCAAAGAAGCCGGATATGGTAATCGTCCTTCCGTCGACTGTAATTTGAGCGGGTTGGCTGGAATAGTATAGAAAGCCGCCTGTTCCGACAAAGAGTACAACAACAAAGGCGATGACTAAAGCGAACTTGCCGGGCGACCGTTTGTTGTGGTCATATTTTTGAGCCTGAATTAGCATGAAAGGAATTGGAACCATGACAGCAACAATCAACCAAACGCCTGCCATGTTTTGCCAACCCATCCAATCCAAGATCAAACCCCCGACAATTACCAGCAAGCCCATAGCAATCAGGTGGTTTCTCATCATAGACGACAAGCCTTCGATGTCTACATTTTTTCGTTTTTCCTCCGACATCGTATTGTAGCCGGCAATAGCCATCGGGTTTGCTTTTACCAGAAAGCCAGTCCCAATTAAAAAGCCACCTATGACAAGATTAATGAGCAGATCCATTGATTAAAAATAGGAAAATGGACGCAGGTTTTCCAATTGCCATTCTGATAAAAGAAAGGTGGTGTACCCGCTCAAGAGCTCGAATGAGTGGCTCGTTCAGGAAAGCAGATCAATATTTACCTCTCCCAGTATTTGCTCCTCTTGTAATCCTTCAATCGAAGCTTACGGCCATCCCAGGCCACCATTTCCACGAGGATGTTTGGATAGGCTTGGGTGAAGATGTATTGGTTAATTTTTTCTTCGTCCAGCTGTACCGTCACTCGCCAGGTATCTTGCTGTGGCAATCCACCGGGTAGTGAGTCGATGGCTTCAAGTGGCGCCACGCTAAACTCGGCATCGTATACCCGGGGCATGTCGGCCCGGCTATTGATTTGTGTAGCATACACCGGCATGCGGAACCACAGTTTGTCTTTGAATTTCAGGGTTCGCAGTGTGTAAGGCAGCTGATCTTCCCAAAGCGGGGTAGCATCCAGCATTTTGGTATCGTCGCCCTGCCCGTCCCAGTAGCTGTGGTAGGTGTATTCCAGCTGACTGCCTTTTTCCTTCAGCATCTTGAATGTGTTGCCGCACCATTCCTGGCTGGAGTTGGTGAATTTGTGGATTTGCACCGGGTTGTTTCTGTGAAAGAAGATGCTTGTAAGAAAGTGGTAGGGGTAATTGTCAGTTGGGATATCAGCAAACAGGTTCACCTTCATTACTTCATAGAGGTCGGTTCGTTCGTAGTCGTCTGTTTTTACGCCGAACTCAATATTGAAGTCCTCCTTTACCAGGATATGGACGTAATCAAAATAGCGGGGCTTGTTGTAGATGGTTCGGGCGGCATTGTAAATGGCCACTTCAGCCTGCCCATCATCCCAAAGGTCGTTTTTCGCCCAGCTTGTGTCGAAATATTCGTTGAGCCCCCGTTCATCGGATGAGTCAAATACTTGATCGCAGGCCGTTGCCAATAGCAGAACGACAAAAGCAAAAAGAAATGGGCTGTAGGTCTTCATTCTATTATTAGTGTTTTGAGCCTCCCCAAATCATCGATGGTGTCCACATCGCTCAGAGGCGGGAGCTTGTGGAAGTCTTTGTTTTGGCTTTCAATATAGTCAGTTGTCTTTTTGTACACCGAGCTGGTGCTCCACTCAATGCCCTTGAAAATTCCTCCGTCAAAAGTTTTCATTCCCAGCAAGTAGTAGCCACCATCACGGGCTGGGCCAACGATGAAATCACGAAAAGCAAGACACTCAAAAGCCTTTTCGATATAGACGGTTTCCAGTTCCAGACAATCGCTGCCAATGATGGCTGCCCTCTCATAGCCAAGCCCGAGCACTTCTTCGAACGCATTGGACATGCGCTCGCCAAGGTCATCGCCCTTTTGCTGTTTCAATATGTATCCGGCGTTAGAGAAAATATCGTTTTCGGGAATGACGCTGGAGTAGAAAACGTATTTGTCTTGCACGAGATCAGCGGTGATGTCTTTAGTGTGCTGCAAAAGCTCAAGATAAACCTCAAGCGCCTTTTCTTTACCAATGTCTTTTGCGAGGCGGGTTTTCACCTTGCCCATCTCGGCATTTTTCACAAAAATAATGAGAGCTTCTTTAGTCATATACTTTTATCCCTTCCTTCAGCCACACTGACCAAAGCTTGTTGTAGCAATGCACACTGTCGGTTACCTGGTTTTTCGAATTTACCACTGTGTGCCCTTCGTTTTTCCACTCAAAAATCCCGCCGTACAGGTTTTCCACATCAGTATAGCCCAGGGCTTTCAGCTTTTCTCCAATTTTTTCGCTTCGATAGCCGACGGAGCAATACACCACAACCGGCTGATCTTTGGCAATGTCTTTGACCATTTCAGGCTTGAACGTTTCGTAGTCTACCCATTTGGCGCCCGAAAGATGGCTAACATCAAACTCAGCTTTTGCTCTTGTGTCAAGTAAGATTGGCTTTTTTGCCTGATGGATACTTGCCAGCGAATCGGCCGAGATGGTAGGCACCGACCTGCTGTAAAGCGTAGAAAGGAGCAAGTCGTAAGCACTTTGCGCTTGCGTAAACTGTGGCAAGGCAATGGCGAAAACGAGCAAGAGTAATCTTCCTGGTGTTGTCATCTCTTTAATAAGCTTATTGCTCCCTGTTTTGTTCTCTGGGGTAACACCACTTCCCACATAAAAACTCCAATAACCAACAAATATTCTGTGATGATGGCCCACCAGGGAATTTCGTAGCCAGTCGCTGTGTAGCCAATATATGTCCATAGAATGGCATAAGACCACACAATGGGGAATTTATAGCCCGAGAACACGGACAGGGCTACCAATGGCACCACATACCATGGGTGGACGGTCGTAGCCGCCAGGTAGTAGATGAAAAAAACGATACTTAGCACCTGGAAAAGACTTCTGTCTTTTGGCCAGTTTGTCCAACTCACCATCAGAATAAGAAGCCCACCTGAGAGTGCTAATCGTGGCCCAAGTGTGGCAATAATGTTGTAGCCTTTCCACCAAAAGCCTATTTCCCGGAACAGGTAGTAGAACGAGGCATTGAACTCGAACTTTCGAAAATAGAGATCGAGGCTTTCTCCCTGCCCGGTTAGCCAGGTGAGGTCGATCAGTGGCAGAAAGAAGAGCAGTGATCCCAGTACGGTAACAAGCACTACTTTCCACCAATTCTTTTTACCACCGGCAAACATCAGCACCGGCCCGGCAATGACGGGTGTAAGTTTGGTGGCAATAGCTGCTGCCAGCGCCAGCGGCCCGGCAAACAATTTCTTGTCGGCGATTAAAAGGATCGAAAGAATGAGAAACAAAGCCATCATGCCTTCAAAGTGCAGATTGTCAGACACTTCTATGATGACCAGTGGATTGAGGGCATAGATGGCCAGCAGTGACGAGGGTCTGCCAGTTTTTTTCAGGTAGCTGGCGATAACATACAGAAAGGCTACTTCTGTGCCTATGAGCATCAGGCGCATTGGCAAAACAGCGCTAATCAATGATCCGTCGTAGGTAGCGGTGCTCAGCCAAAATACCAGTTGATGAAAAGGCGGGTACACTGTGAAGTATTCTTTTGAATTGAGCCCATCGTAGAGCTCCGTTGTCAGTGTGGGGATAGCATTACCCTCTTCCATGTAAAATGATGGCGGGTGGCTGAATGGATGGATGCCCTGATGCCACAGCAAGCCATCCCATATGAATCGGTAGAAGTCATCAGAAAGCGCCGGGAGGGCGAATAGGAAAATCAGGCGGAACAGGATGGCAAGGCCAAGAATCCATTTCAATTCAGCTTTTTGTAAAGCCAGGAAGGCGAGAAAAAGTAAAGCGAATGAGCCCTGAAGGATCCAGGCGTCTGTTCTTTGAAGCTTGTAGGCCAGCAAAAAATAGGTCATGCAGGAGAGTCCTCCGGCGATAGCCCATTTAACCCTTTGAGGCAGCAAACCCATAAGGTTTAATTGAGAGTAAGAAGATACCCCCGAAGCCTATGGTAAGCATCAGGTGAAAAAATATCAGTCCAAAGTCGGACAGGTAGAAGGCCGACCATAAGCCAAAGGCAAAGTAAACGGCCAGGAGCCCCTCTACGATGATGGCGGGCGTCAGCTTCCAATTGACGTACTTATTGGTTTTCCAGGAAATTTGATCCTTTAGCACATTGAATTTGGGCGTGCGCAAAAATGGCGTCTTAATGCCGAGCCAACCTTCAAGCACCGCAATGGCATTGTGAAGTGACATGCCCATAGAGAAGGTGATGAACATGGGGAAATGAACGAGGAAATATTTCAGTGTCTTTTTGGGAAATGAGGAGCCGCTGGCAACCCAGTAGAAATAGCTAACAAAGAGAAAGCCTAATACAAATACACTCGCCGCATTGAATAGCGTGCTAAATGTGGGCAAATGATTCATTGTGTAGAGCAGGGGTAGGCTTAGCAATGAAGCAGTGAAAAGGAAGAAGAAAAGGGAGCTGTTGAGCAAATGCTGTACGGCATGAAGCTTGTTTTTCAGCGGCAGGGCCGATGTGAGCACAGCACCCAGGTTTTTTCTGGCTGTTTCGGCGGCGCCTTTGTTCCAGCGGTACTGTTGTGACTTTACTGCCGGCATAAGGATGGGCAGCTCAGCGGGAGACTCAACATTTTCAAGGAACGTGAAATGCCAGCCTTTCAGCTGAGCTCTGTAGCTAAGGTCGAGGTCTTCGGTGAGGGTGTCTGCTGTCCATCCGCCGCCGTCTACAATACACGCCTTTCGCCAGATGCCGCCGGTGCCATTGAAGTTGATGAAGCTGCCAGATGCGCTGCGGCCTGTTTGCTCTACTGAAAAATGGGCGTCGAGACCGAAGGCTTGTAGTTTGGTCAGCCACGAGTAGTTGCGATTGAGGTGACCCCAGCGGGTTTGCACCATGCCCACTTTTGGGGTGGTAAAGTGGGGTAATGTTTCCTTCAGGAATTGAGGGTCTGGCAGGAAGTCGGCATCGAAAATGGCAATAAACTCAGCACGGGCCTGTTCAAGCCCATTCTGCAAGGCTCCTGCTTTGAAACCTGTTCTTTCTTGTCGGTGCAGCACTTTAATGTCGAAGCCCTTCTTTTTGTATTCTTCAACCAGGTTGTCTACAACAACGCAAGTCTCATCGTCGCTGTCATCGAGCACCTGAATTTCCAGTTTATCTTTTGGGTAGTCGAGGAGGCACACTTGTCTGATCAGCCTTTCCACCACGTAGAGCTCGTTGTAAATAGGCAGCTGTACGGTCACCAGCGGGAACTCTGTAAGTGGAACAATTTTCGCTGGCGTTAACTTCTTGCTTTTTCGGTAGCGAATGGCCAGGTGCAGCTGTCCCAGGCTGAACAGAAAGATCAGCGACAAGGAGAGTCCGTACCCAATTATTACCAGCCAGTCGATCATAAGTACCTGAAGATTGTCCAAAGTATTTTGTAGCCGGCGCCGAACGTGCCTTTTACCGTGCCCGACACTTTGGAAACACCAATGCGCTGCCGATAGTTTACCGGTACCTCGGTGGTTGGCATCCCCAATTTAGCCGCTTTTAGCTGCATTTCTACAGTCCAGCCGTAGGTTTTATCCTGCATGTTTATGCGCAGCAGGCTTTCATATTTCACAGCCCGGAAAGGTCCAAGGTCGGTAAACTGCACCCCGTAAAACCAGCGGAGGAGGGTGGTGGCTAACCAGTTGCCAAATATTTGCTGCGGTGTCATTGAGCCCTTTTCTTTTTTGCCGAGTGCCCGGGAACCGATTACAAGGTCAGCCTTGCCATCGATAATCGGCTGCACCAGTTGGTACATTTCTTCAGGGTAGTCGGAGTGGTCGCCATCAAGAAACACCACGATATCTGGCCGGTCGCTGACCTGGCTGGCGATGCGCTGCATACCGCAAAGACAGGCATTTCCATAACCTCTTTTTTCTTCTCTCAAAGCAGTGGCTCCTCTGGATTGTGCCTGACCAAAGGTGTCGTCCGTCGAGCCATTGTCCACCACGATGATTTCGGATACCAGGGCTTTAGGGATCTCGTCAATCACCATACCTACGGCGTTCTGCTCATTGAAGGCAGGAATGATGACTTTGATATTGGGTTGGCGCACTTACGGTTGATTTACATACAAAAATAGGGAATGGATTGGATTGGGAGGTCGGGGGTGGGACAAAAGGTTGGCATTAGTCCATATCCGCATCTTTTATCAGGCGTTTGATTTCGGACTTTAGCAAGGGGAGGTGTTTGGTCAAAATAGCCCAAATGTTTTCATCGGAGATATTATCGTAGGAATGAATGATTTGATTTCTCAACCCAACGATTCTGATAGCATTTGTGATTGGGAATTCGGGCTCCTTGTCAAGAACACTTCGAACGGCTTCGCCAATAATTTCCAGATTTCTCTCGACACCTCTCTTCAAAAGAAGATTTCTTTGGTAGCTGATAAAGTTGTGTGCTTGCCCGTCGAAATAGCTTTCAATTTCATTGATGGAGCCATCAATGTCATATAGCCACTTCAGTACCTTTTCGTCCATAAACCAGCGCCTTGGTTCTATTGATAGATTTAATTAGAATAGGATTCCGAAGGGTTTGGACTTCTAAAAGATCCACTTTTCTGCCGAGTAGAGATTCCAAAGATTCTTTCAGGTTCATATAGTTGTCGAAATAGTCAGCCAAATTCACATCACCAAACTTCACCAGAAAATCGACATCACTGTCAGCATCAAAAGAGTCTGATAGTATGGAACCAAAGGCGAACAGCTCAATTACCTTGTGCTTTTTGCATAGGGTGGATATTTCGTCAATATGATCCTTGATGATTTTCATCCGTCGCATGTAAATATAACAAATATTTTTCTCTCATAATTTAGTCCAGTAACGACTCCCGATATGCCGAGAGTATCTCCAAGAGCAGAAATAACTCTATTGATAGTTGCGTGCCAGGCCCACATCGCCGAAACCGTTCTTGGCCCCGGATGGGCAAGTACCTCTGTCAACGCCGGTACCTTTCGCACCAACTCCATTGGCAGTGACAAGGATAGGCAGCTTGCGGCTTACCATGATTCAACTGGCGATGTGGTGCTGGCAAAGAGGCTCAAAAGAAGCAGGAGCAATGCCTGCTGAGGAGGTAAGGGTGGTGAAGTGGTGTTATTGACCTTGAGTAATGGGCTCTTCGAAAATTGAGTTATTCTCCTTGCCATATTTTCCAAAGAAAGATATCGCTTCCTCCAAAACTTGTTAATGCAGTAGATCCAAATGTAACTGTTTCAGTAAAGCTTCCGGTAATGTGGACAATACCGTTAGCTCCAACAGCCAAAGCCTGACCATAGTCATCTTCCGGTCCGCCAGCTTTTTGAGCCCATAGAATTTCCCCACTCGGATTGTATTTGGCTACAAAGGCATCACGACTGTTCATTTCTGTAGTGAGACCAAAATCGTCAAAGGCGCTGGTTGAGAAGTATCCAGTTACATAAATATTCCCGTTATTATCGAGGTCAACGGATCGAGCGTTGTCGTAATTATACCCTCCTTCAGTTTTCACCCAAACTAGATCGCCCGAAGAAGTCGCAAATTTAGCAATGAGGATATCTTCGTTTCCTTGAGCAACAATAGGGGCTGAAGCAATTGTGGCTGATCCTGTAAAGTATCCTACCCCGTAAAGGTTCCCCTGACTATCAGCCGCTAAAGAGTAAATATTATCATAGTTACCACCCCCAAGTTGTTTTACCCAAATCGGATTCCCCTCTGCATCGAGCTTTGCAACAAATGCATCCAAAGAACCGAGTGACGTAAGAGATTTGTCCCCTAAATGAGTAGTTTCAAAAAACGCACCAGCCAGGAATAACTCATCGTTGGCATTAATTTCAATAGCACTTCCAAAGTCGTCAGAATCTCCCCCCATATTTTTTGCCCACAATAAATCTCCAGACGCAGAATTCAACTTCATAATCAATAGGTCGGTGCCGCCGTTAGAAATCAAACTGGATGATCCAATTGAAATTGACTCTGCGAAGAAGCCGGCTAAATATAGATTTCCAGCTAGATCTGATACCATTGAACTAAAAGAAGGAACCTGTGAACTATTGGAGACAAAGGTTTTGACCCACGCTACATCTCCTGATGTATTTAATTTTGTCACAAACAGATTGCTGCCCGATTCCCCTTTCACAATTCCCCCAAACGACGCTTGGTTAAAAATTCTTCCTGCCACATATAAATTGCCCAACAGGTCAACAACAATTGTTGCCGGGATATCGGAATCTGCGCCTCCTATTTGCTTTACCCAAACCAGGTCACAATTTGAATTGTATTTTGCAACAAAGATGCCGTCCGACCCAAAAGAGCTTAATATAGTTCCTTCAAAACCTGCAGATCCTCTGAATGAGCCGACTATATACGTATTACCGAAACTATCAACTCCAATACTGTTGCCCATATCATAATCGCCACCACCGGCGGCGGCGGCTTCAATGACTACTTCAAATGTCGCCGTACTTGTTGTCGAATTACTTTCTGTTGTCACTGTAATTTGTCCGGAAGTGGCTGTCTCAGGAATTTTGAAAGTTATCGTTGTCGCACTCACTTGGCTGACAATCGCAGGCACTCCATTGATATTCACCGAGTTTCCGGTGGGCGAAATGCTAAACCCTGACCCAGTAATTGTCACAGTTGCCCCGACTGCACCAACCGAAGGTGAGAATGTGCTTATCATTGGTAGTACAGCAAAATCTTCGGGAGAAATAACAGTATGACTGCTAACCGTGACAGTGATTTTTCCAGTCGCTGCCAGTTCGGGCACCACCACAAGTATTGACTTAGCAGTTGAGGACGAGACAGTTGCAGCTACCCCATTGAACATTACAATGTTTTTGGATGGCTCAGGACTGAAACCTGACCCAGTTATTTCAATGGTGGACCCTATGGTTCCATTTTTTGGAGTAAAGCTTTCAACTATTGGTGGGACGATGAATTCTTCGACTGAATTTGTAGAAAGTTCATGAACAGTTAGTTCGAACTTTCCAGTTATTGCTTCCTCAGGCACTATAATATTTAAGGTAGTTTCGGTTGAAGATACTATCGTAACCGGAATGCCACCAAGTGTAACCAAATTTTCTTCTGGGGCTGAACTGAAGTTTTTTCCAGTGATTGTTACTTCTGACCCACTCGGCCCAAATGATGGCGAAAAGCCGGCTATTTCTGGAGACTGGAACACTGTGAAGGCAATATCAGAAATGCCAGTCTGACCATTTACGGTGACAGATATTTTCCCGGTAGAAGCAGTGGCAGGCACCCTAACTACTAAGCCCGTGGGGGTTGCCGAAATTACCGTTGCTGCAGTTTCATTGAGCTTTACAATATTTTCTTCTGCTAAATTGCTAAAGTTTTCACCCAAAATGGTCACAGTGTCTCCCGCAATCCCATTGTCTGGGCTGAAGCTAGAGATTACCGGAACGGGCTCTGGGTCTTCTTGACCGCATGAAACAATAAAAAATATACTTGCAAGGAATAGAATAGACACACAGTGCCAAACAAGAACTCGTTTATTAATCATGATGACAGGGCTAGAAAAATTGACGGAAAAGTAGTTGTAGATTTGATGTTTATCAATCTTCTTTTTGTTTTATTTTTCTTTCTGTCGATCGAAGAGAATATTAGGCAGAGTTATACTTCTTATTCATATAATCCACCGATTCTTTAACCAACGTTTTAAGAATATCAAGATCCACATCTGTCAACTTATTGATATAGAGACAAGACTTCCCGGTTTTGTACTTTCCGAGCTTTTGCATCAGCTCTTCGTACCGGCCGAAGCCTGGCATGATATAGAGCGTAAGGCTTGTTTTTCTTGGCGAGAAGCCGGTTATCATCCAATCACCTTCCTGTCCACTGGCATATTTGTAGCGATAGGTGCCAAAACCAACTATAGATGACCCCCACATCTTTGGTTTTTCGCCAGTCACCTCTTTCATTAGCTTCAGCACCTCAAAGGCATCATTTCGTTTTTTCTCATCTTCCACTTTGTCGAGAAAGCCTTCCACGCTTACATCGTTGACTTTTGTTTTAAGTTCGTAGGCCATAGTGATGTATTTTGACTCTGGAATTAAGAAAAATCTACTTTAAATGCAAGGGACTGCAGCCCAAAGCATTACACCTTTTTGTTTTCCTTTTTATCGTACCATAGCTGCACCAGCCCCGAGGGGAAAGTCAGGCTTTTTTTGAAAGTCAGGTTTTGCTCCGGGCGGCCGTCTTTAAACAATCTAATGCCGTTACCCAGCAAATGCGGGATGACCGAAACGATTACCCTGTCAATGAACGAGTGCTTAAGCAGTTCAAACACCAGGTCGCCACCACCGTCGCAGTAGATGTCCTTGCCCTTTTCCTTTTTGAGTTTTTTAATGAGAGCCGCCAAGTCATTAAAGTACTCAACGTTTTCATCCTTGCCGGTTCTGCTATTGGATAGCACCCACACCTTTTTGTCCTTGTGATGAAAGTCTCCTCCAAATGATAATACTTTGTCGTATGTCTTTCTGCCCCAAATGACCGTGTCGATCCCAGCGGTGAATTCCGCATAGCCATAGTCCTCACCAGGCACCTGTACTTGTGACAGAAAATCAATATTGTCGTCTTCTTTGGCGATGTAGCCATCGAGACTCATGGCGATGTAGAGATTTACTTTGCGCATAATTTAAGTTTTTTTAACAAAGGTCGGTAAGCTGTTGTTACTTGAATTGTAAAAATCGGACATCAGAAAAGTACATTTTTTGCCTGCCGCAATTCGCCTGGTGTCATCCCGGAAAACTGCTTTGCATCGTGGATAAAATGCGCCTGGTCGAAATACCCGGCTTCGTAGGCGACGTCTGTGAGACTCCATTTGGCCACTTTCATCAACTTAGAAGCTGTGAGAAACCTTCTCATTTTGATGTATTCTTTTGGCCCCAAGCCCAAACACTGGTCATACTTTCTAAGTAATTGCCGATGGCTGAGTCCTACTGCCCTGGCTATCGAGTCAACGCTGACCTGGGCCAGCGATTTTTCAATGAGGGTCAGAGTGGATTGAAATGACTCTTCAGCTCTATAGTTTCGACTCAATTTCTCAATAAGAAACTCCTGAACGGCTTGAACCTTCTCCTCGTCGGACAAAGCAGCCTCGACTCTTTGTTCCATCTCTTTCGCCGCTTCCGCCTGCGATTTACCAATGTCGCTCAGACACACTGTTTGGTTGGCAACAAATGACATTGGAACATCGAAAAAAGGCCAGGATCGACCCGGGTAAAACCATACGGTAATAAAGTGAACCTGCTTCGGGCTGGAAATATCCATAAAGCAGTTCATTCGGGACGTGATGAAGCTACTGCCATTTATTTTTCGTCCATTCACCTCAAATAAATCAGCAGTGTCGCCAATATTGACGAACAGTTCAACACATCCGTCGGGAAGTACTCGTGAATGGGGAGGGGGCTCCCACGTGCCAGGCGCCTGCATCAGGTAAATCGCCTTAACAAAGGGACGGAGTTGCTCTGGTATCTGGCAGTTTTTTAAATGTGTCATAAGCGACAGACCTAATTGTGACCCCGGGAGACGGTTCTATGACAATTTTTTACAATGTGTATAGCAGACACATTTTTGCTATTAACTACTTTGCAAGCCAAGTTTGGTAATGCCCTTTCGGGGGCAGCAACGTTTAACGTTGCACGGTTGATTAGGTTTGGTAGCCCGGTGATCTTTTAGAGCGCCGGGCTTTTTTTATTTGTTCTTTTCCGCCAGCAGTAGTGCCTCCAATTCTGCCACGGCCTCAGGATTTTCGACAGCTACATTTATCTTTTGGCCGGGGTCTGATATCTGATAGAGTTGCATAGCTGTGTCACGCCCTGACTCTGTGTTGGTGTGCTGGTAAATTGCCGGGCCATCATGTGGAGGAATGAGGTACCACTTCAGGTTACGAATTGCTTGCGTGCCCGATGCATGCAGAACCAGAGAGCTTCGGCCCATATCAGATTTCCCAAGCAACGCATCCATCACGTTTTTACTGTCGGCAATGGTGCCGGAATCCGCCGTTACACCTACCAACGATGAAAGGGAGGCTGGCAGGTCGACCTGGCAAACCAAAGCATCCGAAACGCCAGCCTTAACTGTCCCCGGCCAGCTGACAATAAATGGAACCCTCGTACCACCATCGAACAGGCTGTATTTTCCGCCTCTAAGCAGGCCCAATGGCTGGTGATCGCCGAGAAGTTCTACAGCCTGATCCTCATATCCGTCGTCTATTACAGGCCCATTATCGCTCGAAAAGACGATCAAAGTATTTTTTGACAACCCCAGGCTTTCGAGGTGTTTTGTGATTTCGCCCACACACCAGTCGGCTTCCACAATGGCATCACCACGTGGCCCCATGCCCGATTGGCCAACAAATCTTTCGTTAGGCGTGCGGGGAACATGGGGCTGGTGCAGTGCAAAGTACAGGAAGAAAGGGCCATCCTTTTGCTCTGTGATAAATTCCCTGGCCTTATCGACAAATACATCAGCCATGTCTTCATCCCGCCACAGAGCAGCTTTTCCACCTTTCATAAAGCCTATTCTGGAGATGCCGTTGTGAATGCTCATGTCATGGCCATGACTGGGGTGCATTTTTAATAACTCCGGGTTGTCTTTGCCAGTAGGCTCTCCCGGAAAATTCTCCTTATAGTTGATCATCAATGGGTCGTGTGCTTCAAGCCCAACCACTTTTTGGTTTTCTACAAAAACTGTTGGCACCCTGTCGTTAGTGGCAGCCATCATGTAGCTGTAGTCAAAGCCGATATCGTTTGGGCCTGGGCTAATGCGCTCGTTCCAGTTGACATTGCCGTCGCCAAGACCAAGGTGCCATTTGCCAACCACCGCTGTTTTGTAGCCAGCTTTCTTTAAAAGGGAGGGGAGAGTTGCCATACCAGGCCGTATCAGTGCAGGTGCATCGCCAGGCAATACCCTCGCATCCTTATTTCGCCATGGATAAACACCTGTCAGCAACCCATACCTCGAGGGTGTGCAAGTGGCCGAAGTACAATAGCCTTGCGTAAAGCGGAGGCCTGATTCAGCAAGTTGGTCAATATTGGGAGTGCTTATGGTGTTGGAGCCATAAGCGCTCACATCGCCATAGCCCAGGTCGTCGGCCAGTATAACGATAATGTTGGGTTTAGGCGTACTTTCCTCAGCTGGTTCCGTTTTGCAGCCAAGTGCTGCCACCAACGTGATCAGCGAAAGTGCCTTTATTGGGGAGCTATTTATCATGGTTGCGCTTTATATTCTTTGAAGTATTTTTCAAGTACAAAAGGAGGTTGGTGCACGTCCGGCTTTCTTTCGAAGGTAGTTGGGTCGTACTCCATAGGCACAATGGTTTTGGCTGTAAGCTTCAGCGTGTCGTCGGTTTTCCTTTGCCAGCTGCTTAACAAGCCCATCATTTCCCTCACTTTTACCTCATGTTCCTTTTTTCCAGCCAAATTGACTAGTTCATCAGGATCATTTTCAAGGTCGAAGAGCTGTGTGTGGTCTATCATCGGGTACCTTATCAATTTCCATTTTTTGTCCCGCACTGCCCGGTGCGTGCCTCTGTAGGTGGTGAATAGCGAGGTTCTTACACCTCCTTCTTTGCCCATAATTACCTTCGAAATGTCTTTCCCATCCACACCCTCAGGTGGTTCTATACCTGTGAGGTTGCAAAGTGTAGGGAAAATGTCGTAGAGGTAAACCAGTGCATCTCTGGTTTCATTGGCTGGCAAGCCGGGGCCTGCGAATACCAGGGGAGCCTTCATGCTGTGCTCATACAGGCTTTGTTTTCCCACCAGTCCGTGGCTGCCCAGTGCAAGCCCATGGTCGGCGGCGTACACTATAATTGTGTTGTCAGCAAATCCGCTGGCTGCAATCGAAGCGATGATGTCGCCTATTCTTTTGTCGGCATGGGTAATCATGGCGTAGTATTCCCTGAGCTGGTCTTTAATCATTCCTGGGTCTCTCGGCCAGGGCGCCAGGTGCTCATCTCTCACCTGCATTTCATTTATTTCCCCAAAATTGAATGGGTGCCAGGGCTTAAAGTTGGCTGGCAAAGGAACGGTGTCTCCCGCATACTGCTCCAGGTATTGTGGCAATGGACTTCTCGGGTCGTGGGGGGCTGTGAAGGCTATGTAAGCAAAGAAGGGCTTTTCGGCTCCTTTTTGTGAGGTAATGAAGTCTATCATCGCATCAGCAAAAAGGTCGGTGGAGAAGCCTTTTTCTACAGGTTCGGTAAAAGTGGAGTCATTGACTTTGTCACGGACAGCGGTATTGAAGTGATCATCCATCCCCCCCAGAAACACGTTCTTTCCCTGCTGAAACGATGCCAGAAAGCTGTCGCCACCATTGTGCCATTTGCCAGTGCCAAAAGTGGTGTAGCCATTGGCAGCCAATACCTGCGGCATGGTGGTGACTGTGTCCAGCTTGTCGTATACATGGTAAAGGCTTTTGCCACTCATGAGCATGGCTCGGCTCGGGGCGCAAACTGCTCCATGAATAGAGCCCATGCAGTAGTTGTTAGTGAAGCGCACACCATTTTCCGCAAGTGCATCCAGGTTGGGTGTTTTAATAATTTCGTTACCCGCTGCTCCCAGCGCATCTGCTCGCTGGTCGTCAGTGAAAATGAAAACAATGTTGGGTTTTTTAGGCTCCTCTTTCTTTTGTGAGCACCCCATCAGAATTTGAAAAAAAAGCACGACGGCCAGAGAACCGACGCTAAAAATGGCGCAATATTCTTTCCTCATGGCTAAAAATAGAAAACCATCCACATTTATAAATGCCTTCTTGCTAATATTTGCCATGCTGAATTCTATTTTATTCATTAAACTGTGATATAATCCCTAGGTATGAAAGCAGTATTTGGTAAGGTCGCTCTATTTACTCTGGTGGCAGTTGTCTTCTTTTGTCTGGGCCAGTACGTGTCGCTAACAAATGAGGAAACGATTAGCTGCGACAATATTATCAAAGCAGGTGAACTGATAGGAGTGCCGCTTACCCGTGCCGAAGCAGACTCCATGCTTGAGGGTATTGCTTCGCAAAGGGAGAGCTATCTTTCTATGCGCAGGAGCCCATTGGCTAACGACGTGGTGCCAGCCATGCAGTTTAATCCGCTCCCCTTGGGCTTTCGCCACCAAAGCCATTTTAAAGGGTTGAAATTTGGCGATTACACTGGAACCTTGCGACCTGCCGCTGATGAGGAGCTGGCTTTTATGAGTATCGGAGAGTTGGCGGAACTCATCCGAACCAGGCAAATGTCGTCGCTCGAGCTTACGCAGTTTTATATAGACAGAATTAAGAAGCTTGATCCACAGCTGCACGCCATCGTGGCCCTCATGGAAGACTATGCACTTGAAAAAGCTGCAAATGCTGACAAGGAAATTTCACAGGGTAACTACAAAGGTCTTTTGCATGGCATTCCTTTTGGTGCCAAAGACTTGCTGTCCAAGAAGGGCTTCAAAACAACCTGGGGGGCCATGCCATACAAAGACCAGGAGTTTGAGGTTGATGCGACTGTTGTCGAGCGGCTGGAAAACGCTGGGGCAATTTTGGTGGCAAAAACCACACTTGGCGCTCTTGCAATGGGTGATATTTGGTTTGGGGGCAAAACACGGAACCCCTGGAATACCGAGAAGGGTAGTAGCGGTTCATCGGCGGGTTCGGCATCCGCTGTGTCAGCAGGCATGTTGCCTTTTGCTATTGGTTCGGAGACGTTGGGGTCGATTGTGTCACCATCCACTGTGTGTGGTGTAACTGGCCTAAGGCCCACTTATGGCAGAGTAAGCCGCTACGGTGCCATGGCCCTTAGCTGGAGCATGGACAAGCTAGGCCCATTGTGTCGCAATGTGGAAGACTGTGCCATTGTTTTGGCTGCGATTGGCGGACCTGACGGAAAAGACGCTATGGTGCTGGATTTTCCTTTTTACTATGAACCCACGATTGATTTGAAAGCATTGAGGATTGGCTACGTCAAGGAGGATTTTGACGGGGAGTATGCTTTTCATGGTCAGGATAGCGTGGCCCTACAGGTTTTGAAAGGCCTCGGGGCAGAGCTGATTCCAATTGATTTGCCCAACCAGCCGGTTGGGGATATGACCATCATTCTTTCAGCAGAAGCGGCAGCTGCCTTTGAGGAATTGACTTTAAGTGGGCGGGACGACCAGCTGGTGAACCAGTTAAAGTGGGGCTGGCCCAATAGCTTCAGGGAGTCCCGGTTAATTCCTGCCGTCGAATATATTCAGGCAAACAGACTGAGGACCCAACTTATCCAGGACATGACAGGTGTCTTCGATAAAGTGGATGTGTACCTGGCCCCTTCCAGAGGAGGCAGCAATCTGAGAGTCACCAACCTGAGCGGCCATCCTTCTGTGGTGTTACCTAATGGCTTTTCTGATGATGGCACTCCCACCAGCATTACCTTCACAGGCCGGTTATTTGATGAAGGAACAGTGCTGGCGGTGGCAAAAGCATACCAGAATGCTACAGATTGGCACAAGAAACATCCTAAGCTAGAATGACTATAACGCAAAATATTATTTGCAATAGTGATTCTATTTTAGATTTTTTTATCATATCTGATCGATTTCGCATCGAATACCTCCATTAAATTTTTTGATAGGGCATTGTTGAAAGTGACAAAAGTCACTCTTTTCGGTTCGTGGCATCATACCCTACGCTAACTCCCGCTTATACCTTAGCATCATCAAAATGTTTCACCAAAACCAATTAGAAACATGAAAACGTTGCTAACAATTACCGCCCTCGTATTGCTGACTGTAGCCGCTACAGCCGGGCAGCCATTTAAGGCAGAAAAGGGATCGAAAATCACAGTTGCAGGTACATCAACTATGCACGACTGGACAATGGTTTCGGAAGAAATCCAGGTTGACGCAAGCATAGCTGAGGGAGGAGCAACTATCGACGGGCTGAAACTTGTCGTGCCGGTTACCACCCTCAAGAGTCACAAGAGTGGCATGGATGATAATGCCTACAAGGCACTGAAGTCTGACAAAAATCCTCAGATCATATTCAATCTGAAGACATCGCAAGCTAAAGGCGCATCGCTTTTGCAAGGATCAGGTCAATTGACCATTGCCGGAGTAACCAAAGACGTCACTCTTGACGGAAAACTGGAGGCCCTTGCCAACGGCAAATACAAAATCACAGGTTCCTATACCCTCGATATGGAGGCTTACAAAGTGGAACCACCCTCTTTTATGTTTGGCACCGTCAACACAGGAAAAGAGGTAACAATCTCCTATGAAATTATTCTTTCTAAATAAATCAAAAAACCAATAAATGTCCCTTATCATGAAAACGCTAAATAAATTTTTTGGGATACTGATTGTCTTAGGACTTTCCGCAACCAGCACACTGATGGCTCAGCAACCTGACCTTCAGTTTTACAGAACAAATGACGTAAAAGGCCGCAATGTTTTTGAAACTACAAAAGCAGATACCATACCTTTTGATGGCTTAAAAGTGAGAGTGGGTGGTGACTTTGCCATCGAATTTCAGGGAATTAACCAAACAAACTCTCTGGACAGCCTTTTGGACTTGGGTACCAACTTAAACCTCCCAACAGCGAACCTGAACCTTGACGTGCAGCTATCTGATGGTATGAGAATGCACTTGAGAACCTACCTTTCTGCCAGACACCACAACGAATCCTGGGTAAAGGGGGGTTATATCCAAATCGACAAGCTTGACTTTATCAAACCAGGTTTTGCAGCCGAAATAATGAAAGTAGTTACCTTCAGAGTAGGTTTGGACGAGATCAACTTTGGTGATGCACACTTTAGAAGAACTGACAACGCCAGGGCCATATTTAACCCTTTTGTTGGTAACTATATCATGGACTCTTTCACCACTGAGGCTTTTATTGAGGCAAATGCTCAAAGCAACGGTTTCATAGGCGTGCTGGGTATTTCTAATGGTAAGTTGAACCAGAGTGTGGTAGTTACTCCTACCACCGACAACAAAATTTCCTTCTACGGAAAAGTGGGTTACGACAAGCAGTTCAACGATGACCTTAGATTTAGACTTACTGGTAGCTGGTACATGAACAGCGGCTTGTCTACCGGATCCTATCTTTACGGTGGCGACAGAGCAGGTGACAGGTACTACAACACTTTGATTTCTCTTGCTGAAGCAGCTAGCGGAGTGAACGCCACAAGTGCTTTTGCCAACGCTCGCTTTAACCCCAGATTCAAACAAATGACCGCTATTCAGATCAACCCTTTCCTTAAGTATCAGGGACTTGAGTTGTTCGGTATCTATGAAATAGTGTCCAACAGCGAAGATCAGGGAAGTGGCTCTTATACCCAGACAGCTATTGAAGCGATTTACAGAATTGGCGCTGCTGAGAAGGTGTTCCTTGGAGGTAGATATAACTCAGTGAACGGTAAAGCCACAGATGCGGCCACTACCCAAAAGCTCAACCGGATCAACCTTGGTGGCGGATGGTTTATGACCGACAATGTGGTTGCCAAGCTAGAGTATGTTAATCAGCAATATACCGAAGGCTGGACTGGCAAATACAACGATGCCGAGTTCAAAGGTATCATGATTGAAGCAGCCATTAGTTTCTAGTTGGTTTTTGGTAAGTTAGTTATGGGATGCCCGCCAAGCGGGCATTCCTTTCTCTTTTTGATATGAAGCTCCTCCTCATAGTAATTGGCTTTTACTCTCTCTTCTTCAGTAATGGAGATGGAAAAAGGATGGTTGCCTGGGTGATTGAGCCCTCCAGCACTCTGGTTATTAATGGGGCTTCCAACGTCAATCAATTTACTTGTGGGATGTCGTCGTACCAGTATACCGACACGCTGGAGTTGTCCGAACGGACGGCTTCTTACATTAAATTTTCGCCAAACAAACTATCGCTCCCTGTTGTCGATTTTGATTGTGCGCACAAAATGATTACCAGCGACTTCCAGGAAACCCTCCAGGCTGACATATATCCTGAAATCGGCGTGAGCTTTTTGTCATTGAATGCCGTTTCATCTACAGTGCCGGGGGTTACAAGCTACGACGCCGTAATGCTCATAGAGCTCTCCGGAAGAAAAAGAGAGGTGAGTGTTCATTTCGATTTTTGGGAGAAAAGCTACAGTCTCTATAATCTGGTTGGGTCAAAAACTCTGCGTTTTACTGACTTTGAGATGGCGCCACCGTCAAAGATGATGGGCCTGGTAAAGGTAGCTGATGAGCTTACCATCGACTTCAATTTGGTGATCCGGCCGCTCTAGTCGTAACTTCTTATGGCTTGACTTTCAGGAATTTATCATCCTGCTATGCATTGATTTTCAACCGCTTTTGACTATTTTCATGGAAAAGCGAGTCCTATGAAAACGAAAAGGGCAATTTTTATCGTCGGCTTGATTTTTTACCAGGCCGCAATAGCGCAAATTGGTTCGAAAGTAAAAGAACAGACAAGTCAGGGGCTGCCAGGCACCTGGGTTAACACCGAATTTGGTTACACCATGACACTGCTACTGCTCAGCAATGGCTCAGGTGAGTTTGACGGTGAATCTATTACCTATACTGTAAGTGAAAACAGTTTAGCGATCAAATTTGCTACTGAAGTCGTGACCTATCAGTGTAATCTGGTGGGTGACAAGTTGACGCTTTCCGGAGGCGATTTGGATGCGGCCATCACATTCGGGAAAAGCGGGGCTGAAAGGCAGGCCACTGCCAATACACTGCCGACCCAGGCTGCTGACCCTCCAGCGGGCTCAATCATTGGCAAGTGGGAAAGCCAGGGGCAGGTGCTCGACTTCATGGCCAACGGCAAGGTAATGATCGACGGTAATTCCTTCGACTACCAAACACTGGGCACCAATGTGATACTTTCCACTCCACAGGGTGCAGTGCAGTTTCAGTACCAGCTGGGAGGAAGTACTTTGACATTGACTGGCCCTGGAGGTAGCCTTGTCTACAACAAGTTTGATGGGAATATGCCGCCTGCCGGACAGGCTGGAGTCTCCACAAGCTCGGGTTCCGCTCCTGCCGAACTCTCAGGGAAATGGTGCTACGTGAATGTAACCAGCACAGGGTCAGGCGGCTGGACGACCGACGAGTGTATCATTCTCAACGCAAACGGCACCTACGAATACTATAGTGAAAATTCGGGCAGTGCAACCGTGACCAATCAATATGGAACGCAGATAGCCACAGGCGGCACAAGTTCGCAGACCTCCGATGCAGGCACATGGAGCTTGCAGGGAAGTATGTTGGTGGCTAGTTCCAGATCGGGTGGCATGCAGTCATTTACATTTGAAAAACGGAACCATCCCAAAAACGGTGATCCAATGATTGTGCTTAACGGCCGTACGTATGTAACTTTTTACCAGAAACCACCTTGGCGGTAAAGCGGTTTATCTTAGAAAACGTTGAAAAAAGTACCGAGCCAGCCAAGGATAACGCTAAATAGAAAAAGTAGTAGTAGAGTAATCATAATGCTAATTACGTGGTTTTTGCGAAAAGGATGCTAAAACTTTAGCTGTATAGACATTTAACACCATTTCTTTGTTAGCGCTTTGACTTCACTTTACAACTGGAGGTTACATAGCCAAGTCAACTTTTTTCACTGCCGCTAGTGGAATATGAGATGCCTTATATGGAGGCCTACGATTTTCCCTTTATTTTCGAAGGTCAAATAAACAACTATGGCTAGAGATAACTGGGGAAGTAAGTTTGGTTTTGTAATGGCCGCTGCAGGCTCCGCTGTGGGTTTGGGTAACATTTGGAGGTTCCCTTACCTGACCGGGGAGAATGGTGGAGGTGCTTTTGTATTTGTTTACTTTATCTGCATCCTTCTGGTAGGAGCTCCCTTACTTTTTAATGAAATGGGGCTTGGACGTTTTTCCCGAAAAAACCCTGTGGGTGCATTTAAGGATACAGGAGGAAGTAAGTTTTGGGTTTTTGGCGGAGGTATATTATCGCTTTGTGTGAGCTTCTTTGTACTCTCTTATTACGGCGTTATTGCGGGCTGGACAATCGGATATATGTATACCGCCCTGTTCGACATACCTCTGGATTTTGATGTTTTCCGGGCTAATCCGGTCGCAATTTTACCACTCTTCGGCATATTCATGGCGGCTTCCACACTTATCGTTTTGGGGGGCATAAGTGGAGGTATCGAAAAGGCAGCCAAAATCATGATGCCAGTGCTGTTTATTTTGTTGATTGTTGTAATTATCAGGAGCGTAACGCTTCCTGGGGGCATGGCTGGCATTGAGTACTACCTTGTTCCCGACTTTAGCAAAATCGGAGGTGGAACTATTCTGGCCGCTCTCGGCCAGGCCTTTTTCTCTATGAGTATCGGCTGGGGAATGATGATTACGTACGGTTCTTACCTGCCAAAGGATAGTAACATCGTAAGCTCAGGTCTTTGGGTAGGCATTATGGATACCGGTGTGGCACTGCTGGGTGGCTTAATGATTTTTCCGGCCGTGTTTGCTTTCGGCATGCAGCCGGATCAGGGCCCCACTTTGGTTTTTCAGATACTACCAGTCATTTTCGAATCACTACCCGCTGGCGGCAATATTATAGGGGCTTTTTTCTTTCTCCTGCTTTGCCTGGCTGCTCTTACGTCTTCCATAGCTATGATTGAAGTGCCGGCGTCATTTTTCATAGACAACAAAAACTGGAGCCGAAAAAGGGCTGCCTGGGTGGTAGGGATTGCCGCCACAGTAGTGGGACTGCCATCTGCACTCTCCAGTGGCGGGGCCGACATATTCACCAATGTCTCGATCACAGTATTTGGCAACACCTATGGGGGTGTGATGGACATCATGGACTTCTTCTTTGGCACGTTTTTCATTGTCATTGTGGCGTTGATGACCTGTCTTTACACTGGTTGGGTTATGGACATCACCAAGATTTCGGATGAAATAGCTGAGGGAGCTCCATTTTTCAAGAAAGAGCTTGTGGGGGGCATCACTCCGGCAGCCATTTGGCGATTCTTCATTCGCTTTGTGTGCCCGGCGGTTATCGGACTGGTGCTGATCAATATGATGGGGATATTCTAAAACGAAAAAGCGATCCGGGAAGTGCTGATTACCAGACTTCCCGGATCGCTATAGTTTTACTTCTTAGGCGCAGGGTCTAATCCTTTCTTCGGATCATCTTTCCCCTTTGCTGGTTGCGACGGCTTTGTTTCAGTAGGTTTTTCTTCCTTCTTCTCTGAGGTCGTTTCCTTTATTTCCGTTGCGGCTACCTTTTTCGCTGCTTCGCCCAAATAGGCTGGTAGCTCAAGGCCGGCCATCTCAAAAATCTCTTTCAGTGGAGGCACCGACTGGTACATGCCGGAGAGGAAGTTGGCTGTCGACGTCTTGCCGTCTTTGCCAGTGCCCGAATCCCAAACGGTGATTTTCTCTATTTGGATATTCTTGATGGCTTCCGACTGTAACCTTACCAGCTCGGGTAGTTTTTCAGCAATGATAAGCATCGCTGCATCTTTCGAACTGTTGCCGGCGGCATTCACTATTTGTTTCAAACCTTCGGCCTGCTTGGTCAGCACTTCATAAATACCTTTGGCTTCCGCTTCTCTCCTCATTATGATCGAATCAGCCTCACCTTTGGCACGTCGTCTGATCATTTCGGCTTCAGCCTCGGCGGCAATCTCTACTTTGAGTTTGTCGATTTCTGCCGGCACCACAATGTTGGCCGTTTGGCTTGCTTTGTCTCTTTGGGCCCTGGCGTTTTCCGCTGCTTGCTCGGCTGCATACGACTCCTCCAGCGCTTTGGCTTGCTTCACCTTTTCAGCGGCCATGGCTTTTCTGAGTGCCTCAGCTTCTTTTTCCCGTCTGTCAGCTTCAGAATTGGCTATATCAATTTTGGCCTTGTTTTCGCCTTCAACTGCCCTTGCATTGGCTTCAGAAGTCTGGATTCTTTCGGTCTTCTGCGCTTCGGCCTCACCAATATTAGCTTTTGCCAAAGCTTCCGACTCGCCCACTTTAGCGCTGGAGTCGGCATTAGCAATTTGAATCCGTTCTTTCTGTGCTGCATTGGCCTCACCAATTTTTGCAAGGGCGTTGGCATCTGCCACCTGCACCCGCTGATCCTGGTGCGCCATTGCCTCACCGATAGATCCGTCTCTGGTTTTTTCTGCCACGCTCTTGCGGGCGTCGTTAATAGCCTTGGCAGCTGCTTCTTTTCCAAGCGCCTCTATGTAGCCCGACTCATCTTTGATGTCGGTTACGTTTACGTTGATGAGCTTAAGGCCAATTTTCTTTAGTTCTGCTTCCACATTGCTGGCCACATTCGCCAGAAACTTGTCACGGTTGCTGTTGATTTCTTCAATGTCCATCATAGCCACCACCAGCCTCAGCTGACCAAAAATGATGTCTTTGGCAAGGTCATGGATATGGTCTTTGGTTAACCCGAGCAGTCTTTCAGCTGCATTTTCCATCACGCCGGTCTCTGTAGAGATACCCACAGTAAAGCGGGAAGGCACGTCAACCCTGATGTTCTGCTTGCTGAGAGCATTGGTAAGGTTCACCTCTATCGAATTAGGAGTGAGGTCGAGAAAAGCGTAGTCCTGAAACACCGGCCACACAAACGCAGCGCCACCGTGAATACACTTGGAGGAGCTGTGGCCGTCGGTACCGCCGCCCACTTTTCCGTAGACAACCATTACCCTGTCGGAGGGGCAGCGCTTGTAGCGACTAAAAAATGTGATGAGGATGATAAAAATAAAGAGGGCCACAATGGCCACTACGGGTAATGCGAATACGCTCATATTCAGCTAAAGTTTGCGGTAACTAAGAGTAAATTATTGTCTATAACATCACTGACTTTCACCACTTTGCCCGTTTTAATATCGGTCTCATCGTCGGTGATGGCCTCCAGAGTTCTCAGCGAACCCTGTACTTTTATCTGGATTTGGCCTATGCTGTTTCGCTTTGAGGCAATAGTAAGGTACACCTCACCCAATTTTCCTTTTGCATTGCTCATTTTCAGGTTGCCGCTTTCGTCGGCCTTCGAAAGAAAGTAAAAGATGCTGGCCATAATTAACATCATAGCCAGCCCGGCGACCGAGGAAGCTACCAATGACCAGCCATCCGACAAGCCGCTATCCAGGCAGGCTATGCCCGTCCATGAAAAAATGGAGAAGAAGGCCACAAGGTTTTTCAACGTAAGGAACTGAAAAGGAATGCCAGTGTCGCCGTCTATCTCTGCATCGGTAGACAAATCGTCGCCCATATCGCCACCGCCGATGAGGGTCATCAGCATCTGCAACAGGAAAAAAAGAGTGAATGGAACTGCCAGCGACCAGTATATTTTCTGAAGCAGAGTAAGGGTTTCCCACCAATTGGTGTATTGCTCAATCATTCTTTTTGAACCTTAGGGTTGAAAGGTTCAGTAAAATACGAAGTGTTGAGAAATTTCCTATTATGAAAAGAGAATAAAGAAAGTATTGGAAGCAAGATTTATGCTTCCACTTTAATGCTGTCGTTGCCAATCAATATGGGCTGGCCAAACCTACCTTCTTCGTCTCTGTTCTCCAGATTGAGTACGCCACGTGGGCAAACTGATGAGCAAACGCCGCAGCCTACGCACGATGAGCGAACGATGTTTTGGCCTCTCTGGGCATACCAACGTACATCTATTCCCATTTCGCAATAGGTGGAACAGTTGCCACAGCTGATGCACTGACCACCGTTAGTAGTAATGCGGAAGCGGCTTTTGAAGCGCTGCACAATGCCCAGGTAAGCTGCCAGAGGGCAGCCAAACCGGCACCAGACCCTATTGCCCATCAAAGGATAAAAGCCAGTGCCCACCACGCCAGCGAAGCCTGCACCGATGTAAACTCCATACACTTCTCTGAGTGTATAGCTGTCGATCACACCCAGCCAGGAGTTGCCCGACCAATAGGTGTACAGCACGCCGCCAGTCATCACAACAGAAAAGGCCAGCACTGCATGGATCATCCACCGCTCAATTTTCCAGGCCTTCAACGACTTATCGGAAAGCTGACGAAAGGGGTCGCCCAGCGTTTCTGCCAACCCACCACAGCCACACACCCAGGAACAGTACCATCTTTTGCCAAAGAAGTAAACAAAAACAGGCACTGCAATGATGATCAACGCAATGCCCCAACCCAGCATAAAGATGCCCAGGCTACCTGAAGAGATAAGCTGGTTGAGCTCATTGTCGAAGAAGAAGTCGTAGTCGAGCGGCCAGATGTTTTTAAAGTCGAAATAGGGTTGGTTAAGCCTGAGGAGGATTTCGGGAATAAGGAAAGCGAAAGCCGTTTGAAAGAACATCACGGAAATCGTCCGCATGATCTGATACTTGCTATGGCGGTATTTAATGAACATGCGCACACCCATTACCAGAATGCAAAGCGTGTAAATAAAACCATAAAGGAAAAAACGGCTGGCATCACTGTTCTTCAGTAGCTGACTCACAGGATCAACCATGATGATCCATTCGGTCATGTACTCGGGGAAGAAATACAAAATGATATAGAAGACAATAAGAAAGCTGCCAAGCATGATGCCAAGCCAGCCCTTGTTTTTCAAAACGCTTTGGAAAATGCCATTGTTCTTAATACCAGCCGGGCCATCAAGTTTGGTTTTAGGGAGCAGATACATCATAGCTCCGATAATAGGAAGCAGGTAGCAAAGAGCCAGAAAGAGGCCGGGGCTGGACTTGATGGGGCCGTGGGAAGCCAGTTTGGTCGCTTCATATCGGATGTCTCTGGCTTTGTAGCGGTCGATACCTACCTCGCTGATGATGCCATAATCGTTGATCGTGTTGGCCACTGACATCAGGTCTTTCTTCAGCCCTTCTCTGGAGTCATATTTTCTCCCTTCCAGCCAGCTGCCGTACTCCTCCATTTTTCGTCTCTTGAATATAGTGCTGGTGTTGATCTTCGGGTAGATGTAGTTCAGCATTTCAAGGGAGAAAGTGTAGGGAGGAGGGCCCAGCTCACTAATTAATAGATTTATCTCTGATTCCTTGAGGGCAAAGAGCATCATTTGCTGCCTGTTATAGGTGTTGATGCCTTTTTGGATGGTGCCGACAAACCCAAAATTCGTGCTGTATTCCGTGTCGACTATCTCCGGCTTGAAAGTGAGGATACCTTCAACTTTTCCTTCGTGACTAACAATTTTGTCAAAGTCACTCCTTGAAATTTTGTAGTCGGCCATGAAGAAGCTGGCCAGAAAAAGGCCAAAGCCAAGTATAAAAAGTGCCAGCCCGGTCAGTTGTATTGCTCTCATCTCTTTCTTCCTCTTGCTTTAGAAAATTCCAAACAGCTTTTTCTTTCTTTTCTTTTCGATTTCAAAATATGGGAACTGCGTTGAAAATGCCGCTCTGATCTCCTGCTCGCAGGTATCAAAAAACTCCGGATCAAAATTGGCCTTCTCCAGTTCGTTTATCACCCTATCCACTTTTGTTTTCTGCCTGATCCAGCTGTCCCAAACTTCGTGTCGCTGCCTGATGCCCATGGCATTCATGCCGAGCACGGTGCCGGTTGCCTGATCAAAATTGATTCTGATGCCCTTTTTTCCTGCAGGATGCTCCCACCAGAACGAATCTACTCCCTCAGAGGACATGGCGGGAACCAGGCCATAAGTTTGATATTCGATATCGAAGAACTTGGCAGAATTGAACCAGATTCCAGGAACATACCTGGTTGGCTTGCCACTTAGGGTCAGGGCAAGTGTTTCTCCCATCATGCGGCCGGTGTACCACACTTGCTCTATGGCTTTCCGGTGAGGTAGTGGGTTTCGCAGTTCGGCACAGTCGCCAATGGCATAAACATCGGGCAAATTGGTCTGCAAAAGGTCATCGACCAGGATGCCCCGGTTGGTTTCGACGCCGAAAGACGTAGCCAGGCCAACATTGGCGTGCACACCTGCAGTCAGTCCTACTACCTGGCAAGGTATTTCCTCACCGGCACTGGTCATGACAGCAGCAGCCTTTCCATCCGGTCCAGCTTTAATCTCCTTTAATTCTGTGTTCAGTCGAAGGTCAATATGATGTTCAACAATGTGCCTGTTGATCATGGCCGACTCTTCCGCTGGCAAAACCAAGTCCCAAAAGCTTTTTTCCCGTACCAGAAAGGATACAGGAATCTTTCTCGACGCCAGCATTTCTGCCAGCTCAATGCCAATGAGCCCACCTCCAACGATCACTGCTCTTTGGCAAGCCCCGGTGTTCTTCTCCAGTGTTTCCAAATCCTGATAGGAGTAGAGCCCCTGCACCCCGGGCAGATCCTGGCCAGGCCAGCCAAACTTGTTGGGTTGTGAGCCTGTTGCCAGCACCAACTTGTCATATTTGATTTTCTTTCCGGATTTAAGCTGGATAGATTTCTCCTTTGCCTCTACACCAGTAACAAAATCAAACACCAGATCAATTCTGTTTTTCTCCCAAAACCAGTCTTCGTAGGGTTTGGTGTGTTCATACTTCATGTGCCCCATGTAGATATACATGAGGGCTGTTCTGCTAAAAAAATGCTCGGTTTCACTAGAGATGACAGTGATCTGATCATCTCCCTGCTTTCTCACATGCCTGGCGCAAGTGATGCCAGCTATTCCATTTCCGATAATGACGATGTGTGCCATAAGTATGCTTCAAACTTAGCCAACCAGCCGCAATTGCTTTGTCTTAGCAGCGACCGAACCAGACAGTGAAGATACAAAAGCAACGATTAGTTGTAACGTTCGATGCTCTTAACTTAATCAATTGTTTATATGGATGGAGTAACTTTAGAAGTGCAAACCAAAGCTATAACCTGGCCAATACTGTACGTTCAGGCTTTCTTCCCTTGTTTTGAACACCTCCTGGCCAATGTTCAGGTCCTGCCCTTCGTGGAAATAGGCGTTGAATGAAAGACCAACAAACAGATGAGGCCCTTTTTTCTTTCTGCGCAGGCCTATTTCTGCATGTATTTTGTGTAGCATGCTAAGTTTGGGATCAAAATTTTTGGTTCGGTTGAGGTACATTGTCCTGATACCTGCACTTAAAAACCAGCGGGCGTTCAAAGTGTCGGCCCCTATCATAGAATGCTTGTTGTAAAACACCTTCATGAAGCCATAACCTAACCCCCACTTCACCTGGTTTCTGAAGCCGTCGAAAGGATTGTATGCGAAAATGAGTGCGTTTTGGTTGACGACTTTGAACCGACCAGTAAAGGGCATTTGTGACGGAGTGTAGGTACAGTTATGACAGTTGCCTGTGGTTCGTTCAAGTACAGCGGTAAACAGCTCGTCGGTAAACAGCCGGGTGTGTACACCGCTGGAACCAAAGTTAAGAGGGCCTACCTGCGTGCCGTACGTGGGCACGGAGGAGCCCTGGTAAGGACCTGGTTTGAAGATATTGATCAGACCTATTTGGGTGCCGTGCACTTTTCGGGCTATGTTGATGAGGCCAAACTGCGTTCCGTCCATTTCGCTTGAAACATTCACAAGGCCGAGTTGAAAGCCCCGGTCGGGGCCTGGGGGTGACGAGTTTTTGCCTTCCATTTGCACTGCCCGGTTGATGAGGCCTAGCTGCAAGCCGCTGAGTTCGCCGTAGGTGTAGTTGAACAAAAGCGAAGCCTGGCTGCCTGTCATTCCACGGATGGCAATATTATAGAGCCCGGCCATTTGCACACCGAAAACTTGTTTGCCAGCCATGTTCCCCAGCCCAGCCAGCTGAAAGCCATGCACGTAGCCATTGTTGAAGTTGAACCCACCGGTTAGCTGGATGCCTTCGACATTGTTTCTGACAAAATTTAAGAGCCCGGAAAACTGGATACCCTTTAAATTGCAGGAAAAACCTTCGTTGACAATGGAGAGCTCTTCGCCATCGGTCAGGTTAAAGTAGGCCTGGCTTCCAATGACGTTGGCGAGCCCTGCTAGCTGGATGCCAGTGCTCGAGTTGGTGTTGATATTTGAAATGCCACCCAGCTCAAAGTGGTGGCTGCCGGCCGACATGCCTCCGAAAATATTAAGGGAGAACCTATTGAAGTAAAAACCACTTTCCAATCCGTTCGTGCCTATGCCTGGAAAAAAGGATAGTTGAAATGTTCTTTCCTTGTACCTGCTTTTGGCCGGTTGACTAAGCAGATCACCGTAGGCTGCACAAATAGTGACCAGCAAAAAAATTACTCTGTTCAAAGCTTTATCCTTTACCTGTTTAACCTTCAGATAAAGGACGACCGTGGGTGGACAGAATTACAGTGGAGGTGAAAATGTGCCTTATTTGTTCTTGTACCCCGGCAAAAAGTTCAGTAGGCTTTCGAGGGAAAGGAATGTTTGGTCTGCTACCACCCACCTGGTGGCATTTCCTTCGGTTTCAATAGTAAGCTTTATTGCCGCATTCGTATCGCCAGGCAAATAACCGTGCCTTTCCAGTGCACGTTTTGTCCAGTTGTGGGCCGGCGAATCTCCAGTCAACGAAAACGTGATGCCTTCTTTTGTGGGCAACAGCACTCTGCCGTTTAACAGGTCAAACCCAAAACCTTCGTGGTACAGGCTTTCTTCGAGCTGACCATTTAGCGCCAAATCCTCGGGCAGTCCCTGAACCAGGGGGCTGTTGAAATTAGTCAGCCAAAGCCTGTCGGCAAACTCCATTGCCAAATGGAAATCATGCGTGGATACTACGACAGCTTTTTCTTTTTCAAGCGCAAGTTGTCTGAGCAGCATAAATATTTCGACGCTATTGTTCAGGTCGAGAAACGCCGTGGGCTCATCGAGGATCATCAAGTCGCCGTCTTGCGCCACCGCTCTGGCTATCATAGCTTTCTGGTACTGGCCGTCACTCAGTTCGCCTACTTTTTTATTCAGCAGGTAGTTGATTTTGGTAAGAGCGACAGCGTCATTCACGGCTGCCCTGTCTTCTTTCGAGAGCAGTCCGAGCCAATTGGTATAAGGATGGCGGCCCAGTGCCACCAACTCTTCAACAGAAAGGTTTCCGCCGCCCACTTTTTCAGTGAGGACCAAACTAATCTTTGTGGCTAGCTCCTGTATGCTGTATGCTTGAATTGGCCGATGGGCAAGAAGAACCTCGCCAGCCAGCGGAGGCTGCAGCCCGGCGATTGTTCGCAGCAGCGTTGATTTGCCCACGCCATTTTGCCCCAGCAAGCAAACCACCTCCCCGGGATTGATGTCCAGGTTGATGTCTTTCAAAAGTGGGGTAGGGTGACCCTTCACATGATAGCCGACACTCAAATCCCGCAATGTCATCACCGCTTTGTTGCTAACGATCATAGCGAGTACCTCAGGTTTCGTTTACTCACAATGATCCAGATAACGACGGGGCCACCGATCAGGGAAGTGACGGCGTTGATGGGTAGCAACTGCGATGTGCCTGGCAGCTGAGCAATCAGGTCGCAAAAAAGCATGGTGCCGGCGCCCATCAGGCAAACCAGCGGAATAAGTAACAAATGATTAGAAGTCGGGAATAACATGCGAACCATGTGCGGCACGGCAATGCCAATGAAGGCGATGGGCCCGCAGAAAGCGGTGACGCTTCCGGCCAGCAGGCAGGTGCTGATGATGATGGTAAGCCTGGCCCGCTTGATGTTGAGCCCCATGCTTCGGGCGTACTGCTCACCAAGCAAAAGCATGTTTAGCTGTTTGGCCGAAGCAAAGGACAGCAGCAGACCAATCACAATGATCGGCGCAAAGATTTGCATTTCCTCCCAGCTAAGCCCGCCAAGGCTACCGAATGACCAAAGCATATAGGCCTGAATGTCTTCTGCCTGGCTGAAGTATTGCATAATGCTGACGAGCGCTCCTGTGGTGCTGCTAAACATCAGTCCTACGATGAGGAGGCTCATGGCGTCACGCAGTGAGCGGGCCACGGAAATAACGGCGATCATGACAAGAATGGCTCCGAGCGCTGCGGCAATTACCTGAGCACCGGCGAAAAGCTGCCCGCCCAGCTGATGAAGCCCCAACGAAGCTCCGCCCAGAATCAGTAAGGCGGCACCAAGGCTGGCGCCGGAGCTAATGCCAAGCACAAAAGGCCCGGCTAAAGGATTCCGGAAGAAGGTCTGCATTTGTAGCCCGCTGATGCCCAAAGCGGCGCCAACCAGTATGGCTGTCAATGCTTTAGGAAGCCGGAAGTTGAGAATGATTTCCTGCCAGGCTTCGTTTTGGCTGGCAAAGCCTGACACAATTTTCAGCGCTTCAAATGCCGGGATCACCACTGACCCCAGGGCCAGGCTGAGAAGGAAAAGCACGAAAATCAGGAGGCTGAGTAGCACGAAGTACTTCCACCATTGCTTCCACGACTGTTGGATGAAATCCCTAAGCATGGCACAGATTAGGGTAATTTTCTGTAAAAATAAAGTTTGTGGTCCGGGAGGAGGTCAGGATGCATAATATGAATCAGGTCTGCCAGAACAATATCGGGCCTGCTGTAGCCTTCCTCCAGATAGTTATTACCACCCTTTTCGTTCAACTGATTATCGTAGTTGTAAACGGCGCTGTTTTTCCAGGCGCTAAACAAACCATACCTGCTCTCCTGCGCCTTCATTTCCTGTAGCGTGCCAAAAGACGCCACCCCAATCCAGAAGTCGGCTTTCAGCCCTTTTTCAAACACAGACTCAAAACTTAGTTCCAGCCATCCGTTCTCATCCGTTCCTTTCCAAAGGTAGTTTCCCCCGGCATCTTCAAAAAAAGCAGCCCCGTAGTTCTTGCCACCCGGCAGAAACCAGGTATCGCCATACACCACGCCGGTCAGCACGGTTGGTTTTGCTTCGGCCTTCAGGGCTTTGGCTCGTAGTTCCAGATAGTTTTGCTCTATCACTGTAAAAATAGAATCGGCTTCATCAAGCTTATTAAAGAAAGCCGCCGTGAACTTGATCCATTCCGCTCTGCCAAGAGGCGTTGTTTCGAGGTAGTCGGCATTGTACAGCATGTCGATGCCAGCCAGCTCCAGCCTTTCGTCAGTAGATCGGTCGTTCCCCATGGAAAAGGTAAATAGGGCTTCGGGCTTCAAGTTGAGGCACGATTCAAAGTTGACGCCAGCACCGTCCCCAATTTCCACCAGCTCACCATTTTCGAGCCTTTCCCTGAAGGCCTGTGAGTACACATAGTCGGAGTTGGCAAAGCCCTTCAGACTGGACACTTCTCCAATGGCTGAAAAATGAGGAAGGTGGGTGGTGCTGGTAGCAGCCACCTTGCTAAGCGGAACTTTCACAACTTTATAACCATCAAAGGCGGCGTCTGTGTCCTTTTTCTTGTTAACCAGGGCATACTTTATTGCCTTGCCAGCTCCTTTCCATGGTTGTTTCACCACCACTTCCGTCCAATCTGAGTGTTGCGTAATGACAAGACCACTTGCATACTTTATGTAAGAAGATTGGGTTGGGTTGTCGGCCACCGTTTCTGCCTTTTTTTGCTGGCAGGAGAAAGTGAGTCCAGCTAAAAGGGAGATGAAAAGAAGTGTTTTGTTGAACATAGTGCGGCAAAAATAAAACAATCCGCCCCTTTTGGGAACGGATTGCATTTTCATTTCGAATATTTGCTTTGCCCGTCGGGCAGCTGAGCTTTTATCTGATCTTATTGGCTCCGGCCAGCATAGTGGCGTATTCTTTTATTTCTTCGTAAGTATCCTTCTCAAGTACCGCCTTTGCGTCGCCGGACTTGGGTGGATTGTAATCACCTTTGGATTCCCACCACTGTAGCGCATGTTTCTTGGCTTCGTTGGTATCGACCTCGAACTGCTTTATGCAAGTGTCGCATACGAGCCAGGTCTGGTCTTTTTCAGCTGTTTTTTCAAAAATGATCCCCCTCATTTTTGTGGCATTAGCATCTTTCTGCTTAAAGTGAGCAGTGGTGTACCCAAGCGTTTCGGGCTCAACCATCTTGTGATCCCAATATTCCTTTGAGCTAACTACCTCAGAGGTAGTAAGTGCATATCCTTCGTTGTACTCCAAAAGGGTTTTGCAAATTTTGCACTGTGAAACAGGAGTTTTTTCCTTTTTACCAAATAGCTTTCCAATAAACGACATCGTAGTATTTTATAATTCTAGTTTTCGACCTAAACCAATGTAATGACGCTTTAACAGGGGTTGAGGTTGCGTGCACCACTCAAATTTCTTCCAAATATACCCTCAACTGACCTAAAGGTTACTTGAAACGGTATTAAAAAGTGTTAAATCGGAGAATTTTTACAGAATCGTTTTAACATCATTGCAATTATTGCGTATTTCGCACCGACCGTTGGTTTCTGCCTCAACTCATCAGCAGTTGTAGCAGAATTAAAAGGGAACCCCGTTAAAATCGGGGGCTGTCCCCGCAACTGTAAGCCTACAAAGGCCTCTATCAAAAAGTCACTGTTCCGATAAACCGGGGTGGGAAGGCGATAGACGGGCCAGGCGAGCCAGGAGACCTGCCATAGTCAAGCAATTCAAAGCTTTCGGGTGAAAAGCGGCGGATGATCTGAAAAGGCCGTGTTCCGGCTTCACATTTCATTCCACCTTATTCCCTCTACTGCTTTGAGTTAAGTTAACAAACTGGGCTTGCCCGTTAATTTAATTCAAAGAGATGTATGCAGTTGGTATAAGGGTGGTCGGGCTGGTAGCCTGTGTCATCCTTTTTTTGTTTGGTGCAAAAGGTCAGGAGGTTGCTGCTGATTCTATCCGCATGGGTAAAATCCTGGCGCCAGTGGAGGTCAGCGACACGTGGCTTCACAGCTATGCAGTGGGAGGCCATTCAGAGCTACTCGACTCGATGGCTATTCAAACGCAAGCGGCTACATCGTTAGGCAAGTTACTTCAGGCGCAGCAAGGCATTTACCTGAAAGAGTACGGCCCCGGTATGCTGAACTCCATTAGCCTCAGAGGCACGTCCGCCAGCCAAACTTCTTTGCTTTGGAATGGCCTTCCCATCAATTTTCCATCACTAGGCCAGGCCGATTTCTCGCTAATCCCTAATTTCTTTATCGATCAAGCCGAGGTTTTCTATGGAGGAGTAAGTTCTCTGGCCGGGTCTGGCGCTATTGGTGGCGCCGTGGCTGTCAGCGATAAGGTTGTCAAAAACGTCCGAACCATTGGGTTAACCCAGGAAGTTGGAAGCTTCGGTACAAATTTTTCTGGATTGAAAGCCAGGGTGGCGGGGGAGAAGGCTGGCATTTCGCTCGCTGGCTTTTATAAGAAATCCGACAATGACTACACCTACCGGAACCTGGCAAAAGTCGGGCAGCCGATTGAAAGACAATCTCATGGCGCATACAACGGCAAAGGCCTGAAGGCGGCTGCCTTCTGGAATCCATGGTCAAAGGGTGTTTTTGATATCGAAGGCTGGCTGACGCATTATAATAGAGATATTATCCCGCCTTACACTGTCGCTTCAGCCGGCGACACGCAGGTCGATCAGTCGATGCGGCTTTCGTTGGGTTATGTGCACCGCATCCAGCCTTTGTTGAAATGGGAATCACGGGTTGGAAGAATCTACGACTTTATAAAATTCAACGGCCTGGCATCAGCCACCATTCAGTATATGTGGAATAATAGCATTGAATGGATGCCAATCTCCAAAGTTCAGCTACGGGTCGGCGGATTGATCAACCACATTGTAGCCGATGTGCCGGAGTATGGTGGGGGCTTGACGGAAAACCGATCCAACGTCTATTTAATGCTCAATTGGATTCCAACATCACGATGGACATTGAATGCAAAGGCTCGTCAGGAAATTGTTGCCGGCACGTGGAATCCAGTCGCTCCGTCGATGGGAGCTGACGTTCTGGTTTTACGATCAGAGATAGTTTCCCTCAATTGGCGTTCGCAGTTGTCCAGAAGCTACCGGGTGCCCACGCTGAACGACCGCTACTGGAGCCCTGGTGGCAACTTAAACCTGAAGCCCGAACAAGGTTGGAATGCAGAGTCTGGACTCGATTATTCTGTCAAACGGGGAAAGCATACGCTAAAAGCATCTGCCACTGGCTTTGGCCACTGGATTCAAGACTGGATTCTTTGGCTCCCAAAGGCGGCGGGTTATTGGTCGCCAGTGAATGTGAGGAATGTGCTTTCCCGTGGCGGTGAGCTATCGGCTGGTCATGAGTGGAGCGTGGGAAAGTGGTTGTTAACCAACGAAATTAATTACAAACTGACCGTATCGCAGATCCTTGCAGGCTATTCTGGCGACGACAGCAATATCGGTAATCAGCTGCCTTATGTGCCGCTGCACCAGGGCAACTGGAGCTTTGGGTTGAAAGCCAGTCTGTGGCATTTTCATTCCCAGGTTTCATTCTATGGCAGCAGGTATACACTCGTTGATAACGACATCAACCTCGACGCCTATACGCTGTGGAACCTGGAGGCTGGCAGGCAAATCTGGGCTAGGAAGTCACTTTTTTCGCTTTCAGTCAAAGTCGACAACGTGCTGGGCAAAAGGTATGAGAACCTGCAATACAGGCCCATGCCGGGTCGGTCTTTCTCTTTTCAATTGAATTACACTTTAAAACAAGATAAAAAATGAAAAAGCTAGCATTATGGAGTTTAGTGGCCGCAGTTTTCCTAACCAGCTGTGGTGGCGACGACGAAGGTGAACCCAATAACGGAGTGGGATCCGTGTATGTAGTCAATGAAGGAAATTTTAACCAAACGAACGGAAGTATCACCTCCTATGACCCGGAAAGCGGGGAGGTCTCTGCTTTTGTTTTCCAAACGGCCAACAGTCGGCCGCTGGGCGACGTGGTGCAATCTCTGTTTATCGATGCCGATGAGGTGGGCTACGTAGTAGTGAACAACAGTAAAAAGGTTGAGGTGGTGAATGCTGACTTTGTTTCAACGGCCACTATTGAGGACAACCTGGCTAACCCAAGGTATCTGATCAGAAACAACGATCAGTTATTTGTTAGCAACTGGGGCACTTTCGATGAGAACTATGCGCTCGATCAGTCGTACGTGCTTATTCTTGATGCTACCACTTTTGATAAGGAGGGAGCAGTAAACACCGATGATGGCACTGAAAACCTGGCCTACGCCGATGGTTACGTCTATGCATCCAATAGTTTCGGGAACACCGTGTCGGTAATCAAAACCAGTACGGGAAAACTTGAGACAACTCTCGAAGTCGGTTATTCGCCGGGAGAAATGGTGGTAGATGAAGCCGGTGCCGTTTGGCTGATCTGCGGTGGAAGCTATCAGGGCAACGACGGGGCCATCTATAAGCTTGGCACATCCGCAGCTACCAAAGAGGTCGACCTGGAGGTTAATCCTTCTGCACGACTATCCATTGATAAAGAGCATGGCGTATTGTATTATATAGCAGGAACGTCCGTTGGGAGCTATGAAACTGCACAAAAGGCACTTGAAAAGGCGTTTATTACAATTGATGAGGCAGTTGGCTTTTATGGACTAGGTTATAGTGAAGCCGAGGATGTCATCTACATAGCAGACGCCAAAGGCTTTCAGGGCAAAGGCACCGTGTACAGATATTCCGCCGATGGAGAAGCACTATCGACATTTGAAGCAGGGGTAGCGCCAAATGGCTTTGTTTTCAAATAAAGAGCCGTGCTGCAACCCTTGAAGTTAGCTGCCGTCTTTTACTCAAAATGAACTAACGATTATGAGAAAGATAGGAGTACTTATACTTGGATTACTAATTGCCAGCCAGGCTTGGGCAGGAGAAGAAACAAGAGAGTTGTCTTCGTTCAGCAGCCTCGATATCGGTGGTGCTTTTAAAGTGACACTGAAGAAAACCGGCAAGCACAGGGTATTCATTGATGCAGATGACAACGTGATAGACAGAATCCGAACCGAGGTTGTTGGCAGCACTTTGAAAGTCTATATCAAAGACAATAATTTCAGGTCAAGTGGGCCCATGAATCTGACCATTGAGTTTTCGAACATCAACGGCATGGATTTAAGCGGGGCTTCCACAGTTGTATGCGACGATGTCATCACAGCTTCGACGTTCGATTTGGATGTGAGTGGAGCCGGTTCCACCAGGCTAATCATTGAGACAGACAGGTTAAGAGCTGATATGACGGGTGCTGGCACGCTTACGCTGAAGGGCAAGGCCAAAGAACAGGTTATTGACATTACCGGTGCCGGCAGCTACAATGCTGAGGACTTCGATTGTGACTACACCGAGGTGGAATCTTCAGGGGCGGGAACGGCTCGGGTGGTAGCTAATAAGGAGCTTAGGGCAGAATGCAGTGGAGCGGGCTCGGTTCGCTACAAGGGCAATCCTGAGAAAGTGTACGCTGACTCGAATGGAGCAGGCTCAGTCAAAAGAATGAACTAACAATGGAGGGGTGTTTTCACCCCTTCTTTTTTTTGTAGAGGTCAAACAGCTGGTGGGCTGCAGTTACGGGGTTTAGCTCTTTATTTTCCACTTTTGCGGCGAGGCCTTTGACTTCCTCTTTTACCAGACTATTGAATTCCTGTTTCAAAAGCCCATCAAGCTTCTGATGCATCCATTGCAGGTTTTGCTGGGATCGCTGATGTGCTAAATAGCCATTGGCAGTCATCTTTTCGTTGAACGACTCAATCAAAGACCATAACTCACCTATTCCCTCGCCGAGAAGAGCGGAGCATGTTGTCACCTGAGTAACCCAGCCGGAAGGGGGCAGCGGGAAGTAGTGAACCACTTGTTTAAGCTCCTGGAGGGTCTTCCTGACCGCTGGAATATTGTCGCCATCAGCCTTGTTAATCACAATGGCGTCGGCCATCTCCATAATGCCCTTCTTTATGCCCTGCAGGTCATCGCCTGCTCCGGCCATTGTCAGCAGCAGAAAGAAATCACACATGTCTCTTACCAGGGTCTCCGATTGACCTACTCCCACAGTCTCTATCAAAATGACATCGAACCCGGCCGCTTCGCACAGTAACATGGCCTCACGTGACTGATCCGCAACGCCCCCCAGGGTAGAACCCGTAGGAGTGGGTCTTATGTAGGCATTTGGGTTGACGGCGAGCTTATTCATTCTGGTTTTGTCGCCGAGTATACTGCCCTTGGTTTGCTTGCTCGACGGGTCAACCGCCAATACTGCCACCCTTTTACCTAAGGCGGTGAGGTGCTCACCGAAGGCTTCTATGAAGGTGCTCTTCCCAACGCCTGGTATACCCGACACGCCAATTCTTGTCGCCTTGCCTGTTTTGCTTAACAATCTGTCAATCAGTTGCTCAGCAAGCGCTCTGTCAGACGGTAGTTTACTTTCCACCAGGGTAATACCCCTGGCCAGAGCCACCCTGTCGCCCCTGATTATTCCGCTAATCAGCTCCTCTAATGTTGGCCTTTTTGGTATATTCGTTGACATCCAAGAAAAAGTCATACAGGTTTAAACCGATCACAATATACATTCGTCCTTCAAATAATTCCTTTCGTCGAAAGAACCGAAAAAAAAATTGTTCTATTTTAAGTTTAATTTGGCTTTTACTTATGTTTGTATCGTTGGTTCGTGAATATTTAGTTACTTACCAGTTGGCAAAGCAACTAATCTACTATGAAAGCAAACAGAAGAGAATTTTGGCTGGACTCGATTTTTGGAACAGCCTTCATATTCTTACTGATGTGGGTATTTTATTCCGTAACCGCATTTAAGGTCTTTGACTTATTTGATCCGATTGGAGACGCTCTTGGGGATGTAGAGCTCACTGATGTGGTATTCTCCCAGCTAAGGGAGCCGGCCATTCCTGATGACAGGATTGTGTTGGTCAACCTGGGCAGGGTAAACAGGGCTGATATTGGTTACATGGTTGACATTATCAATCAGTACGAACCAAAAGTAATTGGCTTGGATACTTACTTCAGAACACACAAGGATTCTGCTGTAGATGCCACATTGCAAGATGCGCTGTCCAGAGTAGGAAATCTGGTGATGGGCAGCAAGCTTGAAACATTCGACGAGGATAAAAATGAATTTGATTCTCTGGGGAAATCTCTTCCAAGATTCACTCAGTACGCTGAGACGGGGTTTGTTAATTTTATTACAGATGCCCAAACTCAGGAAGAATTGAAAATGACCCGGGAGTTCACTCCCAAAGAGATGGTAGCAGGGCAACAAGAACTGGCATTTGCTGTAAAGCTGGCTCAGTATTTGGAACCTGAAAAGGTAGACAGGTTGTTGAAAAGAGACAATGAGCGGGAAACGATTAATTATAGAGGTAATGTGATGGACTACGGTGCCTCGGTGTATGGCACAATGTTTTTTGCCCTTGATATTAATGACGTTTTTAACCAGAATTTTGACCCGTCTCTGATTAAGGATAAGATTGTGATCTTCTGCTTTTTAGGAGAGTACCTTGGTGATCGACTGACAATAGAAGATAAGTACTATTCGCCGATTAACTCTCAGTTTGCAGGAAGATCCTATCCGGATATGTTTGGAGGGGTTGTACATGCCAACATTGTGGCGATGATCCTCAATGAGGATTATATTGATGCCATGGATGATACAACTGGTGCTATAATTGGTGTGCTGTTGTGTTTGATCAATGTAGCGGCTTTCTCTTACATATACAGAGTGTATTCCAAGTGGTACGACGGTGCCACTAAATTGATACAGCTGGTGGAAGTTTTGGGCATCAGTTTTATGAATGTTTGGGTGTTGGATAAATTCAATTATAAGCCGGAGTTAACGCTCGGCATGGTGGCTATAGCCCTTGCCGGTGATTCTCTGGAAGTATATTACAGCGTGGTGAAGAATTCAGTCACCGGGCTTTTTAAAAGTAGAAAAAGAAAAATTAAATTGTAAAACATTAAAAATTAGACCTATGAAAATGAGAACAATTCTTTTGACGTTCTTGGTATTGCTGACCTTTTTGAGCAGCAGTGTATTGGCTCAGGGTTATGAGTTTCGGGTATTGGCTAATAAAGGTGAAAACCAAGTGAAAAAAGCTGGTGCAAGTCAGGCAGAAACCCTGAAAACTGGCGCAACGCTTGCAAAAGGTGATCAAATCATTGCTGCAAATGGCGCTTACATCGGACTGGTGCACAGCAGCGGTAAAACCACCGAGATAAGAACTCCTGGCACTGTAAAGATCGACGATTTGTCGGCGAAAATTTCTGCCACTAGTTCTACAACTGCCAGCCGTTATGCTAACTACATAGCTGCTAAAATGAACGAAAGTGACGGTGGTGGAAACTACCGGTCAAACATGAAAGCGACTGGTGCTGTTGAAAGAGCTTTAACGTCTGCTATCAACGTAATGCTTCCTAATTCTGTTGACTTTTATGGTGACAATGCTATTGTTCGCTGGAAAGCTGTAGGTGAAGGTAACGCAACGTACATAGTAACTGTGAAGAACATCTTTGATGAGGAAGTAGCTAAAATCGAAACCGATCAGACAGCTTATGAACTTGACTTCACTAACCCTAAGCTTGCGCAGGAAAGACTTGTGATACTTAATGTTAAGGTTAAAGGTGACGAAGATATGAAGTCGTCTGATTACGGTATCAAGCGTCTTTCAAATACTGAGTCGGCCAAGGTGAACGAAAACATCAAAGGACTGAAGAGTGAAGTGAACGAAGAAACACCGCTGAATAAGATTATTTATGCTTCTTTCTTCGAAGAAAACAACCTTGTGCTTGATGCACTTACCAAGTATGAAGAGGCTATCGAGATGTCTCCTGAAGTGCAGGACTTCCAGGACATGTACCAGAGCTTCCTTGTAAAGAATGGCCTTGTTGCCACTGCTAACTAAAAGGAAGGTAAGAAAGAAAAAAAGGGGCGCAAGCCCCTTTTTTTATGCCCGTATACTGACAAAAGGGAAGCGGTTAGGTTTAGGTGCGAGAGGTGAACGCTAGAGCGGAGATTATCAGGACTGTGGTTATGCCATGAGACCAGGCCTTGACATTCTAAACTGATTCCAGATGAGCGATCCGATGGCAATGCGACGCCACCTATTCGACCCAACGTTTCAGCGAGCAGGACACAATCCAGATGCAGCTGCTCATCTGACCAATGCTTTCCCCACTCTTAAGCGATGGGAATGCTAACCTCTAACCGAAGACTCGGTTAACAACAAAAAAGAGACTGCCTTTCGACAGTCTCCCTCAAGTCAGCTGCGTGAAATAGGATTAATCTAAACCTATCATTACAAATGGTCCCCAGTAGATCGGGTCACGGTACTCATTCCTTATCTCTTTCTTAGCATCAATGAAAGCCCTGCGTTTATCTCCGGTGGTGATCCACTTCTGGTAAAACTTCACCATCAGCTGCTGTGTGGCCTCATCAGATACTTTGAATAAGCTCATGATGATTGTTTTGGCTCCGGCAACCAGAAAGGCTCGTTGCAGTCCATATACACCTTCTCCAGCTTCCATTTCACCAAGCCCTGTTTCGCAGGCACTCAGCACAACCAAATCAGTTTGATCCAGGTTGAGGTTCATGGCCTCATAGGCGGTTAGGATGCCACTTTGGCTGTTGTAGTTGTAGGCGCTTTCGTTCAATATGTCGCCAGCTCCGGCCATCAGCAGCCCGGATCGAAGCAAAGGATTGTCGTAAGCTTTCGATTCGTTGAGTCCGGCAAATATATTGTTTTCTTCAATCGCCGGCTGGAAGAACCCGTGTGTGGCGATATGGAATACTTTTGGGCTTTTCATTGATTTCACCTGATCTTCACCCGCCTTGAGTTCGAGATAGTCCTGTGTTTTCCAGCCATTATCGTTAAGCAGTTTTTTGAGTTCAACCACTTCTTCATGGGTACCAGGAAGTCGCTGTACTTCACTCATGCCAATGCTTTTTGCTAAGTTCTCGTTTCCTGGAGTTGCGCCCTCTGACTTTACATAATAAATTGGATCCCCAAACATCAATGCCAGGTTTTCAGCGGGTGCCTGTGCTTTCTTTTTCTTGCTCCTGTTCACAAGATCTCTCGTATTACTCACAAGGATGATGTTGGAATTGTCGAGGACGTATTTACCATCACCAGTCGGTATCGCCTCCAAATTGATTTGGTTATAAACACCGTCAGCGGAAAGGTAGATCGTAGATGTTTGCCCAACAGCTTCAACGATAGGTTTCCAGAACTGATCATATGAATAATCATCTTCGATTTTGAACTTAATACTGTTCCGATACAGCTTCATATACCTGCCTTCCAGATCAGCACCGTTCCTAAGTAACACCAGTTTCGGCTTGCTGCGCTTTTCATTGTCGACATAGATGACAGCGTACATGACTGAGTCGGTAAAATCATGGTCGAAATAACGGAATCTCACAATTTCAACCCCCTTTTCATTCTCGCCTAAGACTGATTTTACATCCTCCCAGGTGATAACCTTGTTTTCAACGCCTTCACCGAATACCTCCGACTTCAAGCTGAGCTGTTTCTCCAGTGCTTCCATCTCTTGTACAAGTTGAGCCGGATTCACATTGTTTTCCAATAGCTGATCGTTCGACATTGACAGCGCATTGGTCAGCTGGGCTTTTTTGGCTATCCAGCTGCTGTACATATTTATCAACGTGCTGTCGCCGCTGGAAAGAATACGGGTTCTGATTTTTATTGATGTATTCAGCAGAAGTGCTTTGGTGAGTAAGGCGTTATTGTAAATGTCGCCTATCAGGTCCTCCTTCTTGTCGATTCTCGTTAATGCCAGGGTGTTGTAGAACTCGTAGTCGGACTTGATGGTGTTCCAAAACTTGGCTTTTTCTCTTTCGCTTAGGGCTGGGAAGTAGGTCTTGATGAACTCCTGGTAGTTACCCAGTGTCTCTTCAATGGTATTCTGCGCCTTTCTAATGTCCCCATTCATGTAGTAAGTTTTTGCCAGCTTCGACAAAACTTTCACATATTCAGGGTGAGAGGTGGAGAAAAATTTGGCGTACGTCTTCAGGGCATCCTGGTAAAAATTGTCTGCCCTGTCGTATTGCCTCTTTTGGTACTGGATGTCACCTTTCAGCGTGTTGACTACAGCAGCATTAACGTTATTCCGCTTTCCTATTCGGTCTTTCCAGATCGTCCACGCTTCTTCAAGGTACTGGAGGGAAATGTCATATTCGCCAGCATAAATACTCACGGTGGCCAAATCTTTCAATACTTCAGCATAGAGCGGGTTTTTACTTCCCAGCTTGGCTCCAACGATTTTTTCTGCCTCAACGAGTAAGTCTTGTTGCTGCTTGAAACTGGCGCCGTCGTAAAATTTAATCATTCCCAGCTGTGCCAGCGACCGGCCAACATCTACATGTCCCCTTCCGAACTGCTTTTCCTGGTTAGCAATGGCTTGGGAGATAAATTGCTCCGCTTTTTCGTAGTCTCCAATTGTTGTGTAGAGCCTGGATAAGGTTATCAGGCTGCTGGCCAGCTTGGAGGAGGAGGCTGGAAACACAGCCGTTGCTATATTAAGAGATCTTCTTGCGAACGACTCCGCATCGGTATACTCACCGGCAGCCAACTTCAATTGTGCCTTCAAAACCAACGGACGCAAAAGGTGCCTGCTTGTGGTGCCAAACTGTTTTTCCGTATTCTTCAGGTATTTATCAACCAAATCCGTTGCATCACTATATCTACCTAAATGATAGTACAGTTCAGCAAGGTCTTCCGTGTTTTGTCCGGCAGAGCCCAATCGGTTCAGTCCACTCTTGACTTTGATTCGTTCTGACTCGAAAAGAAGGTCTTCCGCCTCGTCGTAAAGGCCTTGAATAACCATTAATCTCGCTTTGGTAGTCAATAGGTTGGTATAGTGAAGTGTTTCCTCAAGGGAGGAAGGTTTGGCAAGGATATCGGTCGCTTCCTGAATGTTTTTTTCTGCTTTCTCATATTCTCCAATATTCATTTGCAGAGACGCAATCTTATTCAACTCAACGCCATAGTTTACATCCTTGTTGTCGTATTTCACACGAGACACATTCAGTGCTTTGTCAAGTGTTTTTGATGCATTGCTGAAATCGTCATTTTCCTCATAAAACTGCGCCAAATGGTTGAGGATATTCACGTACTCAACATGACCTTGAGAAAATTCCTTTTCGATCACTCCATGGAAGCTTTCATCATATATTTTCTTTGCTTCGGCAAACTTGTCGGAGTATTCAACGAGGTAGTTGGCTTGCATTACCCTGGAAAGGTGGTATTCAGGTGCATCGGCACCGAGCATGTCTTTTTCGATTTTAAGAATGTCCAGAAGGTACTTTTCCGCATTTTCCGCATTATTGTTCAGTTGGGCAGCACGGTAGGCAAATTCAAGTATCCTTCGTCTTTCAGGGTGAATTTCCGGGTAAAGATTACCGTAAGCCTTAGAGGCAGCATCTTTTTCCTGGCCGAATACCTTCGTGCTGGGTGCGTTGATGTCCATCGGCAGGGTTTCAAGCCGTGCCCGATTGAGGCTTCCTTTTTCAAAGCTCTTATTAAGTATGGCCCTGAACTGGTTGGTGTTATTGCTGGTCTTAGAGTAGTTATCAATTCTCCAGTAAGAGCGGATCAGGCTTTCCATCATGTCCAGCCTGGCGATGTGGGATGCTGAATGAATTCGCATTGTATTTTTAAGGGCATCCTCATACAGGTTGGGCAATGCAGAGGGATCGATTCCATTTTCCTCCAGCAGCTTGGCATTGAGGTAAAGCGTTTGGCTGTAAATAAGCGGGTTTTTGCCAAGCTCTTTTCCAATCCATTGCTGAGTAAAAATAAATGCCGAATCTGATCTGATATAGTCTCCCATGAGTCGGAACGCATCGGCTTTGTGCATCAATAACTCCCCATAGACACCCTTAAGGCTTGCAATGAGGTCTTTGCCACTAGCTGATTGGTAAGCAGCTTGTGTGCTTGCGAGGTTGCTGTTGATATACTTGACTACATCGGCATAGAAGCCTTTGCCTTTCAGTATTCTTGTTTGCAGCAAAGCCAGCCTTATTTTCATTTCCTCATTGGAGGCACCGCTTGCCTCCAATACAGCCTTCGCTTTAGTAAGAAGGTCCTGTGCGTTGACGAAGTGTCCATAGTCTGCCCAAACATGGGCAGCTTCATAGAGAAGAAGGCCATGATCCACCGACGTTTCACCATTTACCTTGGCGCTCATGGCCACACCCCGGCTTATTTTATCTGCCATGTCTTTGTGCAGCCCGGCAGCCCAGTCTATTTGAGCCTCAAGCACCAGCGCACTCGCCAGGTACTTGTTCTCTGCCCCCAATTTTTTGGTAGTTTTCTTAACAATTTTACCGGCCGACTTTTTGGCCTTGGGGTAGTCGCCAACGGCGTAGGAGTCATTGGCTTTCTTAAATAGTTTGGGCCAGTTCTGGGCAAAAACCTCACTATTTGGCCCGGCACAAATCAAAAAGACAATAAGGGAAAGTAAATGCTTGAATGAATTTTTCATGCTTCAAAAAGTTGATGATGTGTAAAGTCAAATGCTCACTAATTTCCTGAGAATAGAGATGGCCGCTTTGGGGATCACTGTCCCGGGGCCAAATATGTCGATAACGCCTTCACGATATAAAAAATCAAAATCTTTCTCCGGGATTACACCCCCGGCCACTACTTTGATATCGCTCCTTCCAATTGCCTTTAGTTGGTGAATCAACTTCGGAACGAGCGTTTTGTGTCCACCTGCCAGGGTCGAAACGCCAATAATATGGACGTCGTTTTCTGCCGCCTGCATGGCTACTTCCTCGGGTGTTTGGAACAGAGGGCCAATATCTACATCGAACCCCAGATCAGCAAAGCTTGTGGCAATCACTTTGGCACCCCGGTCATGGCCATCTTGTCCCATTTTTGCCACCAGAATCCGGGGTCTTCTCCCATCCAGTTCTTCAAACTGATCGGTTAGCTTCCTTGCCGTGGTTATATCATCGCTGGAACCCGATTCGCTTGCATAAACGCCAGCTATCGATTTGATGACCGCCTTATGTCTGCCAAAAGCTTCTTCCATAGCCGAGGAGATTTCACCGAGGGTAGCTCTCAACCGGGCAGCATTTACTGCTTTTTCCAGAAGATTGCCTTTGCCAGTCTGAGCACATTTTGTCAAATCTTCTAAACCTGCAACAACCTCGGACTCATTTCTGCTCGATTTGAGTCTGGCAAGTCTTTGGATTTGCTTCGCTCTTACCGCCGCATTGTCAACCTCAAGTAGCTCTATATCAGTTTTTTCTTTCGTAATATACCTATTAATTCCTACAATTATATCTTGCTGCGAGTCAATCCTTGCTTGTTTTTTTGCCGCAGCTTCTTCGATTCTCATTTTAGGCAGACCACTTTCGATGGCTTTGGTCATGCCGCCAAGTGCTTCCACCTCTTCTATCAGCGCCCAGCTTTTTTCGATTAACTCGTTGGTTAAGTATTCTACATAGTGAGAGCCTCCCCACGGATCAACTACTTTGGTGACGTTGGTTTCTTCCTGCAAATACAGCTGGGTGTTTCTCGCTATTCGGGCTGAGAAGTCTGTCGGCAGAGCAATAGCCTCGTCGAGGGCGTTGGTATGCAGCGACTGTGTGCCACCAAACACCGCAGCCATTGCCTCAATGGTTGTCCGGGCGACGTTATTGAATGGATCTTGTTCGGTAAGGCTCCACCCGGACGTTTGGCAGTGTGTTCGCAGCGAAAGCGATTTGCTGTTCTCAGGACTGAATTGACCTACAAGCTGTGCCCACAGCACCCTGGCCGCTCTTAGTTTGGCGATTTCCATGAAGTGGTTCATGCCTATGCCCCAAAAAAAAGAGAGCCGTGGGGCGAACTCATCAATTTTGAGACCGGCGGCCAGTCCCGTTCTTATGTATTCCAGCCCATCGGCCAGGGTGTATGCCAGCTCCAGATCAGCAGGAGCGCCTGCCTCGTGCATATGGTAGCCACTGATCGAAATGCTGTTGAAACGAGGCATGTGTCTGGCAGTGTATTCAAAAATGTCTCCGACAATGCGCATGGACGGCACAGGAGGATAGATGTAGGTATTTCTCACCATAAACTCCTTGAGGATGTCATTCTGAATGGTGCCACTTAGTAGGTTGGGGCTCACCCCCTGTTCTTCTGCCGCTACTATATAGAAGGCCATGATGGGGAGAACAGCTCCGTTCATCGTCATCGACACTGAAATCCTATCCAGGGGAATTTGGTCGAAGAGGATCTTCATGTCTTCTACAGAGTCAATAGCTACGCCAGCCTTACCCACATCCCCCTCTACCCGGGGGTGATCAGAGTCGTAGCCTCGGTGGGTGGCCAGGTCGAACGCTACCGAAAGCCCTTTTTGTCCCATGGCCAGGTTCTTCCTGTAAAAGGCATTGGAGTCTTCGGCTGTTGAGAAACCGGCATATTGCCTGATCGTCCAGGGTCTGCTGGTGTACATCGTGCTGTACGGGCCTCTCAGGAAAGGGGGGAGCCCGGCCGCAAAAGCACCCTGGGTGATTTTTTCCTGATGCCCTTTGTTGAACATGGAAGGCACATCAATACCTTCTGCACTTTTCCATGTGGCTACCCCTGCAGAAAATTGTTTCTCTGGACCTGCCTTGGGGCTAAATGGAATTTTTGTGAAATCAGGTGTAGTCATATGCCAAATAGCTTTTGGTAAGAGGAGAGCATTTTAACAAAATCGGATTTAAGATTGATGAAGCTGTCAATGCCTGCTTTGGTCAGCTGCTCTTCGTTACTGCCAGGGTTCCCCGTCAGCACCAGGTGGGCTTTTGGGCACTGTTCTTTCAAGGCTTGAAACACGGCTGGGCCTGATTCAATATAATCTTGATCGGAACTGCACACAATGATGAGTTGGGTATCGGCAGAAAAAGGCGCCGCATGTTGTGGTGACCATGGTACCCATTCGGCCACGTTGATGCCAGCGGCGGGCAATACTCCTTTTATAAAATTATACCTCGCCAGTGACGCCTGCTTGTCACCGAAGAATATGGCCATAGCAGCAGGTCTGGACTGCCCGGGCTGCTTTGCCAGGTAGTCCTCCATTTTAATCCGTAGGTGTTCAAATGAGGAGAGCAGCGAGCCCTCGTTGTTGTAGCTTTTGAGGGTGGGAAACGACTCAAAAAGGCTGAGGTCGCAGAAATTATTTACACCTACAACGTTTAGCTTTCGACTGGAAATAAGAGATCTCTCTTTCTCTTCAAACTTATTTGCTTCGTCCTGCCAATAGCTGCCAGAAAGTGAGCTCGAAAAACCACCTGAAGACTCCACTTTTTGCATCTTTCTCCAGCCTTCACTGGCCAAGTCGGCGCTAAGTTTTTCCAGGAAGTAAGATCCGGCCATGGGGTCGCAGTTTTTGTCAAAATAGCTTTCGTCCCGGAGAAGGTTCGAGATGTTCCTTGAAATTCTCTGCGAAAACTGACCCGGCGAGAAGGGATTTCTGCTATCGAAGCCAGGCATTGAAAGATAGCTGGCTCCTCCATTTACGCCAGCCATTGCAGCAGATGTCATACGAATAAGGTTGACATAGGGATCAACAACTGAGTGTGTATTGACATTGGCCTGGCTATATATTTTGATATCGGCGGGAGACACTTTGCCTCCCTCGAAATGATTGGCAGCCTCAGAGAGAACAATTTTGATGGCTTTGATTTTGGCCATCTCATGAAAGAAGTCTCTACCGATGCTTACACAAACAATCATTCTGTCTGCAATGGTGTCAATAGAGACACCAGCGCAGGACAGCTTTTTGCACCTTTCAACGAATGCCGACAGCATGTAAGCGATCTGACCAGTCGGTGAAAGTGAACTGGCTAGTTTCGATGTGGCGTCAAAGCAATGGGGACGAAACGATTTCCCTTGAGGAAAAAGAGCCTCAATTCGCAGCACTTGGTCTGAATCAGACGTGGGGTCATAAAACAAAAAGCCTGGCAGGATGTCTTTTTTCAGGAAGGAGCCCGAAAAAAGACGCTGGAAAAATGCCTCCTCAGCCGCACCCCAGTGAGCCACCTGAAAGGCGTTCTGACAATATTCGAAGCCTATATCTTTAAATAAAGTAACATGGGCCTGCTGATCAACTTCTTTTAGTTTCCACAAGATGCCATCGGCCCCCTGGCTCAAAGATTCCAGGGCCATTTCGTTAGCGTTCTTATTATCAGCAATTTGAGCGTCTACAGTTACTGAGTCGAGGTAGTGCCAAAGCCTTCCTATCTGTTGGTCAGGCAGTAACTCGGCATTGGCGTCTGCGGCAAAGGAGACAAGAGCGTCAGCTTCCTCATAATAAGGCTGAATAATAACATCGGGATCGTAGTGCCATTGCAAAGAATCTAGTTGCTTTGTCTTCAATTCTTTCAACGCATTTTCTCTCCAAAGAGAATGATTGGATGGAGGGAGATTGGACATGTCCCATTTACTCATAAGCTATTCTAATTTTTGAGTCAAGTGTTAACAAAGATAAAGTATTTTGAGTGGGACGAACATTAAATTTATATAGACAGACGGGCCCTTTGAATTACCAGGAAAGAGATTTAAGTTTGTTTCATAACATTTAGGTAATAATTGTATTTTTCAAAGAATTTTTACCCATAAACGCTGTTTTTATTTGACAATTCGACAATCCAAAAAGTCAAGCGTCGCAGTGTTTTTTTATTACTTTTTTTTTTGACACCTTTGATGTTACCTCCTGTTCAGAAAGGAGAATCACTGCAACAATAACAACATTTTTTTAATCCACCATGCATCAACAAATCTGGGAAAACTGTCTGAATTTAGTTAAGCATGAGATACAGGAACAAAGCTTCAAAACGTGGTTTCTGCCCATTACACCCATAAAATTAGATAAAAGTGTTTTGACCATTCAGGTCCCCAGTCAGTTTTTCTACGAATGGCTGGAGGACAATTATGTTCATATTTTAAGGAAGGCAATACTTCAGGAATTAGGGCCCAACGGAAGATTGGAATATTCCGTGGTGATAGATAGAGGAAACGAGCAGGCGAAGCCATTGACTGTTAATTATCCGGTAAACAAGGCTCCTGGCCGTTTTGGACAAAATCATGTTGGAAATGGACAAAATGTGCAACAAAGCCCGGCAGTGACGCCAGAATTCTTAACATTGACAGGCAAACTGAATCCTATCTATGTTTTCGATTCCTATATAGAAGGTGACTGCAATAGATTGGCCCGCTCAGCCGGTTATGCTGTGGCTCAAAGGCCGGGTGTTACCTCCTTCAACCCGTTGATGATCTACGGCGGTGTTGGTCTTGGCAAAACACACCTTGTTCAGGCGGTTGGTAACCAGATCATGGAAAGCAATCCGGACGCAAAGGTGCTTTATGTGGCGTCGGAGAAGTTTACCAATCAGTTCATCGAGTCTTTGAGAAACAATGCTGTTCAGGACTTCATCAATTTCTACCAGAAAGTAGATGTATTGATTATTGACGATGTACAGTTCCTTCGTGACAAGGAGAGAACGCAGGAGATATTTTTCCACATCTTTAATCACCTTCACCAGAGCGGCAAGCAAATCATTATGACATCCGACTGCCCTCCAAGAGAGCTGAAAGGCCTTCAGGAAAGGCTGGTGTCAAGATTCAAGTGGGGCCTTACCGCAGACATACAAACGCCAGACTTTGAGACAAGGGTGGCCATTATTCAAAAGAAGACTCAGGCGGAGGGAATTGTTATTCCTGAGGATGTGCTTGAGTACCTGGCTTACACCATCGACAGTAATATCAGAGAGTTGGAAGGAGTGATGATTTCACTTATTGCCCATTCGTCGTTGGTAAAAAGAGAGATTGACCTTGAGTTGGCTAAGCAGATCATAAAAAATATTGTTAACGACTACGATACTGAGGTGGGTATTGACTATATCCAAAAGGCAGTGTCCGACTATTTCAATGTGGCTTTGGAAGACTTGAAAGCCAAAACCCGAAAAAAGGAAATCGTTATTGCCCGCCAGGTGGCCATGTATTTCTCAAAAGACTATACCAACCATTCGCTTAAATCTATCGGTTACCATTTTGGTGGTCGTGACCATTCCACTGTGATTCACGCCGTGCAGGCAGTTAACGACATGATCGATACCGACGCCAAGTTCAGGTATTCTGTTGATGAGCTAAAGAAAAGACTTAAAATGAGGACTGTCTAGCTTCGACTGGCAGTTGATAAAAAAAGGGCGGGGTCACCATATGTGAGACCCCGCCCTTTTTTATGCTTTATTAATCGAACCTGTAAGGTATGTATACCCTCCTTCCCTTGGAGGTAATACCGTCGATGACGACCTTTCCTTTAATTTTCTCCAGGATATTGGCCAACTCTTCCGGTGTTTCAACTGGCCGGTTGTTGATGTTGGTAATGATAAAGCCTTCCGGAATATCCAGCTGTCTGAAAAATCCATTCCTTATTTTTTTCACCCGAACACCATTGTCAATTTTTAAAAGGTCTCTTTCAACTTTCGACACCTTCTCAAACTCCACGCCCAGCTTCTCTGAGAAGTAGACACTGCTTCTTAGCACTTCAGTGTTTCCCTCACCATTGAGAAGTGTTACTTGTTTCCTGACTACATTATCGCCTCGCTTGATGTCCATAACGAATTTGTCGCCAGGATAGTGGTAGCCCATCAGCTCCTCAAGCTCAGTTTTGTTGTTGAGCGACTTGTCGTTCACCCGAATGATTACATCGCCTTTTTCCAGTCCGGCCTTGTCGGCGGCACTTCCCCTTTGTACATAAGAAGTGATCACACCATCCAGGTTGCTCAGGCTGAGCTTGCCGGCAATGTCGCTGTCTATGTCAATGAACTCTGCCCCAATAAAGGCCTTTTGCACCTGCCCATAGTTGATAATGTCGTTTACCACTTTTTTTACAATGTCGACAGGCACAGCAAAACCATAGCCTGAGTAAGTGCCCGTTTGAGACAATATGGCCGTGTTTATACCTATCAACTGCCCGGAAGTGTTGACCAGGGCTCCGCCGCTGTTTCCGGGGTTAATGGCAGCATCGGTTTGAATGAACGATTCAATAGGGAATCTGTCTTTCAGTATGTTGATGCTGCGGCCCTTGGCACTCACAATACCAGCGGTGACAGTCGAAGTAAGATTGAACGGGTTACCGACAGCCAGCACCCAGTCGCCCACCCTCACGTTGGCTGAAGTAGATACCTCAATGGCCGGGAGATTATTGCCCTCGATTTTAATCACAGCCAGATCGGTAGACGGGTCAGTGCCAATTAGCGTGGCGTCGTAGGTTCTTTTGTCGAGAATCACCTGAATAATATCAGCATCGTTGATGACGTGATTATTGGTCACGATATAGCCATCCTTTGAATAGACCACTCCCGACCCTGAGCTGACCGACTGGCTCGGCCCTCCGAAAAACCAATCCATCCAGCTGCCGGTGCGGTAGTCGGTTTCGCTCACGGTTTTCACAAACACAACGCTTTTGGTGCTGCGTGCCGACGCATTTACCAGGTCTGGCAAATCGTTTATTGCGGCTGCGTCACTACGGAAGGGCTCAGAGGCCGCCGGTGAAAAATTGTTGGTTCCGTCGTGGCTAACATTTTTTGAGAAATAGAAGTCTGAATCCTGTAAGTCATTCGAAGCAATTTTGGTCGACAGTTGCGTCTCATATACAAAGGCTCCGCCAATGCCACCCAGAAAACTCAAGACTGCAATTCCAATAAATTTTTTCATAGCATCAGGTTTTAAGAATTAAGAAGTCAACATCGTTGTGCTGTTACCTAAACGTCAGTGCATTGGGTATCGTCAAAAACTGTGCAAAATAAAAACGAAAGAGGCTTGCTTAGGTTTTAGAAAGCTCATTTACTTATTTTGCGCCTTTATCATTAATTATGGGAATCAGATCAGTTCTTAGCAAGCCATTCGCCGCCTTCGTTGTGCGGGAGCAAAGAGAATGGGAGCAAAAAGCCCCTGATTATCAGCATAAAACACTTAAAAACCTTTTCAGCAAAGCCAGCAACACGGTTTTTGGAAGTGACCATGGCTTTAAGGATATCCGCACTTACGATGACTTCAAAAAGCAGGTGCCTGTCCGGGACTATGAAGCATTGAAGCCTTACGTGGAAAAAATGCTAACCGGACAAAATGACGTACTTTGGCCGGGAAAGCCTGCCTATTTTGCAAAAACTTCGGGCACTACCTCTGGCACCAAATATATTCCCATCACCAAAGAGTCGATTCCTAATCATATCAACAGCGCCCGCAATGCTATCTTGAATTATGTGCACGAAACGGGCAATGCTAAGTTCCTGGATGGCAAGCTCATTTTCCTTTCCGGTAGTCCGGTGCTTGATCAGAAAGCGGGCATCAATACGGGTCGCCTGTCGGGTATTGTGAACCACCATGTGCCGGGTTATTTGCGCACCAATCAATTGCCCTCCTATGCCACTAATTGCATGGAGGATTGGGAAGCCAAGGTAGATAAGATAGTAGAGGAGACCATTGATCAGGACATGACGCTGATCTCAGGTATTCCGCCGTGGGTGCAAATGTATTTCGACAGGATTGTGGAGAAGAGGCAAATGCCGGTGAAGGATGTTTTCAAGAACTTCTCGCTGTTTATATACGGTGGGGTCAACTTTGAACCCTACAGACAAAAGCTTTTTGATACCATCGGAAAAAAGGTCGATTCGGTGGAAACTTATCCCGCCTCTGAGGGCTTCATCGCCTTTCAGGACAAGCAGGATGACCCCGGGCTGCTGCTGTTGGCCAATAGCGGTATTTTCTTCGAATTCATTCCGGCTGATGAGTATTTCAATGAGGCACCCACTCGGCTTAGCCTTCATCAGGTGGAACTCAACACAAACTATGCCCTGATTATCAATAGTAACGCAGGCTTATGGGGCTATTCTATTGGCGACACCGTGAAGTTTATTTCGAAAGATCCTTACAAATTATTGGTAACTGGAAGGATCAAGCATTTTATCTCAGCGTTTGGTGAGCACGTCATCGGTGAGGAAGTAGAAAATGCGATGAAGAAGACTTTGGAGAGTTTTCCTGAGGCAGATATCGTGGAATTTACCGTAGCGCCCAACGTGACACCTGACAAGGGGCTTCCAAGGCACGAATGGTTTATCGAGTTCAGCAAAATGCCAGCCAACATGGCGGCTTTTAAGTCATCGCTCGACAATTCGCTCCAAAAGCTGAACAGTTATTATTTCGATCTTATTTCGGGCAATATTCTCGAACAACTTCATATCATACCAGTTAAAAAGAATGCCTTTATTGATTATATGCGCTCAATTGGAAAACTCGGAGGGCAAAACAAGTTACCAAGGCTTTCAAACGACAGAAAGATGGCAGAAGAACTGCTGAAGTACAAAGAATAAACACAACACCTTGACACAAGAAAGACCGAAAAAAAGGATTGCTATCCTTGGTAGCACCGGTTCCATTGGCGTTCAATCGCTTGATGTGATAAAAAGGCATCCAGAAGCCTTTGAAGTAGAAGTGCTTACTGCTCAAAATAATGCTGACTTGCTGATACGCCAGGCTTTGGAGTTTGTTCCCAACGCAGTAGTGATCGGCAACGAAACCTTGTATCAGCAAGTAGCCGATGCATTATTACCAAAAGATATCAAAGTTTTTGCCGGGCTCGATGCGCTTTCTCAGATCGTGCAAATGGACGCCATTGACATGGTGCTGACGGCGCTTGTCGGCTATTCGGGGTTGAAGCCTACCATGAACGCCATTGCAGCTGGTAAGCCAATAGCTCTGGCTAACAAAGAGACCATGGTGGTGGCTGGTGAGCTCATTACTAAAATGGCGCAGGAAAGGGCGGTGAATATCTTTCCGATCGACTCCGAGCATTCGGCTATTTTCCAGTGCATCGTGGGGGAGTTCCACAACCCGATAGAAAAGATCATCCTGACAGCTTCAGGCGGGCCTTTCCGTGGCAAAACTAGAAGTGAGCTGCTGAAGGTGACCAAAGAAATGGCGCTGAAGCACCCCAATTGGGACATGGGAGCCAAAATCACCATCGACTCAGCCTCCTTGATGAACAAGGGACTTGAGGTGATAGAAGCACGGTGGCTATTTGGCATTCCAGCCGACAAAATTGATGTGGTAGTTCATCCTCAATCTATCGTTCACTCGATGGTGCAATTTGAAGATGGCTCCATAAAAGCACAACTCGGGTTGCCCGACATGCGTATACCCATCCAGTTTGCGCTGGCTTACCCGGAAAGGTTGAAATCCGACTTCCCAAGGTTTAACTTTGCAGAATACCCCTCCCTGACTTTCGAAAAACCAGATTTAGAAACCTTCAGGAACCTTCAGCTGTCCTTTGACGCTTTAAAGGAGGGTGGCAATAAGCCATGCGTGCTGAATGCCGCCAATGAAGTGGCAGTGGAGTATTTCCTTAAAGACAAGATTGGTTTTATGGAAATGTCGGATATAGTGGAGAAGTGTTTGGTTAAAATACCCTATATTTCAAGCCCTGATTATCAGGACTATGTTGATACAGATACAGAAACAAGAAACATCGCTTTAGATTTAATAGCTTAATGGAGGCACTTATTATGACCGCCCAGCTTTTGCTGGGACTTTCTATTTTAGTCGGATTACATGAATTCGGCCACTTGCTCACAGCCAAGTTTTTTGGCATGCGGGTCGAAAAATATTCCATAGGATTTCCGCCTAAAATTTTTGGGTTTGACTACCGTGGGACGGAATACTCCATCGGGGCAATTCCGCTCGGAGGTTTTGTGAAAATATCAGGAATGATTGACGAGTCGATGGATACTGAGCACTTAAGCCAGGAGCCGGAGCCCTACGAGTTCAGAGCAAAGCCAGCCTGGCAGCGACTGATCGTGATGATGGGTGGAATCATAGTGAACGTGATCACAGGTATCGTGATTTTCGTGTTGCTGACCTTTTTCAATGGTGATACCTACATTTCAAGGGACGAGGCCAATAAATATGGTATTGTGGCTTATGAGCTGGGACAGGAGATAGGGTTTAAAACTGGAGACAAAATTCTTAAAATCAACGGAAAGGATTTTGAAGACTTCAATGAGGTGATGAACCCTGATGTGATCATGGAAGCAGGAAGCACCTACACGGTTGACCGTGACGGGCAGATTGTTACAGTGAAAATCCCATCAGGCTTTCTGGACAAACTATCTGAAAAGGATGCCGTCACCCGATTCATTGACTACAGACTTCCGTTTGCAGTTGGTGAAGTTGCCAGTGGCTCAGGCGGAGATGCGGCAGGGTTGAAGGAAGGTGACAGGTTTGTTACAATCAATGGCAGGCCGGCAAGATACTTTGCTGACTTCAAGGAGATTGCTACAGAGAATGCGGGCGACACAGTGCTGGCTGTTGTGGAGCGGCCAGTAGGAGAAGCAACCGTCGAAAAAGAAGGAATGTTTACAACAACTGAGCTTCACATCCCTATTGATACAGATGGCACGGTTGGCTTTGTTCGTACCCTGTTGGTGGATGTTGCTCACCGTGATTTTACCTTTGGGGAAAGTTTGGTGGCTGGAACCAACGAGGCTTTTGGCTGGGTGTGGTTGAACATCAGAGGCTTTGGTAAGATATTCAGTGGCGAGGTGTCAGCGTCGAAGGCTGTAAGCGGACCTATTGGTATTGCCAAGATATTTGGTGGCACCTGGAACTGGACGAATTTCTGGCAAAAGCTGGGCTTCCTTTCAATGGTGCTTGCCTTTATGAACTTTCTGCCTATTCCCGCACTAGATGGTGGGCATGTGATGTTCCTCACCTACGAAATCGTTTCTGGCCGTAAGCCATCAGATAAATTTCTGGAAAATGCCCAGAAGGTCGGCATGGTATTATTGCTGTCGATAATGGTTTTTGCCATCTTCAACGATATCCTGAAAATCTAAAGCTTAGAGAAAGTAATTTGATATGAAGGTGATTAGGCGGCTCAGTTTCCAGACCCCT
>TARA_R110001606_G_scaffold186251_1_pt1 | contig 76506 bp, 63 predicted proteins | sample TARA_R110001606 | Tara Oceans TARA_R110001606 (sample SAMEA4398315) | marine metagenome | biome: Polar Biome; feature: [SRF] surface water layer (ENVO:00010504); material: water (ENVO:00002006), including particulate matter (ENVO:01000060) such as... | depth 5 m
TTTTGTTGTATAGGCATTCCTGCCACTGCCTGCCGAATCGAGCCAAAGTCTATGTTTCTGCCCGTGGCATATTGAGTCATTTTATAAATCCATTCCGCTCTGGCTCCTGTCTGAAAATTTTTAGCAAAAAGCACATGCTTCACGCCATCATAGTTCATTACTACGAAGTCCCCAGTGGGTGATTGGAATACAGGTGCATGCGCCAATATTTTGGAATATACTGGAAAGGGGTTAGTAATAAACCCCGGATTCGATGGTTGCCAAAGCTTAGTTACGTCCATTTATCAATTTGTAAACGTGCTCGGTAAAGGAAGAAACAGTTGGGTTGTTGTAGAGACTCAAAGGGTCAATGTCAATTTTATAATGCTCCTCAACATCTCCCAGTAAGAAAATTGAATTCACCGAATCCAGCCCCAGATCATTAAATGCCACAGCATCATCAATAGTGGTGACTTCTTTTCCAATTTCCTTCGCAATTAGTTTTTTGATGAAATCAGCTATTTCAGATTGGCTCGTCATACTAGGAAGTCATGAATGGGTGTAAGATCAATAGTAAAAATTGTAACTGAGGAATTATTGAGCGTTTCATGACGCAAGTCGTCATAGAATATTTCAATTTATAAGTATTTATGGAGATTCAATAACAGCGAAACTAAAATCCTGTTAATTTACCCCTCAAGCGTAGAAATATTTGCCAAAACTTACTTTTTGCAAAGGGGATAATTTAAGTTACTGTTGTTGATGTTAGTTGTATTAAATGCTTTTTAATAGTAGCGGCTACGGGGTCTTTCTGATTCTGTTACTTGTGTTTTATTACTTTACTCCAAAATCCTGGAGGTGGATACTGCTTTTAGCCTCAAGCGTATACTTTTACACGACCTGGAATTCATTCTTTCTTATTGTAGTAGGAATTTCAATCCTGATAGATTATCTCTGTGGACTTGCGATCTATAGCTCAAAGCTTCAGTGGCAAAGAAAAGCCTTATTTTGGTCAAGCATAGTTTCCAATATTGGCCTCCTTTTCTTTTTCAAATACCACAATTTCTTTGCTGAGAATATAAATACCGTGTTCAGCGCATTGAACATAGCTATTTCGATTCCCAAAAATTCACTTCCGTTTCCCATAGGTATCAGCTTTTATACCTTCCAAACTCTAAGCCATACGATAGATGTCTACAAAGGCTTCAGAAAGCCAGAAAGAAACTTTGGAATATTCTCCCTGTACGTTTTGCTTTTCCCCCAACTACTTGCCGGGCCTATTGAGAGGTCAAGAGCCCTGCTTCCTCAATTAAATGGGTTGACCGCTTTGCGCTCGACGGACATAACGGCAGGTGCACGGCTCATCCTTTGGGGGCTATTCAAAAAAATGGTGGTCGGAGACCGTATCGGGGAGTTGGTTGATTTAGTGTATGGGAGCCCCGAGACGTACAAAGGGTTGCCGCTCATGATTGGCTCGTGTCTTTTTACTGTTCAGATTTTTTGCGACTTCTCAGGGTATAGCGACATGGCAATTGGCTCGGCCAGGCTTTTTGGAGTCAAACTGTCCAACAATTTTCACAACAGGGTGTATTTCGCTAACTCTAAAGCAAATTTTTGGAAAGGGTGGCATATTACACTTAGTGACTGGTTCCGGGATTACCTTTTCTTTGCTGTTTTGGGAAAAGGGAGAACGCAAACTCGCTTTTACCTGAGTCTTCTGTTCGTATTTTTCATAACCGGTTTGTGGCACGGAGCAAATTGGGGCTTCGTGATTTGGGGGACTTTAAACGGCATGTGGATAGTGATAGAGCGCCTGACTTACAAATGGCGGTTTAGGCAATTTGACCGATTTGGATTGCTTCGTCTCCCAGCAATATTTAACTCTTTTTGTATAGCGTTTATCTTCTTATCTACTTCTTTTACTGCCATGTGGTTTAAGTCCGAATCGTGGGAGGCTGGTGTTAAAATATTGCGATATAGTCTGGATTGGGGGAATATTGGAAAAAGCCCACTTACGCTCAAGGAGGTTCAAGAAATTGGATTTTGTGTGGCTGTCTTTGTTTTAATGGACATTATTAACGTGAGCATGAAATTGAATGATTTTAGCGAATGGATTGGCAAAAAGTCCTTTCTACTTCGATGGGCAATTTACATTGTACTTGTTGAGGCAATACTCAACTTTGGGATTGTCAGCAACGAGTTTTATTATTTTAAATTTTAGAATGAAAAAGGCCCTTCTTAAAGCGCTTCTGTTTGTACTAATTTTGGTTGTGATACGGCAAGTCATAAGTACCATGTTCCCTTTGGAGGACCGGCAATCGGCACTCAATGGAAAAAGGACATTGTTGAGTACAAACGAGAGCTTTAACACCGTCATTCTGGGCTCAAGCAGAGTTGAGAGAGGTGTTGACCCTTCTATTGTCGACTCCCTGACGGCCCGCCATCATTTGAGATCTTTAAACCTTGGATTTCAAAGCCTTACTTTTCCTTATATCAATGTTATTTCAAATCAGATTGTGACAGAGAAAGGAGTCGATTGTTTGCTGGTGGAGCTGACGGGCCCAGGCCTAGACTTTGGAAATATGGGCCCTTGGTTTGAGTTTATGAGATCGAATACCACAGAAAATTCATTTTCTGATATTTTATTCTTATCTCAGCAGATGGCAACAAGCTTGAAAGGGATACTGAGTACTCGCCTGAATATAGTCAATTTTGCTGGCAGATATCATTCACATAAAGGTCTACGACAAAACGGATACTTACCATACCCTGATAACCTGAGGGACGAGGAGAAACTGCCAAACCTTATAAACTCCAGGTTGACATTAGATGTGCATTCGGGGAATTATGCGCAGCGGAAGTTGCAAAGCAAATACCATTTGGAAGAAACAATCGACAAGGCAAATGCCAACGGAGTTAGAATTATTTATATTCTACCGCCATTAATCAAAGATGAAGACGAGGCGACTTTTATATATGAGGCTTTCTATGAGCTTCCTGAGGAGTATAGATTGAATGTTTATTCAGCAGAGTTTGCCGCATTGGTAATGGACAGTACTAAAAGGAAAAACTATTTTCACCTTAACAATGAAGGAACTGTTATTTTCTCTCAAATCCTGGGAGAAAAACTGAATGAGCACCTCTCTAAATGGCCGGATCATAAAAAGCGGGACAATTAGCCAATACCCGTTAAGGTTAAAACTGGGATAGCTTGGCTGCCTTGGTTTGTCCTCTTCCAACCGCCTCACAAAAACCCACTTGAGATTCCAACTATTTAAAATAACTTATACCTGATTTTGTGCGGAGGGGTAAGGAGGGTGTAAATTAAACCAAACTTAATGTACTCAATTTTTTATGAGAGCCTACCTACTACTATTCCTTTGTTTTCTTTTTGTCTCGTCCTGTCAGGAAAATAAAAAAGAAGAGCCTTACGATCCCGACTCCTTCATTGACCCCGAGCTTTTCAAAGATCACATTCGGGTGACTGATTTCCAAACCGCTGAGGAAGAAATGAAGGGCTTTCACCTGCCTCCTGGGTTTGAAATAAATCTCTATGCTTCTGAACCCGATATCACCAAACCCATCAACATTGAGTTTGACGACAGGGGCAGGCTGTGGGTGACGCATTCCATCGAATATCCTAATGAGGCTTCTACAGGTTCTGGGCAGGATAAAATCACCATTGTCGAAGATACCAACGGCGATGGGAAGGCAGATAAATTCACTGATTTCGCCAGCGACCTCAATATTCCTATTGGTATTATGCCGGTAAAGGACGGCGCTATTGCCTATAGCATTCCCAATATCTACTATTTCGAAGACAAAGATGGCGACAACAAATACGACGAGAAGACGGTGCTGGTTGGCCCATTCGATCATGTCGACACCCATGGTATGATCAATAATTTCATGCGTGGTCTGGATGGCTGGATCCACTCCTCGCATGGTTTTCGAAATGCTTCAAAAGTATCTGGCGCCGACCACGATTCAATAAGCATGACCTCCGGCAACACCTTCCGCTTCCGCCTCGATGGCAGCCGTGTGGAACAAACTACCTTTGGCCGGGTCAATCCTTTTGGGTTTGCTGTCGACGATCTTGGCTACCTCTACTCTGCTGACTGCCACACCATGCCCATTTACCAGATTATCAGTCAGGGTGATTATCCACACTTTGGCAAAAAGCCGCCCGGCCTCGGCTTTGGGCCGCAGATGATGAACTACCAGATTGGTTCCACTGCCCTTTCCGGACTGGACTACTACAACGGAGAAGCTTTCCCTGAGGAATACAGAAACAGCTTTTACTCCGGTGATGTGGTGGCCTGCCGGGTGAGTCGCAATACGATTACTTATAGTGGGTCAACGCCAGTAGCAACGCTTCAAAAAGATTTTTTGGTGAGCGAAGACCCCTGGTTCCGCCCGGTGGATGTGAAAATTGGCCCTGATGGTGCTCTTTATATCGCAGACTTTTATAACCGCATCATTGGGCACTACGAGGTACCGTTAGATCACCCTGGTCGTGACAGAAAGAGTGGTCGTATATGGAGAATTACTTACAAAGGCGAGACAACCGATCCGGTGGATTGGTCAAAAGCTAGCCTCAACGACCTGATCAAAGGCCTCGGTCAGAGTACTTTTTCGCAACGGATGATGGCGTCGAACCGACTGGTAGACTACAAGGCTGATGAGGCGACGCAGCCGCTAAAAGCACTTTTGGGGGATAGTAAAGCTTCTTCCAAGCAGAAAGTGCATGCCATGTGGGCGCTAAAGAGGCTTGAAGCGCTGTCAAACTCAGAGTTAAAAAGTGCTGCTACAGGAAACGATCAGGAGGTCAGGGTACACGCCTATCGTATCCTGACCGAGTATGAATCGTTGAGTGACGAAATGAGAAGCCTGGCGTTGGATGGGTTAAAACATAGCGATCCTCATACGCAGAGAGCTGCGGCAGATGTATTCGTGAGACATCATGATGCCACCAGCGTCAAACCACTTGTGATAGCTGCATTTGCGGTGCCGACGCAAGACACCCACCTTCGGTACACTTTGATGATAGCTCTCCGTGATCATCTCAAAAATGCTGATATCCTTGCTGGTGCTGTGGGGCAAACCTGGAACGAATCGGAAACAAAAGTCCTGATGGACGCCATGACCGACGTGCCTTCTGCCATCGCCTCTGGTTTCATCTACGACAACATAAAGAAGTACGATGCCCCGCACGACCGCATGGTGGTGTATCTGCAGCATGTGGGGCGTTTCATTCCGGAAGCACAGCTTACTTCGGCGATTGATTTTATCAAAGAGAAATTCAAAGGCAATGCGGCCGGGCAATATACGCTGTACAACACGATCCAAACTGGTATCGGTCAGCGAGGAGGTTCTGCCAATAGCAAACAAATGACCGACTGGGCGACAAGCTTCGCCGGGGACTTCCTGAAAAATCTGGAGACAAAGCCTCAACTGGTGGCTGACCAACCGTCTGCCCATGCTGATGAGGAATATGAATACTTTGAAGAGATTTCCCAGCGTCAGGTATTTGCGGCGAACATTGCCAGTCAAAATAGACTGACAAGCTATGAACAAGGTCTCCGTGACCTGCTGAATGCTTCGTGGGCCAAAAACCGGCCCAGGGCGGCTGCGGCCAAAGCATTGCTAGACATTAACGGCAAAGGCAATATTAATATGGTAGAAGCCAAATTAATTAGCGCTGAGGAAGAGCCTGCCTTCCGGGAAGAGCTGGCCAGAACCATTGGCACATCATCTTATGCCGGTGTAACGCCGTTGCTGAATAAATCGCTGAAAGATGCGTCCAGCGGATTGCAGGTAGCCATCGCTTCGGTGTTTGTGAACTCAGCCGAAGGCCGAGCCAGCTTACTGAAAGCAGCGAAGGATGGCTTCATGCCACCCCGGATACTCATGGACAGAAGAGTGAACGAGCAGCTACTATCAAAGCTGACTTCTACGCAGAAAAAAGAATATGATGCACTAACAACAGGTTTGGAGTCTGTGCTGGAGGAAAGGCAAAAACTGATTGATGCCAGATTGGCCAGGTTTGATCCTAAGCCTGACGTGGAGCTGGGTAAGGCGGTGTTTATGAACAACTGTAACGTCTGCCATCAAATCAACAACGATGGCGGCGTGATCGGGCCGCAGCTCGATGGCATTGGAAACTGGGGCAGGAGAGCATTGGCAGAAAAGATTCTGGATCCGAACAGGAACATTTCGCAGGCATTCAAAACGTACACAGTTACCTTGAATGATGGCAAAGTGCTGAGCGGCTTGTTCAGGCGGAACGAAGGCGAGCTGGAAGTGTACGCTAACGCAGCCGGTCAGGAATTTACGGTAAGCAAAACCGACATCAAGGAGAAAAAGGCATCACAATACACCCTGATGCCCGACACCTTCGGCGAGTCCATCAGCGAAACAGACTTTGATGCCCTGCTTGGTTATTTGCTGACCCAGAAGTAACAGGTCTGTCAGGGGACAGACCTGGAAAAAGTTTGGAGTGTTTACCAATTGTATGAATAACTACAAATTAGAGTAGCGCCCACTTAGAAGGGCGGTTTTGATGCAATGCTCCGTTACTTGCTAACTCTGAAGTAATATGATAATGCTAAGGGTTGCATGGGGGACGGCCTAGAGGTGAACAGTGCTTAATAGAAGAGACATTAACAATCGTAATTATTGAATGTGTGATTAATCATCTACATAAATAGTGCCCCCGCAGGAGGGAGGGTGAAAAATGGTGGTGGGTGAGGGTTTTGGCCTGCGCCTTTATTTTTCATTGACTTTTGCTTACTTTTTGTCAAGAAAAAGTAAGAGCCTACCCGGCTTGAGGGTAACACTTTAAATCTCGCAGAGACGCCGGTAAACAAAAATAGCGCCATGAAATCACTGACTCTTTCCTTGTCTTTTTTTGCCCTTGCCCTGAGCGGCTATGCCCAACTCATGAAAGACCACGTCGTGGCCGACGACATCCCCTTCAAAAAAACCATCCTCTTTGACAAATTCGTCTCCGAAGGAGTGGCCGTAGGCGATGTCAACAACGACGGCCTGACCGACATCATGGCTGGCCCCTTCTGGTTTGAAGCCCCAAACTGGATCAGGCACGAAATCTACGAGCCCAAACTCTACGTTGCCGAAAAAGAATGGAGCAACTCCATGCTTAACTTCTCTCTTGACGTCAACCAGGATGGCTGGATCGACTTCATACGGGTCGATTTTCCAGGCAAGGCTGTCTACTGGCATGAGAACCCCCAGGGAAAGGAGGGCTACTGGAAGGAGTACATGATCCATGAAACAGTGGGCAACGAATCTCCTGGGTTTTATGACATGGATGGCGACGGCCGAAAGGACATCCTATGCGGTGATGTGACCAATAAGCAAATGATCTGGCTGAAGTCGCCCAGTAAAAAAGGCGATGTTGCCTGGAAGAAATACCCCATCAGCTTGCCAGGTACTCCTGGCTCTGAAAACTTCTCCCATGGCCTTGGCCATGCCGACGTAAACGGTGACGGCCGCAAGGACGTGGTTGTCAGAGAGGGTTGGTGGGAAGCGCCGAGCGACGTTACACAGGCGGCCTGGTTCTGGCACCCATCCAACCTTGGCGAGCCATGCTCCCATATGTATACTGTGGATTTTACTCAAGATGGAAACCTGGATGTTTTCTCTGCCTCTGCCCACGAGAGAGGCATCTGGTGGTATGAAAACGAAGGAGACGGTAGTAACCAGAAGTTCACCCGACACCTCATCACCGACGAAATGTCAGAAACCCATGCCGTGGCCTTCACCGACGTCAACGGTGATGGGAAAAAGGACTTTGTCACCGGCAAGCGCTACTATGCCCACATGCGCCAGGGGACAGGTGCTTTGGAGCCAGCCTATTTGTATTGGTTTGAATATGTGCCAGGCAAAGAGCCCAAGTGGATCGCTCATGAAATTGACGACGACTCAGGTGTGGGCCTCAACGTAGTAGCTGAAGACATCAACAAAGACGGCCTGACTGATGTGGTGATTGCCAACAAGAAAGGGATTTTTGTATTTGAGCAGGGGAGATAGTGATGTGTTCTTAATGTTGATTCTTTGTCTGGCGTCGTTGATCAATGGATATATTCACTGGCTTTGCAGTATTTGTGATAACAGTTTTTGCCGTCGGGCTGTTCTATTGGCTGACAAGACGGCAGCTTAGGTTAAGCAGAAAAATTGATCAATGTATTATTGATCAAGCGAAATCTAGAGGACTAGTAGTTGAGGACTTTCGATATGCTGGTGGTTCAGACTGGAAGGACTCTCCTTTCCCAGACAAAATTCGTGTTGGTACAGTTGGATTCCATGGTGTTCCTGATCGAGAAGAGTATGTCAGGATACTTGAGTGTAGAACTCCTATTGGGAAGAAGACTTTCTGGGTGAAGGTCATAAGGAAACGTAGGAAGGATTTCGATTATGAGTGGCTTGAGACGTAGCTAGCATTTGAACCCCTTGGCCTGTCCCCTGACAGGCCATCTCTCAACAAGTCCGAATTTTAAGCTAAAGCCTCTTCACCCTAATATTCTTATAATACACCCTTTGTCCATGGTGCTGAAACATGATATGGCCTTCCTTGTCGGAGTGGTAGCCGGGGTTGTTTGAAAACTTACTTTCCGTCAACAGCTTTGTTATTTCAGGGCTTCCGATTTCAAACTCCAGCATTTTGGCACCGTTGAGCCAATGCTCCACATGGCCGTTGTTGTGGATGAGTTTAGCCTGGTTAAAATCACCAATAGGTTTAAGTTTTTTGTTTACTGGCTTAATGAGGTCGTAAAGCGACCCAGCTGATCTTACCGCTGCGGTATCGTTGAAATAGATGTCGTCCAATACCTGAATTTCAAAGTTATCCAGCCAGTTGGGGCTATTGCCATTCCCAGCTTCCATGCTCAGGTTCTCCTGCATATGAAAAAATACGCCTGAATTGGCTGCGGTGTCCACCGCCCATTCGTATTCAAGTTCAAAGTTTCTATAACGGCCTTTGGTCAGTAGGTCACGGTTGGCAGTATCCGGGTTGGTGACCAACATGCCGTTTTCAACCAGCCAAACACCCTCTGGAAATACATCTATTCCATATCCTCTCAATGAGTCAGTGGATGTTCCATCGAACAGAACCACCCATTCATTTTCTGAGACTTCGTTTTGTTCTGCTTTTTTAGTTTCAGTACACGCTGAGATTAGAGCGGCAGGAATTAGAAAAAGGAGTAATTTCTTCATGGTAGTTTTAGATCAAGGACAAGCTTTCTTAAAGATAACTACTTTTTCGAGTATAGCCCACCTTGGCCTGTCCCCTGACAGGCCTATGTCTTACAATCTCCTCAGCGTCAACCCGCCATCAGCCATAATCACCTGGCCAGTAGAATAAGGAATTCCGCCGGTTGCCAGGGAGGCTACAATGCGACCAATATCTTCTGGCTGGCCCAGCCTCTTTTCCACAGTGAGGCCATTGGCAATCATGTCTTCGTATTTGCCTTTCACCTTGCTGATCATGTCAGTTTCGATCACGCCGGGGCGTACTTCGTATACCGGAATGCCAGCTTCTCCCAGCCTGGTAGCCAGCAGTTTGGTCATCATTCCCAAGCCTGCCTTGGCCATACAGTATTCTCCACGGTTAATGGAAGCTACTTCTGCCGAAATGGAAGAGATGGTAATGATGCTTCCTTCAAATGCTGGTGCGGCAGCTTTCTCCTTCAGCATTTGGTTGGCCACTAGCTGGGAAAGAAAAAAAGTGCCCTTGAGGTTGATGTCGAGCATGTAGTCGTAGTCGTCCTCATCAATCTCCAGCACATCTTTGCGGACCCTGGGAGCCACTCCCGCATTGTTCACCAGCAAATTGAGCCTCTGAAAATGAGCAAGGGTCTGAAACACCATTTTTTCCCGGTCTTCCTTCACACCCAGGTTGCCTTGCACATAAGCGACTTTCGCTCCCAGCTTTTCCAGCTCCTTAATCACTTCTTTGATGTCCTCTGCCGGCCGCATGCCGTTCAGGGCCAGGTCATAGCCCGCCTTTGCGAGCGACTTCGAAATACCGAAGCCAATGCCTCGTGTTCCTCCGGTGATCAGTGCTACTTTTCTATCCGACATATCAGAGCTCTTTCTTGATTTCTTTGATCAGCTTGGCTTCTTCCATTTGCTTGTAATAAGGATCGAGCGGGAAGCAGCCTGAGATCATACCATTGCGTGGGCCCGTGGTGCAGTCGGAGAAAGTACGGCAAATTTTCGCCCTTTTCATCCCTTCGGCTGACAATACGTCTGCCGGCATTTCTGGGTAGGAAATCACCATCCGGCCAATGCCCACAAAGTCCACGTCACCATTTTTCAGTACGGCTTGCCCCACGTTGGGCAGCCACTCCTGCAGGTAGGAATACCCTGACCCAACAATGGCGAGATTGGGAAAATCCTTTTTGAGCGCCGCTACCACCTCAAGGTGACGGGCAACACCTACAAGTGGATCCTCTGGTGGCAGGTAGCCGTCGGAAGGAGGGAAAAGAGCAGGCCTGGTTACGTGAGGATTGTAGTACGGGCTGCCAGCGGTAATGCAAAGCAGTTCGATGTCGAGCTCCTCCAGCAAATGCAGAAACTTTTTTGTTTCTGTCAGGTCGTAGCTAAGTCCCGATTTCTCACCGCCAAAGGCATAGTTATAGTGGCCTGTTACTTCGTAAGGCTCGCCCACCTTGTCTTCGGCTTGTGTAAACGGCAACAAATCAATGGCGCTCAATCTCACACCAATTTCTAACCCGGGAGCTTCCTTTCTAATGCCTTCTACAATCGAGGTAAGAAAGCGGGTTCTGTTTTCGAAGGAACCACCGTACTTGCCTCCCCGGTCAATGGCGCTCAGAAACTCGTGACCCAAATAGCCATGACAATGTTTGATGTCTACAAAATGGAACCCCGCCTTTTGTGCCAGCACAGCCGCCCTGATAAAATCTTCAATGAGGCTGTCAATGTCCTCGTCGCTCATTACAGGATAATCGTCGCCCAGTCCGAATTTCTTATTCAGGACAGGGTGGGCGTAGAGTATTTTTGGCTGTAGTTTTTTCTTATCGAACGGTTTGCAAAACCTGCCTGAGTGGGTCAGCTGCAGGCCGATAACCAAGTCGTCGGCGCTGCCAAACTGCTCCTGATGATCTTTGATCAACGACTTGTAAAGGCTAACAAACTCTGGAAAGGTATCATCGTTGATCATTAGCTGATTGGGGTTGGCCCTGCCTTCTGGGTGCACAGCCACCGCCTCACAGCCCCATAGCAGTTTAGCACCACTGATGGCGAAATGATGCCAGCGTCTTTTGGTGTGCTCCGAAGGTCTTCCATCCGTAGTGCCATCCCAGCCTTCCATCGGCAGGATGCAAAAGCGGTTGCCGATGGTTCTGCCCGAATTCAGTGAATAGGGTTGGCCGTACGGAGAATTGGTGGTCGCCAATTCAGCATCAAATGGAATGTCTGCGCCAATTTCTCCCAGGTAGCTGGTAAGGTCGTCGGCAGTTTTGAGCTGCGCTACTCTTTTAAATACCGGTCTGCTTTTCGTCGCCATTGATCTTAAACCATTAATCCATTAAAAAACGTATAATACTCTTCACCTTTCAGCTGTTTGGTCAGGTACAGGGCCAATTCCCTGGCATGATAATCCCCCCACATGCTCGACTCGCCACAGGGTACCTTTTGTCCCGCAGGCACGTGGTCCCAATTATTGGGGCGGTGGTAAACAGAATGTAGAGTCAACCCCTGATGTGCCGGGTCAGTCGAAAGATAAGGCTCACTGAAAAGCGCCTTTGCGGCCGTTAGCCCCGCTTGCGTATATTTTGGTTCGTTCAGGTACTTGCCAAGCCTCAGAAGCCCTTGTGCGCCAATGGCGGCTGCAGAGCTGTCTACCGGCTCGTGGGCATTAAAAGGATCGGAAGGTTTTGATAAATAGTTGCCCATGTGTACCAGGCCAGGGGCTCCTGTATCCCAGTAAGGGATGCCATCCGTACATGAATTCTCAATATAGAAATCGCAGGTGGCTTTGGCTGCCTTTAGCATCAAAGCCATTAGCTCCTTTTTAGCTATCACTCCTTCCAGTGCCGACTCAGGTACTTTTTCGAAGAACTCAAGCTCTTCTGGAAAACCGCACATAGCCCAGGCCAACCCCCTTGTCCAGGTGCTCATGCCGGTGTAGCCTTGCTGTGTGCTCACGCTGCGGAAATTGCCATCGTTGGTATTAAAAATGCTTTCATGGGCGGTGCGGCCCCAAAGGTCATACAAGTCACGGCCTTCACCATAAAACACCGAATAGCTGGCGGTGGAGATCAGGTGCTGTACAGTTCTCTTTAACAGGCTGATTTTTTCGTCGTTTTCCGCCATCAGCGAATGACCCAGTGCGTGGCTCATCATGAGGATGCGACAGGAGCGAACCGTATCCACAAACAAGGAATGGGGGCCGTTGAAAGAATAGATGAATCCCCCATTCTTGGTGGTTGTCCAGCGCATGGCCTGCACGGCACCGCTTACTTTGATGGCCAGCTCATAGAAATTCTTTTCCCACTCGTTGTGTTCGGTTTTTCCTTCGTGCATCAGCCTGAGCAGGTTGCCGTAGGTACTGATATTATTAAAACCGTGGTCGTGTACGCCCTTGTGGGTCAGGTGCGGAGCCATTTTTGCCACCGTATTTTTTCTGCCTATTTCCAGAAACTCCTTTTCTCCCGTAGCATCAAACTGCAACAGCGCCGACCCAAACTGGAAGCCCTGCGTCCATTCCGTCCAGCCACGGGTGGTGTATTTGCCTTCTACCGTAAAAACTGGCGTGCCGGACTGTCCGTCATACCGCTTCTCGATGGCTTTTATTTTCTGACCTGACAAGTCCCAAAATTGATTCAGGCTTTTTTCTAAGTGTTCAACCTTCAGTTGGTTGTCTATTTTCATTTCGTTCGTATAAGTTTAAATCACAAGAAGGAATGTACCCTCTCTCAAGGTCAGTAAAGTTCCAAAATTAAACTGTACGGGCTTTCCTGCCGTGGCCTGCTTACTTTTTGTGCGTAGCCATTATCAAGACGCTGATTCCCCCGTGCACCATGTACAACACGATGTCAAAATTTAAACCGGCAATTTGTGCCGGTATCACCGAGAGAATGTTGAGAATGATGCCTATCAGTGCCAGCCCACAGGTGAGAATAAGAACCTTTGGTGGATTTTCAAAGATCACGGCGGCCAGCACCAGTGGAGCCATCACCGAAGTGCCGGTAAAACTTAGCCTGGCCAGCAACACCAGTTGGTCGCTCATGTAGATGGAAAAAACGAGCACTACCAATGAGAATACCAGCAGCGAGATTTTCGTATACCGCATCACTGTTTTGTCTTCCCCAGAAAGCAATGACCGGAGCTCCGAGCCGAGTGCAAATATCTGAGCGTTGGTAGTCGAAAGGCAGGCAGCGAACAACCCAACCACTGCCAGGGCAGCCACAGGGTTAGCCTGGTCAAACAGCAAGGCCGACGAGAGAAACTCTGAAGTAGAAACGTCAGGGTATTTTAGTGCGCCATATAAGCCAATGAACGCCGTGGGAAGAATCACCAGAATAGCAAACAACCCGACGGCGTAGGTCATTTTGTGTACCGACTTCAGGTCTTTCATCACTATGAGTCTGGTAGTGAGTTGTGGCTGTGTCACGGGTATCATCACAATGGCTATAGCAGAGCCGATGAGAAACTGAGTGCTGAACAGACCCTTTGGGCCGGGTAGGGTAAGCAGGTCAGGGTTCTGCGTGCCTACATTCGCCATCATTTGGCCAAGTCCTCCCGACATTTCCAAACAGGCTAATCCAATGATCCATATCACAACCAAAAGCAAAATGCCTTGAATGGCATCGCTGTAGACGATGGCTTTGAGGCCACCAATTTCTGCGTAAATCAGCATAATCACCACTGTACCTGCCGACCAGCCCCAGGAGGGAATGGCATCGGGAAAGGCGGCGTTGAGAAAGATAGAAATGCCCCTGATCTGTATGGCTACATAGGGAATCAGGAACAAAAAGGCGGTTAGGAAGAATAAATAGCCTGCCCAGGGCGATTCGTAGCACTTAGCCAGAAGGCCGGCAATACCCTTGAAACCTTTGGCTTTCGCCAGCTTCCTCAGCTTGTAGCCGAACCATATGATAAAGAAGACCATCAATGCATCCGAAAAAGCCAGGAAGATCCAGGCGCCTACCCCGTGGTTACGGAAGAAGTCGGGCATGCCCATGAACGTGAAGGCGCTGAACAATGCCGCAGCAAAGGTCATGAAGCCGAGGAAGGCACCTATGGCAGAACCCGCCAGCATGAATTCGTCGGAAGTTCGGTTCTTTTGATAGGATTTAACAGAGGCCAACACCAGCAGGCCAATGAAAATGATGAAGAAAATAATCAGCCAGGTGTTCATGTCAGTCTTCTTTATGTGGGAAAACCCGGGTTCCTATAAAAGTAAGTGTCACCAGCAGCGCCGTAATAAGGATGCTACTCCAGAATACGTAAGGCAGGGAAAGAAAAAACGGCTCGGCATTGCCGGGTTTGAAGACTACGCCAAAGCTCAGAAGAACAAGCAAAATGGCTGCGGCGACAACGACTCGCCAGGGGGTAAATGATTTCATTATATAATAAGTAGGTTTTAAAGCGGATGAAGATTGGCAAATAAAGGGGCTTTTGCAATTTGTACCGGGACAAAATTAAATTGATATTTCTTTTACAATTTATATAGAAATACTTTTATTTGTTTTACAATTCATATACTAATGGGTAAATCATACATAGGAGAATTTGAAGAGCTGGTACTCACCATCGTCGCCATTTTACAGGATGACGCCTATGGGAATGCCATAGTTAACGAGATAAGAAGCAAGGCAGGCAGAGAAGTAAACCTCAGCGCAGTGCATGTGACGCTCTACCGCCTGGAGGACAAGGGCTATGTAAAATCAGACATGGGTGGTGCTACCAATGAAAGAGGAGGCCGACGCAAAAGGATATTCACTATTACCAATGCGGGGTTGGCTATTCTCAAAGACATGAAGGAATCGAGGATGGATCTTTGGAAGTTGATACCACAGTTGAACTTTGGTTGAGTGAATTATGCCCAACGAAAAAGTCAATAGATGGCTCCGCTTCCTCAGCTTGTTTTGCCCGCCTTCTCTTTACGAAGGCATAGAAGGTGACTTGATAGAACAATATGAAACCGATATGGCTGAAATTGGTCAAAAACGAGCCAAAAGAAGGCTCGGTTGGAACGTCCTTCGGTTTCTTGGGTCGGGCATTATATTCAGAAACTCATTTAAAATACGACTAATCAATACAGTTATGCTGCGAAATCACTTTATCATTGCCTATCGCTTTCTGAAAAGAAACCCGGGGCACACAGCGATCAACGTTTTTGGGCTGGTCATCGGCATAGCCTCTGCTTTGCTGATACTGTCTATCATTAAGTTTGAAATTTCGTACGACTCTTTTCATTCTGGAGCCGACCGGATTTACCGACTGGTGCGAGTAAGCCAGGTGGAAGGCCAGGACGAGTTTCGTACGGGTGTTTCCGACCCAGTGCCTGTCGCATTGGAAAATGAAATCCCCGGGCTTGACCGTATCACCTCTATGCTTTACTGGAGCTGGGGCAGCGTACAAATAGATGTGGTTGGGCCTGACGGCTCGTCTGTCAGAAAATTCAAAGAGAACTCCGGCTTTGTGATTACTTCCGGGTCGTTCTTCGACGTATTTGACTATAGAGATGCTGGGTTTAAATGGCTAAGTGGAGATAGAAATACTGCGTTGGAAGAGCCTAATGCCGTAGTCCTTACCCGATCCGCTGCTGCAAAATATTTTCCTGGTCAGGAGGCTGTTGGCCAAACACTGCGAATTAATGGCGGTGACAACAAGGTGACTGGCGTGATCACGGATCTTCCTGCTAATACGGAATTCCCCTTCAAAGTCATTCTTTCATATGCTACTATTCGTCGAAAAGGTGCTGAGTTTAATCCAAACGACTGGGTGTCGGTCAGCGACAGCCATCAGGTTTACGTTAAACTTCCTTCCCAATACTCTAAAAGTGAGTTTGAAGCTCAAGTAGATAAAGTGCACGCTGCTCACGTGAGTGAAGAGATAGCAGCCATGCGGAAGTACCGGCTACAGCCGATGGCCGAGGTACACAAAGACCAGCGATTTGGGAGCTTTCAGGGCCGAATTGTCAGCGACGAAAGGCTTTGGACGCTTGGAGTGGTTGGACTGTTTCTCTTATTAGTAGCCTGCATTAACTATGTCAACCTGGCTACGGCGCAATCGTCGCTTCGGGCCAAAGAGGTGGGGATCAGGAAGACCCTCGGCGGTGCGAGGCAGGGCTTGATGGTTCAGTTTCTGTGCGAGGCCTTTTTGATGGCGCTTTTGTCGAGCCTCCTGGCGCTGCTTATAGCCGAACTCAGCGTGGCTAACATACAGGGCTTGTTAAGCGTGAAGGCTGGCGGGTTTCTCTTTCAAGACCTGACACTGATGGCGGCTCTACTAGCTATTGTTCTTGTCATTACGCTGACGGCTGGATTTTACCCGGCGCTCGTTATTTCTCGCTTTAGCCCTCTGGCGGCACTGAGGTCAAAGTTTTCAGGGGCAGGTGGAGGATTCCAATTAAGGCAGATACTTACCGTTTTCCAATTTACTGTCACCCAGGTGTTCGTTATTGCCACCTTTGTCATCATCAACCAGATGGACTTTGTCAACTCTGCTGACCTGGGCTACGACAAGGATGCTATAGTAAATGTCAATTTGCCTGGCGATGAAGCCACTCAGAAACTTTTTGTAAGCACATTAGCCGATGATCCGGCTTTCGGCTCAATTAGCCTGAGCTCGACAGTACCTGCAGGAGGAAGGCGAAGTACATCACACATGGATATCCGGAGGCTTGACTGGGATCCCAGCCAAAATCTTGTTTTTGAATTTCAATGGGCTGATGACAAGTATGTTGATGTGTATGGTATCGACATTGTTGCAGGCAGAAACTTTCATGCATCTGATTCGATCAACAGGGTGTTGATTAATGAAACCCTGGCAAACAAGCTGGGATTTGCCACTCCCGAAGATGCTGTCAACCAGCAGGTGGTTGTGGGCAATGATCGGGGAACGATTGTGGGAGTGGTGAGGGATTTCTACACACAATCGCTCCGAGACGGAATGGACAAAGTGATGCTAGCCCAGTTTTCAAAGCGGTATGGGGTGGCCAGTGTAAAGCTGTCAGTAAAAAGTACTGAAACGCTGGCTGCAGCGCTGGCAAAACTTGAATCCAACTGGACCGACATCTATCCAGCTTCAGTATTTGAGTATGACTTTTTTGACGAGAGCCTGGCATCCTACTATGAGGAGGAAAAAAAGTTTTCCACGCTGTTTCAGCTATTCTCCATGGTCTTTTTGGCTATCGGCTGCCTGGGGCTTTACGGACTTATTTCCTTCGTAGTACACAAGAAGAAGAAAGAGGTTGCCGTGAGGAAAGTATTTGGTGCCAGTGTCGCAAGTATTTTGCTGCTGATCAGCCGTGATTACCTAAAGCTGCTGGGTATTGCCTTCCTGATTGCCGCCCCAACCGCCTTCTATTTTATGCTGCGTTGGCTGGAAAACTTTACTTATCACACAGAAATAAGCTGGTGGGTTTTGGTTGCTCCGGGACTGATCGTGCTGGTGGTGGCCATGCTCACGGTAAGTGGACAGTCTTTGAAAGCTGCGTCAACTAATCCTGCCAGGGTGCTGAAGGATGAATGACAATCGTGAAAATATGTTGCTGCGCTTCCTGCGCTGGTTTTGCCCGGCTTCACTTTATGAAGGTGTTGAAGGCGATTTGCTGGAGCAGTTTGAGGCCGACACCGAGGTCTTTGGCGAAAGGAAGGCCAGGTGGCTACTTCGATGGAATGTACTTCGGTTTTTCAGGCCGGGAATTATACTACGAAACTCATTTTCAAAAGGACTAATCAATACCATTATGCTTAGAAGTTATTTTAAAATAGCCGTGCGCAATATCATGAAGCGCAAGCTGTATGCTTCGATCAACGCTCTCGGGCTAAGCCTGGGCATCGCTGCGTGTATTCTCATTTACCTTTTCATTCAGGACGAACGGAGCTTTGATCAGTTTCATGCCAACAAAGGCCTGATCTACAGGATGCAGGGGGAAATGTATGACCAAAATGCGCCTGAGTTATACTACAGGCATTGTTATATGTCGCTCGCTTTGGCGCAAACACTGAAAGACGAAGTGCCCGAAGTTCAGTACGCCACTCATTTTGTTCAGCGCACAGACTTCTTCCGGCATGAGGAGACAATTTTCAAGAGCAAGTTCGCTTATGTGGGCAAAGACTTCTTCGATATGTTTTCGTTCGATATGATAGAAGGAGGGGCCGGCAATCTGTTCGGGAGTAAAGAAGAGCTGGTACTGACGGCCTCAGCAGCCACAAAATATTTTGGATCGAAGGACCCTATTGGGAAAGTGATGCAAATAGGCGCCAATGGTGATAAACTTTTCAAAGTGGCAGCCATCATTCAGAACCCACCAGCCAACTCTAGCCTTGACTTCGAAATGTTGCTCCCGGTGGAGAGCATGAACGGGTTTAACGAGCACAACCTGACGCACTGGTTGAATCAGGGCTTCCCAACTTTTATTCAACTATATCCAGAGGCTTCTGCGGCTGAAATGGCTCCAAAACTTCAGCTGATTGTGGAGAAGTATATGAGCAGTGAGATGACTGATTGGGGCCAGCACCTGAACGCACCGGAAGGTACTGAGATTTACGAACTGAGTTTTGGAAAGCTGACTGACATGCACTTTCAGAAGGAGATTGGCTGCGACAAAGTAAGCGACCCACAATACTCTTACGTACTCGGCGGCATTGCGCTTCTGATCCTCGTCATAGCGTGCATCAATTATATTTCGCTGGCCATGACCAGTTCGGCAAGCCGCAGGAAGGAAGTTGGCGTGAGAAAAGTAACCGGCGCACACAAGCGACAGCTTGTAGCGCAGTTTACCTTCGAGTCAGTCTTTCTCACCTTTCTTGCTATGTTGTTTGGGTTGGGTCTTGTTTTCCTGTTCCTTCCGGTTTTCAATGAGTTAACAGGCAAAGCCATTTCTGTTTCTACCGCCGACTGGCTGCCACTAATTGGATTTAGCCTTGCTACCACACTGTTGATTGGCCTCCTCGCTGGAAGTTACCCTGCATTTTTCCTGTCTGGATTACTGCCGACATTGGCACTGAAGAATGGCGTGGCTTCTGGTGCCAAAACTTATTTGCTGAGGCCTCTCGTTGTGCTGCAATTTGTCTTGTCTTCATTCCTGATGATTAGCTCTGTTGTCATGTATCGACAGATGGATTTTATCACTTCCAAAGATCTTGGCTTCAACCAGGAGCAAGTCGTGGTGATACCAACCCATGGTAGCTGGAACGACAATGAAAGCAATAAAATTCTCGAGAGATTCCGACAAGCGGCCACTCAGCACCCTGAGGTATTGTCCGTTGCCGGATCCGCAAACCCGGTAGCTTTTGGGGAAGACTATATGGTATTTGGTGGGTACAAGGTTGATGGCGTGCCCCGTACCGCTTTCGGCTTCCTTGTCGACGAACATTTTGTTCCAACCATGGAGTTGCAGATTGTGCAGGGCAGGAATTTTGACGCTGCTATGATGTCTGATGCGGAAGAGAGCATTATCGTTAATGAAGCGCTGGTGAAAGAGCTTGGCTGGACAGACCCACTCAATGAAAGGATGAATTTTCATGCTTCACAGCCCAATGCTCCTGGGGCCAGGGTCATTGGAGTCGTAAAAGATTTCAATTTTCTTTCGCTCAAGGATGAAATAAAACCGATGTTTCTATATGAGGGGCGGGATCTTAACATGGGCTATATCGTGACCAGGCTTGCCCCTGGAGATGTGAAAACCACGCTGGCCCAATTGGAAGGTGACTTTGCTGAGGCCGCTCCGGGGAAGCCCTTCGAATACACTTTCCTCGATGAAAAAATTGAGCGCCAGTATGCACAGTACAAGCGCTGGATGGATATTATGCTGATTGCTACCTGTTTGGCGGTGGTGATTGCCGGGCTGGGTCTTTTTGGCCTTGCTGGGATTAATGCTGTCAACAAGACAAAGGAGATTGGAATCAGAAAGGTACTTGGTGCAAGGGTAGCACAGGTTTTTATGCTGCTCAACAAACAGTATATCGGGTTTGCCCTGATAGCGTTTATACTTGCCGCTCCTCTGTCGTGGTATGCTATGAGTGAGTGGCTGTCAGGCTTTGCCTACGCCATCGAAATAAACTGGCAGGTATTTGCCACTAGTATGGCGCTGGGAGTCTTGATCGCTCTTACAGCTGTAAGCTACCATGCCCTGAAAGCAAGTGCGCTTAATCCAGCTGACAGCCTGCGTTATGAATAAGCCACTTCCCAAATGAGGTTCCTTTTTGTGGCCCTTTGGTTCCTTTCCCCTTTGATATGGTTAGTGCTGAACCTGACGATAGTCGTGGGCCTGCTCAACAGATAGGCTGAAAATTAGTACCTTCACTTCGGTATGATTGATGATGAAAAATGAAAATTTACCTCGTCGGAGGGTTTTTGGGCAGCGGTAAAACAACTGCCATTGCCAACGCATGTCAACAACTAAAGAAGCAAGGCCTGAAAGTCGGCGTGATCACCAACGATCAGGGGCAATACCTTGTTGACAGCGAGTTCCTCAGTGCGGAAGGGATTTCGTCGGCACAGGTAACAGGTGGCTGCTTTTGCTGTAACTACGACCAGCTCGATGAGCAGATTCAACGAATGACCGACAGTATTTCACCCGATGTGATTTTCGCCGAGTCGGTCGGTTCCTGCACCGATCTTGTTGCCACGGTGCTCAAGCCTCTGCTGAAGTTTCGTGGACAGGAGATGGAGGGAATGACTCTCTCCTGCTTCGTCGACGCCAGGATGCTAATGATGCATTCGACTAATAAAAGACTGCCCTTTAGCGCCGACACCACCTACATTTGGGAGAAGCAAATCGAGGAAGCCAGTTTAATTGTCGTTAACAAAATTGACCTGGTTAACACCTCTGATCTTCCGGCTTTCAAACAGGCGCTGACTGCTAAATACCCTGACAAAAGATTTCTTTTCCAAAACTCGCTTCAGGAGGACTCGGTTCGTGAGTGGCTGAATGAGTTAGATAGGTATGAAGCCAATGAACTCATATCACTTGATCTCGACTATGCCAAATATGGCAAGGGCGAAGCGGAACTCGCCTGGTTGGATGAGCAGATTACGATCAAAACATTCGACGGGACGGCAATAAAAGTAGCGATCGATTTCATCGAAGGTCTGACTAGTGGCTTCAAACGAGAGCAACTTCCTATCGGGCACCTTAAGTTGATGATCACCTCGAATGGTACGCTGAGAAAAATTAGTTTCACCACTGTATCATCCGGCGCAGCCGAAACTAACGAACTCAAGTCTTTTTTCGGAGACTCGAATGAAGTACAACTTACAGTGAATGCCCGGGTTCAAACCGCTCCCGAAGTCCTTAGAGGTCTGTTGGAGGTTGAGCTTGGGTTGCTGAGAACAGCCGGTGCCATTATCTCGGAAGAGAATATTGCTTTTTTTAGTCCAGGTTTTCCAACACCTACTCATCAGATAACCAGCTGACAAACTCGATCAGCGGATGATTTGCAAGGTTTTGCCAATGCCTGATTGCAGCACTTCTTCCACGCCAACCCGCTCAGCATATTTATCCCAATGACTGACTACTTCCACAATTTCCTGAATGATGCTGTTGGCTTTTTTTACGTTCATTTGATAGGCCACAGATAGCAAATCACTTTTGGTAATACCTGTTCTTTTGCCGTTGATGCTCAGGGCGTGCTGGCTTACCCAGTCGCTGCCGGGCCTATAAGCATGGCAAACATCGAAAGCCGGTGACAATGCCCATTGCCCGGCTTTGTCCATCGTGAAAGCGAAGTTTTTGGTGTGGTCGTCGCAGTTCCTCCCCATCACATTGAAAACCATTCTTCTATATAGCTGCTCAGCTTGCGGATAAGGCAGCCCTAGAAATCTCATGGTCTCGAACACTTGTTCGTAGCTGTACATCGTCACCTCATTAAAATCGAAATGCCGCATCGCACAAAAGCTTTGCACATGCACTTTGCCCTGATCAGGTATCCGGTCAAACCGTTTGGTCATAAAATGAGCTCTGCCGTTTTCTTCCAGTAGCTTGCTTTCAGTCATTGTTATGCCGGCATCCAGGGCCATCAGGTAGTAGGCCATTTCCACCCGGCCGTATCCACTGGATGAGCCAAATTGTGTGTCGGTCACACCGTCAAACTTGATGATCCAGTGCGTGAACCCTTTGGGAGCATTAGTTTGACCACTCTTGATTTCACCTGTTGATGAGTTATAGGTGATGAGCGCTTTTGCTCTGGCTCCACCAGCTGACGAACCAATTTTAAGGATGTCGACCAGCGCCTTTTCTTCGTCAGCAGTCACGTTGGTGCCAAATTTTTGCCGCCCCGACAGAATATGCTCTGCCACTTCTATCAGGCTTTCTATCTCTATTTTTGTGGCTCTATCGTCTGCCTTCGGAAAGGCTGGCTCCACTTCCAAAGCGCCCATGCCTCGTGAGCCGATAAAACAAAGAGTTTCTACAGGGTTCAGACTATTGGTGGGGCGCCCCTGCCGGGTAAGCCAGGTGTTGATCAGCGCATTGCCGTACTTGTCGGGCAAAATATCGGCCAGCAAACCGGGCAGCCCTTTGAATGTGCTGGTATTGCGTAATTCTGGAAACGAAAATACCCTGCCCTTCGCCCCCTGAAGTGGTATCTGCACTGGTGCCAGATCCCAGTTGTTCGACAGGAAGCCAGGCTCGTATTCGAACGCTCCTACCTCGTTGGTTGGATCCCAGGCGATGGCGCCCACTCTTTCTCCCCAGATATTGACAAACGCTGTTGTTACCATTACCAGTCGGATGAGGTGCGCTCTGGAGCTTTTCTTTTTGATGCCCGCTGGCGCTGGGTTTGCTCCAGCTTTGCCAGCTGAAGTGGGCTCAGCTTTTTCTCTACCTTGAACAACTCCAGTACCTGCAACTGATTCAATGCTCTAAGCAATTGGATAAGTGTGAGGGTGTTGGACCGTTTGCCCTGCTCAAATTCCACAAGCGTCGTGCGATTGATGCCAGCCTCTTCTGCAAGTTGGCTTTGGGTTTTGTTTTGCTCCAGCCGATGATGCCTGACAAACTCTCCAATGGTGGAAAGCAAAGCTGCATCGCTCATTAACAAAATGTTGTTTTTATCCATCATTAAGTAACTATTTTGATACTAATGTTGGTTATATCAATCAAATGTAATAACCTTTTACCGAATGACAATACTTTATGTTGTATTTATCCGACATAACGTCGACAAGACCTATTCAATGTTGGATATATCAGATAATAATAGAGGTGTGTGAGTATAGCTTGCTCGTGCTGGATGAGCTTGTCATTGACGACTCAATAGTCGATTTTGAGTTTTTCTAATGTTTGTACTTTGGTCAAAAGTATGTCCCTGAATCCTGGCACCGCATCGTAAAGTCCGGGGTTTTGATCGATGAATCCAACTAGGTCAGCTTTTTCAGAGTCACTTCGAAGAATAATATGGTTAATATCCTCTACATTAAACCTGAGCATATAGTGTTTTTCTATATTTTCAGTATAGGATTTGATCTCTTCATCTAAACCTGTATCCATCATATTCTGATAGGATTTTGCAAAGACGAATTGAGGTATTATGCCAAGTGGAACATATCTCCATTCTTTTTCATCATAGAATTTCACATTAGCCTTATTCTTTTTCTCGAGTCTAAAGAGCGTTCCTTCATACGGTTTAATAAAAGAAAATATATATCTATAGTTATTGCTAAATGCATCAATATTTTTCAAGTGAACACTTTTGCCGTCGTAAGTCTTGATGGAACCATTCGAAGAGATTAAACTTTTGTCTTTAATCTCGGGTATGTACTTCGCAAATATTTCAAACAATTCTTCAAGCTGCTTGACCCACATTGAATTTTTGTAAACGTAAGCTACGGGTGTAATTCCGTGTTTTTCTCCCCAGGACTTTTTTAATCCAAGCCCGTAATTGCCATAAGTGCTGGTATGATTATTAATTTGACTCAAAGGAATGTCACAAAAGCAACTCATAGGAACTGCCAATAAGAAAGCAGCCTTTTTTTGATTGTAAAGCATGGCGTAATCCTCTATGCAGTAACTTGGCCTAATCCCGTTGAGTAGAATTTTAAATAGCGTTTTAATTTCGCCTGTAAAATGGAAGAGACTATCAGAACTAAGTTTTGACATTGTTATTTTTTCACCCTTTTGTAAATATACTTTCTTGCAGTTTATCAATTGTAGGGAAGCTTTCAAAAGAGCTTGAAGAGTGGTAAATAATTCCCCTTTCCAACCCCACCTCCTTTTCCTATCTTCAGCCCAAAATTAAGCTCCATGGATTTATCATATATCATTAACGAACTAGGCGAAGACAGAGAAAACTATTACCGTTCCGTGTCGCCACCCATCATGATGTCGTCCAACTTTTGTTTCGACAACATCAAAGACATGCAGGAAAGCCTGGAGTTTGAACACGAAATCCCATTCTACACCCGTGGGGTAAATCCAACTACGGCTATTTTACAAAAGAAAATTGCGGCGCTGGAAAAGACGGAAGATGCACTCATCTTTGCCAGCGGAAGTGCTGCCATTGGAGCTGCAGTGATGGCTAACCTGAGTCAGGGCGACCACGTGGTGTGCGTCGAAAAGCCTTACAGCTGGACAAACAAATTACTCAACCAGTTGCTTCCCCGCTTTGGTGTAACCGCTACCATGGTAGATGGCACCGACCCCAAAAATTACGAGAGGGCTATCAGGCCCTCCACGAAAATTCTTTATCTCGAAAGCCCCAATTCCTGGACATTCGAATTGCAAGACATAGAGGCGGTAGTGAAAATAGCCAGGAAGCATGGGCTGCTCACCATTATCGACAATAGCTATGCTTCGCCAATCAATATGAATCCCGCTGAAATGGGCGTTGATATAGTCACCCACTCGGCGTCCAAATACCTCAATGGACACAGCGACCTGGTGGCCGGCGTACTTTGTGCTACCAAAGAAATGACCACCAAAATATTCAAGTCAGAGTTTATGACACTTGGAGGGATCATTTCGCCTATGAATGCCTGGCTGATGCTGCGTGGCCTTCGCACTTTGCCTATCCGCATGGAAAGGGCGGAAAAATCAACTGCCACGATCATTGATTTTCTTGCTTCACACGAAAAAGTAGGCAAAATATACTATCCTTTCCACCCTAGTCACCCGCAGTATGAGTTGGCCAAAAAGCAAATGAAACAAGGAACCGGGCAGTTTACGATTCAACTGAAAACGGAAAATCCTGATGAGATCATTCGCTTTTGCGACTCCTTGAAGACTTTCTACCTTGCATGTTCATGGGGTGGGCACGAGTCATTGATATTTCCGGCCGTTGCCATGGTCACGTCAATGAATTACAAGAACGCCACAACACCGTTGAACATGATTCGTTTCTATGTCGGCCTGGAAGAAACTGATTATCTTATAGCTGACCTAAAACAAGCGTTTGACAAAATTTAGCTTTCTGGCATTCCTTATTGTTGGAGTCAGTCTTCTGATTGGCGGGGCATCGTATGCCCAAAGCATCAAGGGGATTGTGATCGACGAGAAAGGTGAGCCACTGCCTTTTACCACCATTTATGTAGGAGGCACTTCTACCGGGGTTTCTACTAATCAGGATGGAGACTACGAGCTTTCACTTGAGCCTGGCCCCTACGATATCGTTTTCCAGTATGTGGGCTATAAACGCCAGATCCACGAGGTTGTTGTCATTCCCGGGAAGACCTACATGTTGAATGTGCAGCTTCTCCCTGAAGCTTATCAGCTGAGGGAGGTGGTGGTCAACTCAAAGGACAGAGACCCGGCATACGCTGTAATAAGGGAGGCTATCAGGAAAAGGAAATATCATTTGACTGAGGTCAACGCATTTTCATGCAGGGTTTATATCAAGGGCAATCAGCACCTCGACGACATACCCAACAGCGTGCTGGGCTACACAGTACCTCTGGACACTGGTATCGTTTATTTGTCGGAGTCGGTCTCGGATCTGTTTTACATCTATCCAGACAAGTACAGTGAGCGCATGATCTCCTCGAGGGTCAGTGGGCAAAGTAAGGCTTTCAGCTTCAATATGGCCTCCGAAATGTATGTCAACTTCTACAATAACCTGCTTGGGATGGATGGGCTTACCGAAAGGGGCTTTGTCTCTCCCATTGCCAACAATGCTTTTTTCTTTTATGACTATAAACTTCGTGGCGCTTTTCAGGAGGGAGATTATCTCATCAATAAGATTGAGGTAATACCGAAGAGGGCAAATGACCCTGTTTTCAGTGGGTTTATTTATATCGTGGAAGACAGTTGGAGCATTCATAGCATTGACCTTGTGCTACCACAGAAGAAACAGATCGAATTTGTAGACAGTCTTCGCATCCGTCAGCAGTACGCACCTTTGGATCAGGGTATCTGGATGATGCTGTCTCAAAGGTTTGACTTTAGAATTGGGGCATTCGGCTTTCATGGAAACGGATATTTCGTTGGTGTATACTCCAATTATAAGATAGAGCCACGCTACAAGCTTGACGCAGTAAATAAACTGACCGGGCCTACAGTCGAACAAATTGATACACTTCAGAAAAACGATGTGAAGCTGTTTCCTAAGCCAAAAAAGAGTTTTGGTAAGGAGGTGTTGGTAATAGAGGAGAATGCTAACAAACGAGAGGATGTGTACTGGGAGAAAATAAGGCCCATACCCCTCAACGATTACGAAAAGAAGGACTATAAAATCAAGGACAGCTTGCTGGTGATAAAAGAGTCAAAGCCATTTAAAGACTCTATGGATGACAAAAGAAATAATCTTAATCTTGTCAAACTTTTTATTTCAGGTTACAGATACAACAGAAGCTATAAGCGAGATTTTCTTTCGTTTGATCCGCTGATCAAAGCTATCCAGTACAACACTGTGGAAGGTGTGGTAACCAATCTGGATGTGAACTATACCAGATACTATGAGAACAACAAGTTTTACCGAATCACTCCCGCCGTTAGGTACGGATTTAGCTCAGGAAAGCTGTACGGAAGATTAAGAGCAACCTACTATTATGATCCCAAAAAGTTTTCCAGCGCACAAGTAGATTTCGGACAGTTTGTTTATCAATTCAATCAGGAGGACCCAATAGTTTCTTATGTAAATACCGCCGAGACGCTGGTCGGGGGTAGGAACCTGATAAAGCTATTTGAAAAGACCTATGTAAGCACAAGATACCGCACAGAGTTGTGGAATGGCGTTTTGTTTACCGGCCGGTTTAGTTGGGAAAAAAGGGTGCAGTTGTACAACACCTCATTCCTTTCCATTCTGAAAGAAGAGAATCGTATTTTTACCCCGAACGCTCCTAAAAATTTGGAACTGGCCGATACGAGCTTCCCCACACATGAGGCAGCCATTGTTGATTTGTCCATCATTTATCACCCGGGCCAGCGATATATTTCACGACCCGATCAAAAAGTATTGTTGGTCAACAAATGGCCATCTTTCACTTTCAATTACGTGAAGGGGCTGAATGGATTGCTCGGATCGGATGTCGACTACGACAGGGTTTCAGCCAAAATCAGCGATGAGATTTCGCAAGGCTTGTTTGGCATGGGAAGGCTGACGCTCGAATCAGGCTTTTTCCCTGGTAAAAAAGTAGCCTACTTCATGGACTACAGGCAATTTAACGGTAACGCAACGCTCTATGCCAGGTTTGAACCCGGCAACTTCCAGCTACTTGACTATTATCTCTACAGCTCGCTGAAGCCGTACTTCATGGGCCAGTACGAACACCACTTTGACGGCTTCATTGTCAATAAACTCCCCCTTCTGCGAAAAACAAAACTACAAGCAGTAGGCTCGGTCAATTACCTGCGTGCCGGCACGGTCGACCACTACACAGAAATCGGCATTGGGCTCGAGCATATTTTTAAAATTTTCAGGGTGGATTTCTACACGTCTTTTATTGGCAGGGAGCACAACGCTATCGGTTTCAAAGGGGGCCTGGGTTTCTAGTCAGCGTTCGATAGACAGCACACCATTGAAGGATCGCTGCGAATACTTGACCATGTAATAGTAGACGCCGCTGGGCAGCTTGTCGCCGCTCCAGACAAAATCCCTTTGCCTCGTCGTATACACGTTGGTGCCTTCTCTGGTCATCACTTTAAAAAATTGAAACTGATCGTCGCAGTTGTCGACCGGAAGGTCAGGAATTGAATAAGTGTCGTTAATACCATCACCATTCGGGGTGAAGATATTGGCTGGGAGAAATTCGCTGGGACTTTCACGGTCAATCAGGTCGATAAAAATCGACAAAGTGTCAAATTTTGGGTTGGGGCACCGGGTATCCCAGGAGAGGAAGGAAACCTTGTAGGAAACCTCCCTGGCTTCATCAAAGAGAAAGCACTCCGGCGCCCAGCGGAGGAAACCTTTTGCCTGGCCCTGCCCTTCCACACGGTTGAATTCGAATGTTTCTGACGGCGGCAAAGGCACACCATCGAGCAGGTCGATGGAAAGAAAATCATTATCTGGGTCTGTGGAGGTTACCTCCAGTTCAATAGACTCCAGGCTGTTGATGGTGACCCTGTCGTTTTCAACACCAGCTACGGTAATCGCTGGCGATTCATTGGTTTCCTGAAACACATTGATCTTGAGGCTAATGACATCAGTTTCCGTTTGCAGGCAAAAGTCATTATCTGCAGCAACAAAATTCAATTCAAAGTAGTCCTGCACCTCCGTGTCAACCAGGTCGCAGCCCAGGTTCCAACTGAATGTACTACTAACTTCGCCAGGCCCGGATACGGGTGAGAAGTTGATAAGGTAATCTTCAAAGCTGAAGTTCACGGGAACTGCTATCAGGTCGATCACATCGCCATCTGCGTCGGTAGCAGTCACGGGAAAGGATAAGTTGGTTCCAACAGGAATCTGTAGGTCGTAAGAGCCAAGCGTAGTTGAAAGCTCCGGAGGATTGTTGACAGGTAAATTCACAGTAAGCGAGACCTGAATTTCATCCCGGGAGTTGTCCATGCAGAAGTCATTGTCCGACAGCCGAAGTGTGAAATCAAACTGATTTTTCACACCGAAGGGAAAGCTTCCGCAGCCAGTTTCCCATTCAAATACTGCCTCAATCGACCCTGCTTCATCTTTACCAACAGCGACTTGCATGCCCCACTCTTCAGGGTCAAAATCACTTGCCACAATGTCAAGCACCATCGTTTCGTCATCCAGGTCAATCCCTTCCAATGGCAGGCTGTAGCTAATTCCCTCATCGAGTGTCAGGTTGATAATTTTGCTTGTCTGGTTGACGTAGCGGGGTGCCTGGTTGGGTGGCGGCTCCACAATCACTGCCAGTCTCACGGTGTCCATTTGCGGTAGCGGACAGGCATCGTCGGCAGCAATCAAGTCAATCAAGTAAGGTCCGGTGCTGACGTAGGGGCATTTCGAAAGACACACTTCCAGGTTGAGAATGTCCTCAGAAGTAGCGAGATAGCCTTCTTTAATGGTGAATATGCCCTCTACCTCACCATCAAAATTTACTCCCACCGCTCTCATTTTGATATTTTTATCTCCAACAGGGTCAGTCACCTGTATGTCAAAGCATTTGTTGTCGCCCGCCTGGAATACCAGCGTGTCTCTTATTACGGAATTGAAACTTAGGGAGCCAGGCACACGGACTTTAAGGTTTGGCGGGGGCTCCGGGTTGCAGCCATCCACCACCAGCATCTGAAAATCCCTTCTCACCTCGCCGATTTTCACCCCTTTTCTAAACTCCTGGCACAAGACGGAGAATACATATAGTCCAATTTTCTCTGGCTTTACCGTGATAAATCCCTTGTTGGTAACTCTTAACGATGGGCTGCCAGGTATCACATGCTCAATATCTATACCCTGAGCCCATATGACCTCGGGGTGAGGTGTCGGCTGAGGGATTGGCAATGCCTGTAAAGCAGAGCTGTTCAAGGGAGTCACAAGTGTGTAGGCCAATGAGTCGCCATCCAGGTCAACACCAGCAAAATCCGTGTAATACAATTGGTTAACGCATGCGTAATCGCTCAATGGCGGAAACAAAGATGGCGATGAATTAACGAAAGGTTGGCCATTTTTCACTACTGGCGGGAACTCGAGGTAGTAAGTTTGCCCAGCCCCAATGGAGTTGACGATGTTGACAATTCCGGCATTTCTGCAACACCTTTCCCACACAACATAATACCCTTCAGGATCGCTGAAGTTTTCCGGCAACAGCTCTATTTCTCTCGTATAAAACGCCCGAAGGGTTTTCAGTTCATCCAGCGAACACTCGATATTGGTGTAGGGTACGGTGGCTCGGTCAGTGAGGAAGAGTGTGTCTCTTCTCATGAAAGCGTTGTCCGACTTTCTGTAGATATAAGCCAGCAGTCCTGGCTCGGGCCCTGGATTAGCACTTTGTGCCTGGTCAAAGTACTGGATCAGATTGAGGTTGTACCTGAAGCCCTGCACGTGAACCAACTCCAACTCGCCGCCGACGATGTGGTTGGCTATTGACGACCCACCACATAGCCACCAAAGAAGTGTAAAAAGAACTATTGCGAGTTTTACTGTGCGGTAACGTCTAATCATCAGTTGCTAAACAATCTACTCTTCGAATCCCCTGTACCTAAAATTATATGAAAGACCACAAATAATGACCAATAGTTGAAGAAAGCTTTTCGCCCCCTCTGTGTTAAACAGTAACTATCGACCCTGGTCGCTCTCTGCCACTGCCTTCTTTTTGCCAAACAAACGCTTTCTGTTTTTGATACCAATAGCGATTACTGCCAGCAGGGGGAAGACGAGAAAGTACTCATTTCTCCAGTTTTCGGACGAATACAAGTACGTGCCCGCACTGATGATGATTGTCCATTTGAGAACGACGTAGCCCACCATTAGAAGTACGGTGTTACGGGATAGATTCTTCATTGCCTTCATTTTGTTTGAACTTTTTAAAGTATTTACGAGCAAGGCGTTATTTTGTTTAGCTATAGCTAATATTTAATTTAGTTATATCTAAATTAAAAGAATGAGATGCTATTGTTACATCATTGGCATTTGCTGTTGGTCGAATATTCCTACTTTTGGAGTCATTAAATCGAATTGCCATGAAGAAGTTAGTTGGTGCGCTTTTCCAGTCAATGCTCCTGATTATCGGGTTTGCTGCGAAAGCTCAGGACGCTAGGACGCTCACTCTCGAAAGGATATTTAGTTCTAATGAATTTAGAGGTGAGTGGTTTGGGCAGCTTGCCTGGTTTGAGGAAGGAAACGCTTATACGACGCTGGAGCAGTCGGAAGCTGTGTCCGGAGGATATGAGATAGTCAAAAACAACACAGCGACTGGCGAAAGGTCTGTGCTGGTAAAAGCATCTGATTTGGTGCCTGCCGGAAGTCAGCAACCACTCGAAGTGGAAGACTATACCTGGTCTGACGATAAAAGCAAACTGCTTATTTACACCAATTCTGCGAGGGTGTGGAGGCTCAATACCAAAGGTGATTACTGGGTGCTTGACCTTGCCACCAAAAAAATGACGCAGCTGGGAGGAAGCAATGCAAAGCCATCTACCCTGATGTTTGCCAAGTTCTCTCCCGATGGCAGTAAAGTGGGTTACGTGAGAGAGCACAATGTGTATGTGGAGTCGCTGGCGGATGGCAGAATTATAGCTCTTACTACCGATGGCACTGACCGCATCATCAACGGAACATTTGACTGGGTGTATGAAGAGGAATTCGGCTGCCGTGATGGCTTTCAGTGGAGCCCCGACGGAAGCAAAATAGCTTACTGGCGCATTGATGCCCGGTCTATCCGCAACTTCCTGATGATTAACAATACGGATTCGATCTACTCGTACACAATTCCTGTGGAGTACCCGAAAGCAGGTGAGAAACCTTCGGAAGCAAAGATTGGAGTAGTGAGTGCAGTGGGCGGGCCGACCCAGTGGATGAATATTGCCGGCGATCCCACTAATAACTACGTGCCTCGCATGATTTGGAACGCAGACTCAAAATCATTGCTGGTGCAGCAGCTAAACCGCCAGCAAAACCACAACCAGGTGCTTAAGTGCTTTGTGGCCGATGGCAGGGTAGAGAAAGTGTATGAAGAAAAAGACCCAGCATGGCTCGATGCCGTCGATGACTTTCAATTAATGAACAAAGGGAAGTCTTTTACCTGGGTGAGTGAGAAAAGTGGATGGCGGGGCGCTTATTTGATAACAAGATCAGAGGAGAAGCTTATTTCAACAGCAGATTTCGACATGATCAATATAGAGCAGATCGATGAAAAAGGAGGATGGCTCTATTTCATGGCTTCGCCCGACAATGCGACCCAAAATTATCTTTACAGGATCAGGCTCAATGGAAAAGGTAAAGCTGAAAGGTTGTCACCTGCTGATCAACCAGGCACTCATAGTTATGAGGTTGCTCCCAATGGCAAGTATGCTCAGCATTCCTATTCGAAGGAAGGTGTGCCTCCCATTATGGACCTGGTGTCGTTGCCCGATCATAAGGTCATCAAAACATTCGTGACCAATAAAATACTTACAGCCAAAGTGGAGGCGCTGAGCAAAAACAAAACTGAGTTCTTCCAGGTAACTGGTGACAATGGGGTTACCATGGATGCCTACATGATCAAGCCGGTCGGTTTTGATCCGTCTAAAAAGTACCCGGTACTTTTTCATGTGTATGGCGAGCCTGCTGGTCAAACCGTGCGTGACGCATGGGGTGGCAGCGGCTATTTGTGGCATTTGATGTTGGCTCAGCAGGGCTACATTATCATGAGTGTCGATAACAGAGGTACACCAGGCCCGAAAGGAAGAGAATGGCGCAAGTGTGTATACGGCCAGATCGGCGTACTTTCTTCTGAAGACCAGGCGGCGGCGCTCCGCAAAATCAAGGAGACATATTCGTTTGTAGATGGAGACAGAATAGGCATTTGGGGTTGGAGCGGTGGCGGCTCCATGACACTCAATATGATGTTCCGTTACCCTGATCTTTATCACACAGGCATGTCGGTGGCCCCTGTGGCAGATCAGCGCCTGTATGATAATATTTATCAGGAGCGCTATTCAGGCGTGCCTCAGCTGATGCCGGAGAGCTATGAGAAAGGTTCGCCCGTTAATTTTGCCAAAAACCTGAAGGGCAACCTGCTGGTGATGCATGGCACCGGCGATGACAACGTGCATTATCAAAACACCGAGGTGCTGGTGAATGAGCTGATAAAGTACAACAAGATTTTCTCTATGATGAGCTACCCCAACCGGTCACACGGGATTTACGAAGGGATAAATACCAGCAGGCATGTCAGAGAAATCCTGACCAACTACCTGAAGAACAATCTTCCGGCCGGGCCAAGGTAAAGCTGTCAATTTTTGGCACATCCTTAGTTTTCCTTTTGGGCAAAGCGTAATTTTGCGGCCCTATGGGCAGAGGCAAGAATATAATACTGGAAAACATCACGATTGAGGCAGTAGCTTCAGAAGGCAAATGCATTGCCAGGCATGAGGGGCAGGTAATATTTGTGGAGCAGGTAGTGCCTGGCGACGTTGTGGATTTGCTCGTTTTTCGTAAGAAAAAGGGCTTCATGGAAGCCAGAACTATTAAGTTTCATACGCTTTCTCCTAAAAGAGTAGAGCCTTTCTGCTCCCACTTTGGCACCTGCGGCGGCTGCAAATGGCAGAGCCTCCCCTATGACGAACAGCTCAAATTCAAATGGCAGCAGGTAAAGGACAACCTGGAAAGAATAGCCAAAGTACCTTTGCCAGAGATCAACCCTATTCTTGGCTCACCCGATACGCAGTATTACCGCAACAAGCTGGAGTTTACCTTCTCCAACCACCGCTGGTTGACGGATGAAGAAATTCAATCAGGTGCCGATTTAGAGAAAAACGCCCTGGGCTTTCACGTGCCCAAGCGCTTCGACAGAATCGTCGATATTGACACCTGCTATCTTCAGGGAGATCCCAGCAACGCCATCAGGACATTTGTGAGGGAAGAAACCATGAAGGCGGGCTATCCTTTCTACGATATCCTTACCCACGAAGGCTGGCTGCGCAACCTGATCATTCGCACCGCCAGCACCGGGCAGCTAATGGTCATTCTGCAAGTGGCCTACAAGAACGAAGACCTGGATAACCTGCTCGGTAAGATCAAGGAGGCATTTCCACAGATCACCTCGCTCATGTATGTGATCAATAGTAAGGGCAATGATACTTTTCAGGACCTGGAAGTGGAGCTTTTTCATGGGCAAGATCACATCATGGAAGAAATGGACGGCTTGCATTTTAAGGTGGGGCCAAAGTCATTTTATCAAACCAACAGCAAGCAGGCTGAACGGCTTTATAAAGTGGCCATTGATATGGCCAACATTAAGGAGCACGAGCTGGTTTATGACCTCTACACAGGCACAGGCACACTGGCGCAATTTGCAGCAAGAAGTACCGCAAAAGTAGTAGGGTTGGAGTATGTGGAGCCCGCCATTGAGGATGCCTGGATCAATGCGAAATTGAATAACCTGGAGAATGTGCATTTTCAGGCTGGCGACATCAAAGACCTGTTGACGGAGCAATTTATGGAAAAACATGGCCGCCCCCAGGTGATTATTACCGACCCACCAAGGGCTGGAATGCACACCGACGTCACTGATGCGTTGTACCACTCAGGAGCCGAAAGGATTGTGTATGTAAGCTGTAATCCTGCCACCCAGGCACGGGACATCCAGTTATTAGCCGAAAAGTATAAAGTTGTTGAAGTGCAGCCGGTAGACATGTTTCCGCATACGCATCATGTGGAGAATGTTTGTTTATTGAGGTTGAGAGACTAAAACGATTTTCCATCAGGCGTCGAGCTTTCTAACGGAAATAATTTTTGACCCCAAATTCATTTTGCTCTATAAAAATGGTTTTAAAAGCCGTCAGATTATTTTGCTCATAGAAGAGTAGCATTGCCTTTTTGTAATCCAGCGAGTCAACACTACGGTAAGACAAAGGGCAAGCATCGTCTGCGATGAGCAGGGCGTTGCTAATCATCCGGCCCGTGCGCTTGTTTCCATCTTCAAAAGGCTGTATATATGAAATCAGCACTACAGCAAGAAGCGCTTTTTCAAAGCCATTGTCCTTGCTATTGATCAGGCCACACATCAGTTCGAGATTTTCCCTGATCTGGTATTCATTATCTAAAGGGCTATAAGCTGTTCCGGTAATCCCTACAGCACGGGAACGAATATTGCGACCAACATTCAAATCTTTGATAAGTAGTGAATGAATTTCTTCCAGTGTGCGTAAAGTAAGGGCCTGGGCAAGGTTTTTATGCTCCATCAGGTATGTAATAACCTCCTTATGGTTCAGTAGCATGATGGCCTCTTCTTTGGTCTTGTTGTCGGCCTCCTGTTTCTCCTTAAATAGCCTTTCCGTTTCCAGCAAAGTATAAGTATTTCCTTCAATCTGGGAAGATTTCCAACTAAGCTCAATAGTTAGTCGTTCCAGCTCTTTTTGGTAGAGTGTTGGCGAAAGGCTTGCGATATTACGTTTATATTCATCCCTTAACTTTTGAAGACCAGCCATCTCTTTGTCAGTAAATAGGCGAACATCTCTTAATGATTGGAGAAGTTCATGGTTGAAGAAAACCCTGGCTCCTCTTCTGTCAGGATCAAGGTCGAAATAGTCAGAAGTATCGACTGGAGCAAACAGTTGATAATCGGGAGAAATGACATAGGTGATTGCTCGTCCTGCGCCTAGTTTTTTCAGGTAGTTGGCTTCAACAAGTTTTGCCATGTCCCTGTTGAGTGTAGGGATGCTTAGCTCCCTGTCAAGCAGCTCTTTGATTGCTGATATAGATAGCCGCCCTTGGGTAGCTATAATATCAATTATTTCCTGTTGGCGTGGAGTAAGATTCATCACGATGCTTTTTTCTATCACTAAAATAGCCTAATCCTATCATAAGTGATAGGATTAGGTTAGAAAAATGATAGGTTTAGTTGCTTGGCTAAAAACATCGATTGACCTGCGTTATTTTCAAGCCCGTTGGTACAGTACAGGCGACTTTTGAATCAGCAAATACATTTTGAAGAATGTCGTACTTTTGCGGTTAGTCAAATAATTTTGAAAAGCAGGTAAAATGCAAAACGATCCCGAACTAAGCGGCAAATACCTTGGCACCATCACCAAAGACTTCGTGGTGGTAGCTGATAGCATTAAAGAAGCCTCTTACCAGATACGCAAACAAGGGTTTTCAGAATTTCCTATTTTCCCCATTGCCAAGGTGGAAATTCCCATTGGTCAACTGCTGATCCCCAGAGAAGATTTAAACTTGTCATGGAATTACTACGCCACCTATATTGATGAGTTTGTTAACAGGAAGCTGATTGAAAGCATAGACGAGTTCAAAGCTGCCTACAAAGACCCTGATGAATTTTGCTGCCTTTTTGTGGTGGACGAAAAGCTGACCAGTTTCGTTTTTGTTCCCTATCCTGAGGATTAACCCTTTTCTTCAAGAAGCAACCTCATCAATACCTCGGCGGCAACAGTGCCTTTCAGCTTCAGGAAAGCACGACTGGTATTGTCGCCAAACTCAAAGACCAGTCCGTCTGTATTGAAGGTTCTGTAAAAGAAATTTCTCGACACAACGCCATTGTCCACTTTTGACGGGCGGTGATTGACGTAATAGTCTGGGATACCAGCCTCAATACCCGCCAACCAGTTGGTAGTAAGCCCAGGTGTGTTGGTCGGAAGACTGGGGTCGATGGTGTAATAGATATCGTCCCAGGTGCTGTGGAAGTCCATAAAAAATACCATGGTGCCCTTCCTTTTCTTCATGTACGCTTTGAAGTAGTCTGCCACCTGTTTTACCTCCGGCTGGTTTTGTGCTTCCCAATCACGATTGAGATCCACACCGCCAGCACTGTGCCGCCAGTGGCCTTCATCCACGCCATCGGGGTTCATCAGCGGCACGTTCAGTACGTCATATCGTTTCCGAAATGCATTGGAAAGGGAATCATCCCTCAGTACCCTTTCAATAAAGGCCTTCATGGCAAAGAAACCCGTTACCTCAGGCGGATGCTGTCGACTAATGACCGCTACCACTTTTTTGTCTTTCCCCTTCGACACCCGCATCATTTTCAGGTCCCGGCCAAGCGTGGTTTTCCCTATTGTCTTTGGTTTTAGCTTGTATACCTCTCCCACGGAGTCCATCCAGGCATATACCTCTTTGGAAGTCCACATTTCCTGCCCGGCCACCCACACGGTGTCGCCAGCAGTCAGGTCAAGCACCATACTGGCTTCTTTCGGTAGCAGTCGATAATTATAAAAGGCGATGGTGGTGTCCGACTTGGCTATGAAACGGGCGGAATCAAGATTAGCCCAGCTTTTGCCATCAGTGCTCACCACTGGAAAGTAGCGGTGTCTGCCTTGCGGGTAGTTGAACGACAGCGTGACTTGCTTGTCGGTGCTGCTCCATACTTTAAAGGCGTACCAGGGGCTCGGATTGACGGGGTAGTTTTCTGCCTCAATGGTCAGTTGGAAAGTTGAACCGTCAGTGGGTACTGCGTTATTCAGCCTTGCCCCTCTGAAGTCATTGCTGAAACCAATCCCTTCCTCTTCAAATAGCCAAACTTTTCTTTCCTGAAGCTGGATGGCTTTGGAGGAAGTTTCAACGATTTGTGTTGGCCCCTGACCTTGAAAACGAAATTGTTTTTCTTGCGGGTAGGCAATCAGCGGAAGAGCCAGAAAGATGAGAAAGAGACGTATTTGCATGAGCCTTGCTTTGAGTACGCTAGGCTACGAAATAGAGGGGAGAAATAAAATCGAAATTATTTACTGGTGCACCAGGCGAACGCCGGATTTTGGGATAACCTGTTGAGAAACTACCCAATCCAGGGCCTTGTTCACAGCGTTAAAGTATCGCACCCTTTCTGGCAAATGCCTTTCCATGCTGCCCTTAATGGCCTGAATGGTGCATTGTGCAAAGGGATCTTCCGGCAGAATGGTGGCTGAGTAGTGGATGCCTGCCCGTATCATTTTAACTGTAAACTCTCCTGCTATGTAGTTCCTGGATCTGTCGTCAAGCACTTCCATGTCCCTGGTGTCGTACAGTACTTTTGTGGCATGCTCCATTTGAACGGCTGAAAGTGTTCTTTGACCTACCTCCAGAATCTCTTCGAAAGTCGCAAAGCCTTTCCAGTCATGAATGATTAAATTGAGTTGTGGATGCCACGCCACCTTGATGTAGGGTTTGTCAAGGTAGGTTTTAGATTCTTTAATTAGAGAAGAAATTGAAAGCATTCAAACGATAGTTAAGTAGGTGGTTACTAGTAAATTTGAATTAAATTTTAGTCGCAAGCAAACATCGAATCCCGGAAACGACGAAATGCTATTTTGAGCGGACGAATTAGTCAATAAAAATAAAAACTAAGTTATTAGTTGTTAAACTAAACTATTCGTTTTACATTTGAATATACGTATAGAACATTATGAAAGAACTGACCAAAGCCGAAGAACAAATCATGCAAATCCTATGGAAGCTTGACAAGGGGTTTGTGAACGAAGTGCTTGAAGAAATGCCCGAACCTAAACCTGCCTACAACACGGTGTCTACCATTATCAGGATACTGGTAAAGAAGGGTTTTGTTGGCTACAAAGCATTTGGCAAAACGCACCAGTATTTCCCCAAAGTGGGTAAGGATGAATACAAGAGCTTCTTCCTTCAAAACTTTATGGGCAATTATTTCAACGGATCGTTTCAGAAGCTCGTCTCCTTCTTTGCCAGTGAAAACAAGCTGGATGTAAAGGACATGGAGGAGCTGATGAAGTATGTAGAAAAAGACATTAAACATAAAGACGATGACTAACCTACTCCTATTTCTTTTCCAATCGGTAGCCTGTAGCCTGGCTTTCTATGCCGTTTACTATCTGGTGTTGCGCAACGAGTCGTGCTATGCTTTCAATAGGTACTACCTGATTTCATCTACTGCTTTTTCATTCATCTTTCCGCTGGTGAGAGTGGATTGGCCCTGGGCCCTGAGCAAGGAGGTTACCGCCGTGATTACACTACCGGAGATGGTTGTGGATCCTTATGCCAACTATTACAGTGGCGTTTCGTGGCTGGAAGTTGTTTATGCCGTTGGCATCGCCTTTTTCATAGCCAAGTTGGTATTGAAAGTAATTTCAGTGGCGAAGCTGATCACCTCAGCCGAGAAGGAAACGCATCACGACTATGTTTTGGTCAGAACCAAGGGCAAACTACCCACCTTTAGCTTCATGCACTATCTGTTTTGGGACGATACCCAGGAACTTGGAGAAGGGGAACAACTGCAAATATTGAAGCATGAGCTGGCGCACATCCGCAGGAAGCATTCGGGGGATATCCTTTTCGTCGAAATAGCTCACGCTATCATGTGGTTCAATCCAATAATTTATGCTATCAAGCATTCACTGGTAATGACTCATGAGTTTGAAGCCGACGACAAGGCTACCGAGGGCAGAGACATAGAAGCTTATCAAAAGCTTTTGGCGAAGCAGGTACTCAACCAATATGGGTTGGCACTTGGCAGCCATTTCAATCAATCGCAAACACTAAAACGATTACGTATGCTTACAAACAAAAACAACAATGTGTACTGGGGCAAATTTGCCTTGCCGGTACTGGCCATTGTCATGGTCTTCGGGGTAGTGAGCTGTGAACTTCCTGGCATAGAAGAAGACCAAATCAATATTCAGGCTGCGGCCGTTTCGCATTCCGGTGGAGAAGATGTCTTTGTCAAGGTCGACGAAATGCCATCCCCTCCCGGTGGGATGCAAGCTTTTTACACCTATGTTGCCAGAGAACTTAGATATCCGCAACAAGCAAGGCGGTTGGGTGTTGAAGGGAGGGTTTTCGTGCAGTTCGTTGTCGAAGAGGACGGGTCGATATCCAACATCCAAACCATCAAGGGCATAGGAGCAGGTTGCGATCTGGAGTCTGAAACGGTGATAGCTGGTTCGCCGAAATGGAACGCTGGAAGACATGGAGGACGAGCGGTGAAGACAAGAATGATTTTGCCGATCAGCTTTAAGCTGGCTCACCCTGAAGGGGAGGAGAGAGTAGTAGGTGATCTCGATATTAAAATCACTGAGGAACCGAATTTGAATGAGGTAGTGATGGTGTCTTATCCAAGTAAGTAAGCTCCGTAGCTTTATCGGATTCACCTCCTCACAAAAGGAGTTTAGAACGTAAGTTTGTTTCCGGAGAACCTGCTTTTTGAAGCAGGTTTTCGGTGTTTGTAAGCATCAAAAATCCTCTGCCGTATTCGCAGAGGATTTTTTATTGTCATGTGGCCAGCGACTAATTGTGCGCTGGCTCTGTCAAGTCGAAATACTCACCTTTTGTTTTGTCAAGAGTTGTTGAGATAAGGTTGAAGTTTTCAGCCGATGCTTCAAGGCCGACAAACTTGGCCACGATTGCTCGCTGCCTGTAAACAACGAATGTGTTTGCTACGTCCGGGTTGATACTGTTAAGGTTTACTTCACTTGGCTTGTCGGTCAGTGACGGAACGAATGTAACAGCGATATTTTTCAAATTAAGTTCTCTTCCAATACGCTCCAATTCCTTTTGCCTTGCTTCTTTGCTGTAGGCTGCTTCGTTTCCATACACGAAATAGACCTTCAAATACTTGCCTCGTCCCACACTTTCACGCTCCAGAAAGGTCAGCCACTTTCTTATATCATCCCAGTTCGGCTTGTTGCCCACGAAGTACAGAATGCCATGATAACGGCCATACTTGCAAACAGGGCAGGTCCTGGTTCCCTTGTCAGGCCCCCAGGCATGAAAAGGTGTAAAGGAGGGGCTGTCTTCACCAATCTTCAGCCCTGACGTTTCTGCTGGCTGCTCATTGGTTGGGTAGTTGGGGATATTGCGGCCAAGAATAATATTATGTTCAGCAACCTGAAGGTCTTTGTCCAGCAATACCCGGAGTACGCCGCTCCCGCCCCTGTTTTCCATTTCCTTTCTTTTTGCTCCAGTTAGCAATGGATCATCGTCGAAAACAAATGCATCAATATAATATTCGTCGTCGACAGCAGGCTCCTTGATCGAGGTGTGGATGTGGGCTGGCTCGTCTCTCTCCGGGTAGGGGGCAGGCCGCACAGTGTAGATCGAATACCTCCCCGCCTCGTCTGTCTTCACCCAGCCCCGGATATGTCCATGTCTCCTTGCTTTTGCGGGCATGCCTTCAACCGGAGCGTAAAAACCTTGATTGTCCGTTTGCCAATAGTAGATAACAACCCCGTTGGCAGGAGTGATGCCATCAACTTTAAAGACTTTGCCGGTGACGAGCAACTTTTGCCCTTCCTCGAACCAGCCAGCACTGGTGTCGGATGCATCGATGGATGCTGGCATACCAACGAACATAAGCTCGCACCCGTCGCACCCACCTCCTACAATGGCTTTTTTAGAAATTTGTTTCTGACCGCTAACGTTGGGCTGCCCCTGGCAACTGAACAATCCCATTGTGAGGGTTGTCGCTATTAGTATCTGGTAAAAGATTTTATTTTTCATGGCCACAATTTCATGTGCCTTTTCCGGTAAACAAACCTGAATACGTTAACCTGATGACTTTTTGATTCAACCCGTGGACTATTTGAACAGGTTCTTGAACGATGTCGAGTAATTTCTACTCATTCGTACTACCTCACCATTCTTCAGCGTGATATCGTAATCACCATTCAGACGTGATTGATAAGACTCAACTTCTTTTATATTGACAATGGTGGACTTGTGAATTCGGACAAATTGCCCAGGATTGAGCTGGTCACCAAGCGCTTTTAGCGTTTCGGAATGAAGAAACTTCCGTGTGGCTGTGTGTAGTGCGATGTAGGGGCTTGCGCTGCTGATATAAAAAATATCATTCAGATTCACCGCTGTTGTTTTTGCACCACTGCCTACCATCACAACGGTTAAATAGCGCTGTGCTGAAGGTGCTTTTGGCTTCTCTGCATTCAGGCGACTGAACACCAGCGTTGAAATGCCATAGATGAGAAGGCACAGGTAGGTATCCTCAGAAAATGAATATCTGAGCAGGTTGATAAACGAATAAGAATGATTCAGGAAAATGGAATATGCTGTTGAGATGATGAATGCAAAAGACACAAGGTGTACCAGGGTGGCCAGGATGATCAGTACGGTGAGAAAAGCAAACTTGGGCTTTCCGGAAAATTTGTTAGAAAATTTTCCGATAACATAGCCTTGCAGAACGGAGACCGGAAAGAAAACGAACCAAAAGCCTTTATGAAGAATGGACTCGGAGAAGTAAAAGTGGTAATCATTTATATAAGCATGAAGGTAATCCTGTATGAGCCTGAGGAGCACCGCAAATACCATCAGCAGCCCTGCGACCTTCACTATTTTCCAGCGCTGTGAAGTCCAAAAATTATCCTCTGATGATGCCATATCAAAAATCACTGTTGCTACAGTTGGAAGTAAGGTAAAAATAAAATTGCAGACGATTGCCGATATGCAAGAACCCTGGCATCTGAAAGTGGCCTCATCTGTTCAAAAAAAAGCGTTCCCTCCGATGGTGCTTTTATTTGGCAAGAAAGCAATCTATCTTATGTTTCAACAACTTTGGCAATGAACACCTACAAACTGCTTCTAACCATCCTTTCGATCATTTTCTTTTCCTGCGCCGATACCAGAAAAGCAGAAGAGCCCTATACGCCCCTCGCTTTCGAAACCGAATTTGATGGACAGCTATACCTGCCAGAAGGCTGGGAGTCTACCTTGTGGGCAGAATCGCCGCAGTTTTATAATCCCACCAATATGGATGTTGACGCCAGAGGTCGTATTTGGGTAACAGAGGCGGTGAACTATAGAAACTTCAATAATGACCCGGAATCGCACCTTCACTTTGAAGAGGGCGACAGGGTGGTTATCCTTGAGGACACCGACGACGACGGGAAGGCTGATAAAACCAAGGTTTTTGTCCAGGGCAAAGACCTGGTGGCACCGCTGGGAATAGCTGTTATTGGCAACAAAGTGATTGTTTCCTGCGCACCCAACATCATTGTGTATACAGATGAGGATGGAGACGACCTGCCTGATAAAAAGGAAATCTTTCTTACTGGCTTTGGTGGATTGGACCACGATCACAGCCTACATTCCGTCGTCGCTGGCCCGGATGGTAGTTGGTATTTCAATACCGGGAATGCCGGACCTCACCATGTGACCGACAAGACTGGTTGGGCGCTTCGGTCGGGCAGCATCTACACAGGAGGCACACCCTACAACAAAGAAAATAAGCCAGCTCAGGTAAGTGACGACGGCAAGGTGTGGGTAGGCGGTTTGGCGCTGCGACTTGGCCCCGACGGCACAGGGCTGGAAGTGCTGGCTCACAATTTCAGAAATTCTTATGAGTTGGCGGTAGACTCCTATGGCAATATGTGGCAGAACGACAACGATGATGAGGTAGTGGCCTGCAGGGTAAGCTGGGTCATGGAGGGCAGCAATACGGGTTATTTCAGTGCCGACGGTAGCCGGACATGGAAAGCCGATCGCAGACAGGGCCAGGAGATTTTTACAGCCCACTGGCACCAGGAAGACCCTGGAGTGCTTCCCGTGGGTGACCGCACCGGAGCCGGCGCACCTACTGGCGTGGTGATGTATGAGGGTGATGCATTTGGCGATATGTTCCGGGGCATGTTCTTAAGTGCCGATGCCGGTAGAAATGAGGTCTTCGCTTACCAGCCCAAACCAACGGGGGCTGGCTATGCTTTCGAAAGAAAAGACCTGATCTCTTCAATTGGCACATCAACCGAAGATTACGTGTGGAATGATGTGGGGCCTGATGAAACAAAACTATTCCGACCCAGTGATGTGGCAATAGGCACCGACGGTGCCATCTATGTGGCCGATTGGTACGACCGGATTGTGGGAGGTCATCAAATGACCGACGAAAAAGGCTACGGCAGGATTTACCGGATAGCCCCCAAAGGAAAAAAACTTACTAATCCAGTGTATGATTTGACCACCACCGCTGGCCAAATGGAAGCATTGAAAAGCCCAGCTATTAATGTGAGAAATCAGGGATTTGTCAAACTAGTGGAGGAGGGTGAATCGGTATTGCCTGAAGTGAAGCAGCTTCTTAACGATAAAAACCCATTTATTCGGGCGAGGGCCGTTTGGCTGATGTCTCAGCTGGGAAGCCAGGGTATAGAAGAGGTCGAAAACATATTGACCGCTCATCCATCTCCATCGCTTCGTGTAGCAGCCTACAGAGCGCTGAAGAAAGACGAGAGCAAAGTCGTGTCCTACGCAAAGATTGCTCTCGATGACCCTTCTTTCGCAGTTTTGAGAGAAGTGGCCATTTCTATAAGAGACATATCCTGGGATAGATCACGGGAAATTCTGGTGGCACTTGCAAGTCGATACGATGGAACAGATGCCTATTATTTAGAGGCGTTGGGTATTGGAGCGCTTGGTAAAGAGGCTGAGCTGTACATGGCCTTGCTTGAGAGTCAAAATCCAGCCGCAGTCAACTGGTCACCTGCATTTGCCAACATAGCGTGGAGGTTACATCCTGATGTGGCGGCAACTGCCTTTGCCGAAAGGGCTTTGGCGGCTACCCTTACTGATGATCAAAGATCAAAGGCTCTGGTCGCTTTGAGCTACATCAACAACACTGAAGCTGTAAAACTCATGGCTGATTTGGCCGACTCGCCAACGAAGGAAGTCGCTGAGCAGGGAGCGTGGCTGCTCAATTACCGGAAGTCCAACAGCTGGTTTTCACTGGTGAACTGGGATGAATTTGAGAAAGAGCTGCTGCCTGCGCAAAGTCAGGTTATGCTTGATCAAAAGGCGATAATTCTCAGTAAAGAAAAGACCGTGGATGAAAAAAAGGCAGCTGTCCGCTTGCTTTCCCAAGATGCCGAAGGAGGAAAAATCCTCATTGCTCTTGCATCAGCGGCCCAACTCACAGCGCCTTTGATGGCGGAGGCAGGCAAAACAATCTTCAGCAACCCTGACCAGTCGGTGAGAACGATGGCCGGGGAATATTTCAAAGAATTAGCTACTTCTGAAATTTCATATGAGCGGATAACTGCATTAAGAGGAGTTGTTTCAAGAGGGAGGGAGCTTTTTGTGCAGAAATGTACCACCTGCCACAAAGTAGGAAGTACTGGCATGGAGGTTGGTCTCGACTTGAGTAAGATAGGGTCAAAATTTGATCAAAGCGGCTTGCTCAATGCTATTTTGGAACCCAGCGCAGCCCTGGCTTTCGGCTATACGATGGTGGAAGTGAAAACCAAAGACGACAATTCGTATTTCGGATTTTTGGTGTCGGAAGGAGAAACGACCGTGCTGAGAGACGTAGCAGGCAAGCAAACTGTTATTGACTCGAAAGAGGTGGTCTCCAAAAAGCCTATGGCTTCCAGTATTATGCCCAGCGGCCAGGCTTTGGGATTGAATGAGCAAGACCTGGCTGATCTGACCAGCTATTTATTAGCATTGAAGTAAAATTTGGGCAGCCTTTGGGAATTGAGTGTTTGGTATTCTTTCTCTCATCCTTTCTCTATTTTCACAATCTCTTTGATTTTTTTCTCCAGATCAGGTACCAAATTTTCAACTACAGCCCAAACAGCCCTCAGATCTACTCCAATATAATCATGAATTAATTTATCCCGCATCCCGGCAATTTTCTTCCATTCAACATCAGGGTATTTCGCCCTTATGCCCAAGTCAATTTGCTTGGTGGCCTCACCAATTACTTCAAAATTTCTAATCACGGCATCCTGAACCAAAGGGTTCTTTAAAAATAGTCCTTCATTTAGATCCGTAGTATACGATTTAACCTTTGCAAGGGCATCTAAGATATGCTCAAGATAAATGAGTGAATTTTTGGCCATCACAGGATTCTTATCAAATCTTGTTCTATATATGGTTTTAATTTCTCGTTGAGGGATTTGACAGTAATAAGGTCTACTTTTACCCCCAGAACTTCAGACAATTCTTGCTCTAACCCGATTAACTGAAGCAAATCGACCGTCTTATCAAAGTCGATGAGGATATCTATATCGCTTTTAGGAATTTGTTCATTTCGTGCGTAAGAGCCAAAAATACCAAGCAGGGTAGGATTATACTTACCCGTTATTTCTTTAATAATTCGTTTTTGGTTGGCAGTTATCACTTCCCAATTTAAAGAATTTTCTGTCGCTATCAATGGATTACTCGGTATGCCGAAATTGTTTTGGCGCTGACATTAATACTCAAGCCAACTTTGCTGACCGATTTTTACAGGCAGTACGTTTCTGATCTATTGTTGTTTCTATGATCCTTCACAACTGCCCTTCTTTGTTTGATTTCTTCTCTGCCATCAATAACTTCGACACTCTACAGCTACAACTTTCTAAAACATAATTCGCCATGAATACGCTATTGAAATTTACTTTATCGCTATTGAGCTTTGTGCTCTTCGTAGCTATTGATACTGTCTACGCCCAGGAAGCCAATCCGCTTGAAGGAAGATGGAACCTAAAGATCACCAAAGACGGGGCGGAGCTTCCTTCTTGGTTAGAGATTCAGCATTCAGGTTATCACACGCTGGTGGGCAGGTTTTGTTATGCTTCCGGGAGCGCCCGGCCAATTGCTGAAGTGAAGGCAAAGGACGGGAAGTTCAACTTTGCTATTCCCGTGCAATGGGAGCCGGGAGAAGGAGACATGGCCTTTGAAGGTCAATTGACAGGCGATCAACTGAAAGGCACCATGCGGTTTACCGATGGGAAGAAATATAGCTGGGTGGGGACGAGAGCACCAAAGCTGGCTTACGTGGACAATCCAGAGTGGGGCGAGCCCATCACTCTGTTCAATGGTCGTGACCTGAGTGGATGGCATGCCATGGGCGAAAATCAGTGGAAGGTGGTGTCTGGTGTACTGACAAGTGAAAAGTCAGGTGCCAACCTGGTGTCAGACCAAAAATTCAACGATTTTAAACTGCATCTCGAGTTTCGTTACCCAAAAGGAAGCAACAGCGGCGTTTATCTACGTGGCCGCTACGAGGTTCAGATAGTTGACAGCAAAGGAATGGAACCGTCGAGTGGTTTGTTGGGTGGCATTTATGGGCTTATCACTCCTAATGAAATGGTGGCAAAGGACGCAGGCGTGTGGCAGTCGTACGATATCACGTTAATAGGCAGGAGGGTGACAGTAGTGCTCAATGGCAAAACAATTATCAGCGACCAAGCCATTGCCGGCATGACCGGTGGCGCTCTTGATAACAACGAGGCTGACCCAGGCCCGCTAATGTTTCAGGGAGATCATGGAGCTATTGAATTCAGAAACATCATTATTACTCCCAGGGTGGAAGGAAAAAAGTCAGAATAAGCTCACTAAATTTGGTTGGTTATAAAATGGCCGTTTCTCAAATCAGGGAAACGGCCTTTTAATTCTTGCTTCAGAATAAATCCTTCAGGTTAAAATTCAACTCCTTGAGTACAGATGAAGTAACTGTACCTTCCCCTGCCAGGTAAAGCGTGGGCTTTACCCAGTCTGCCGAATAGTAAATCTCCAGTGTTTGGTTGGCGGGATCAACAATCCAATATTCCAGAACCCCAAATTTCTGATAGGCGTTCTTTTTCTCGTACCTGTCTGTATAGCTATTGGAAGGTGATATAACTTCGACTAAGAGCTCAGGTGGCCCTTCAATACCCCGCTCTGTCACATAGGCAATCTGCCTCTTTGAGAGGAAAATAAGATCAGGTTGAAAAACGTTTCTATTGTCAATATAAAGATCGAGCGGCGAGAATAAGACCAAGCCATCGACCTTCTTGCCGTAAGCCTTAATGACATCATTAAGGTTGCTCAACACAATTTGATGTAAAGGGGCAGGTGATGGGCTTATGATCAGTTCTCCATTGATTAATTGGCATGGAGTATTGGTCTCCCCTAAAAGGAGATAATCATCGACAGTCCAATCTTTCGTTTTATCAATCTTTGCTGTTTCCATAATCAATAGCACCTAGGATACAAAACGATGCAAACATCTAAAAGTGTTTCCAGCCTTGTGCTTTCAGCTCAACTGCGTTGCTATTTTTAGTAATCAAATGCCTGCCCTCTTTGGCGTCCGTCATGTAGCCAATGAAGTGGATGTCCATGTGGTTTTTCAGCTTTTCGAAATCCTCCTGACTAATGGTGAACAAAAGCTCGTAGTCCTCCCCACCATTTAGAGCGCAGGTAATGGGGTCAAGCTGGAACTCTACTGCTGTGTTATAGGTCAGCGTGTCGATAGGCAGTTTGTCCTCATAAATTTTTGCGCCCAGCCCCGATTGCTTGCAGAGGTGAAAAAGCTCCGATGCCAACCCGTCTGAAATGTCGATCATTGAAGTAGGTACGATGTTCAGCTCCCTCAATTCATGGATAATGTCCATGCGAGCTTCCGGCTTAAGCTGCCGCTTGACAATGTAATCGTAAGGGCCAAGGTTAGGCTGCATATCCGGATTGGCTTTGAAAACCTGTTTTTCCCGCTCCAGCACCTGCAGACCAATATAAGCACCTGCCAGGTCGCCTGTGGTGCATACTATGTCACCCTTTTTGGCGCCGCTTCTCAGGCTTACTTTTTCCGGGTCAGCTTCACCAATAGCCGTAACAGAAATTACCAGTCCCGATGCCGATGACGTGGTGTCTCCGCCTACCAAATCAACTTTGTAGTTTTCACATGCCATCCTGATGCCTTCATAAAGCGCATCGATGGCCTCAAGAGAAAACCTGTTGCTTAGCCCTATGTTGACAGTGATCTGCGTGGGAATGCCATTCATAGCCGCAATGTCCGACACATTTACCGCCACGGCCTTATAGCCAAGGTGCTGCAAAGGCATGTACGAAAGGTCAAAATGGATGCCTTCCATCAGCATGTCAGTAGACACAAGCATCACTTTGTCTCCCGTTTTGACGATTGCTGCATCGTCGCCAATCCCCTTCAAGGTTGATGCATTGTTATTTTTGAACCGATCGCTGATCCTGTCGATAAGGCCAAACTCGCCTAGCTCCCCTAGCTCCGTTCTTTTGGGTTGTTCACTCATGATTATCTTATTTCCTGGCAAAGCTCCACCAACACACCGTTTGTTCCTTTTGGGTGTACAAAGCACACCAACTTGTTGTCAGCGCCTTTTTTTGGTTCTTCATTCAATAGCACAAATCCTTCTTTTCGAAGGCGCTCCATCTCGGTTTTTATGTCATTCACTTCAAAAGCTACATGGTGAATGCCTTCTCCTCGTTTTTCTATGAACTTTGAAATGGGACTCAGGTCGTTAGTGCCTTCAAGCAGTTCTATTTTGGTGCTCCCTACCTTGAAGAACGAGGTCATTACACCTTCGGAGGCCACTTCTTCGCTCTTATACGGAGCAACACCCAAAAGCTTTTCGTAAACAGCATTCCCCTCACTGAGGTTTTTTACAGCAATTCCAATATGTTCTACGTTGGTCATTCAGGTGGAGGGTTGTTTGAAACCGATGGCCGATTGATTACTTTTGCAAAGTTGAAGAAACTTTTCTTCTTACGGAAAAGTTTCTAGTAATGCTGATTTATAGATCATTTGCTATAAAAATGCGTTAGGAGCTAATATCAAACATTATTGTTTGGATGGAAATAAGAACCGATGTGCATGCCGATGCTGCCAGGGTACAAAATGAAATAAAGACCTACCTTGGCCTCAAAAGCAGCGAGTTGATTTTTGAGTATACTACGTTGGAGGGAGGTAAGGCCAAACTGGATCTTATTACCGTCAACCCCCGACACAATCAGTCGTTTCTGTTTCGCACAGAGATTGGGCTTGACAAAGTAGAGGCTCTCATCAAAATGCTCGACTACGTGAAGAGCTATCGGGAAAAGGAGTACAGCTATACCATTCAGTGGGTTTCCAAAGAAATGCGTGAGCTTCAAACTTCTTACTTCCGGGCCAAAAACATGTATGATGCGCTCGATAAATTGTATTACGGACGAGATGTGAACACAATGACAGTTTACAGTTGCGTTTTGAACCCAATGACTTAAAATTATGAACATAGGTATCACTGACATAGCCAAAAATAAGATTGTTGAATTCCGTGAAAAGGAAGGACACACTAACGACCACAACATCCGTGTGGCAGTGCAGGGCGGCGGCTGCTCGGGTTTGATGTACAACCTGGAGTTTGATTCAGAGTTGAAACCAACTGATGAAATCTTCGAGGACAAGGGAGTTAAGATTCTTGTCGACAAGCGCAGCCTGCTTTATTTGATAGGCACCACGCTTGACTTCAGCGACGGTTTAAATGGCAAAGGATTCCACTTTGTGAACCCCAATGCGACCCGCACCTGTGGTTGCGGGGAGAGTTTCGCTGTTTAGCCCCTTGATTCTGGAACGTGAAAATATAAGGCCGTCAATTGACGGCTTTTTTTATTCCTCCAGGTGCTCCTCTGCCAGCTTTATTTCTTTTTCCATTCTATTGAAAAACTTACTTCGCTCTTTCTCGGCACTACTGCTGATCAACGAGGACTTATTGATCAAATTGGCCAGGTGATCTTCAGTAGACCGACAGAAAGAAGGGTCGGACGTGGAAAGGATGTTGAAAGTATTGTACGTCAGGAATGCCACCCGCTTGTCGCTCATTTTGAAAAATATAGAATTGTCGGCGATCAGAATTTCATTTTTATAGAGGCTGAAGGCACCTCCCTGTTCGCCAGGTTTAGTCGATTTTGATCCTATCTCCGCAAAATGCCTGATGTTGCCTATCATATCATTGAGCTGGCCAAGAATGACTTTGTAAGACTTGCTGTCCTCGAACAGTCCGCACTCAAGATAAAACTGAAGCTGCTTGATCACCACAATGATCGTTTCGTCGCTCCATATTTCGGTGCTGGGTATCCTTGCGTATAGCGACCAGATTTTATCACCTATTCCCTTGAGCACACCGGAAACATGGGAAGAAGAAAACTTCTTGTTTTCGAGCTCGGGGTAGCGAAGCACTGTCTTCATCCAGAAAAACATCTTAAATGCCGCCAGCTCAGGATAGGGGAAATAATAGAAGATGGGAATGTCTTTGGCGCAATACACTAACTCCTTATCAGGGAAACTGTTGATAGTTTCCAGGTTGCCTTTTATGCTTTCAAGGTATTTCTCAAATGTAAAGCCCGTGGTGGATACCTGCCTTACGTGAAACATGACAGTTTCCGACGTTTGAGCCAACAGGGCATCCAGCGAAATGCCAAACTTATTGGAAAGCAGGGTGACTTCTTCAATGCTGAGCAAAGTTTCTCCCCGAATTCTCCTGTAGGCGCTGTCCCTGCTGATATTTAGCAAATCGGCCAGTTCTTCGGCAAAGGCGATATTGGCCGGGAGCTTCAGTCGGATTTGTCCAAGGAACGACGCCTGTATGTTGGGTGTTTCACTCAAGGTTTGAAGGCTGATAAGTATTGAAATTGTCGTTTTCGACCCTCTAATATCTCCATTTGGACATGGATTTGCAAAAAATGCAAATCCTATCTCCTGCTGACTCCTGCTGTTGGATTTTTTGCAAATCATTCTTTTCCTGTCAGCGCACAACCGGATGACATTCATTTCGCTATTCCCTTACTTTGATATCATCAAACAAAAAAAGGAAGCCGGTGGAGTGGTTATTTTTTAAACCCACACTTATTTTTTAAAACCGCCATCTTAGGTTATCAGCTATTCCGCCGGCACCTTTTGTTTCGGGCTACTAAACAAAAATATTATGGAAGCTAATTATGATATTTCGGTAGTGACGATCTTTTACTTTTTGGCTGCGATGGCTATGTTGCTTGTAGTTAAATTTCATTTTCCCCAGGGATTTTTTCTTCACCAGCTGTCCAGGTTGTTCAAAATTCACCGGCTGTTTTTCTAACAAGTATTGACCGGAGGACAAAGCTCTAATCCGCATAAATTCATTTATTATTGTATACGGGTTATTTTAACGCCATCTGAATGGGAAAGAAATTGCTATGCGCCCTGTCTTTGCTTTTTTGTGTGACGCTTGCTGAAGCGCAGATTACACAAACTGTAACTGGGACAGTGATTGAGAAAGAAACCAAATTGCCTCTTCCTGGTGTCAATGTTTTGCTGGCGGATACGCTTGGAGCTGTAGGCACCGTCACGGACCTGAATGGGGTGTTTATTTTGTGGAATGTGCCGCTTGGCAGGCGTTCTTTCAGGTTTTCGTTTATCGGCTATAAGGAGACATCACTCAACAACATACTGGTTACTTCCGGTAAAGAGCTTTCGCTTTCTGTTGAAATGGAGGAGTCGGTGGAAGCGCTGCAGGAAATTGTGATTCAGGCATCGGCAAGCAACGAGCCAATGAACGACATGGCAGTAGTCAGCGTCAGGGCTTTTACGGTAGAAGAAACCGACCGATATGCTGGAAGCCGGGGCGACCCTGCCCGAATGGCGTCCAATTTTGCCGGTGTTCAGGGTGCCGACGACTCACGGAATGATATCGTTATCAGAGGCAATTCCCCGCAAGGTGTACTCTGGCAACTTGAGGGCATCAATATTCCCAACCCCAACCACTTTTCCATACCTGGCACTGCCGGAGGGCCGGTGAGCATCATTAATAATAAGATTCTGGCCAACTCCGATTTCTATACCGGGGCTTTTCCGGCCGAATACGGTAATAGCATTGCCGGCGTTTTTGACCTGAGAATGAGAAATGGAAACAACCGAAGGCACGAGTTCAGCGGGCAGCTTGGGTTTTTAGGGACGGAGGTTTTCGGAGAAGGGCCGCTCTCGAAGAAGCATACTTCTTCTTACCTTTTTAATTACCGGTATTCCACCTTGTCGCTGTTCAGCAGCCTGGGAATTGACATAGGCACATCGGCCGTTCCCAAATACCAGGACATGGCCTTTCGTCTGAATTTTCCGCTGAAAGGAGGAGGAAGCATCTCAGCTTTTGGCATTGGTGGCGACAGCGACATTGATATCCTGATCAGCGAGCAGAAAAAGCCTGAGCGCAATCTGTATGGAGAAAACGACCGGGATCAGTATTTCAGTACCAAAATGGGCGTAACGGGACTCAGCTATACAAAGCCGCTTAGCAGCAACACTTTAATGAAAGCTACGCTGGCAGCCTCTGCTGGTAGTCAGGATGCCCAGCATTATTATATCTACAGGCATGTGGATGCTGAAGGACTTTATGCTGTCGATTCACTGCCTCAGATTCTTGGCTATCAGTTCAACCAGGCAAAATATTCGGCTATCCTTACCTTTTACCAAAAGCTGAACGCTAAAAACTCCCTTGTTTACGGCTTCAACAACGACCTGTACAGTTTCAACTTTCTTGACAGCGCAAGGGTGCTTCAGGATAATGGAGTCGACTTCAGCGAGTTTACGACACGGTGGAACTCACAGGAGCAAGCTCTCCTTCTTCAGCCCTATGTGCAGTGGAAGCACAAGTTCAACGACGGACTGAGTTTGGTGTCGGGACTGCATAGCCAATACTTTAGCCTCAGCAAAAGCTTTTCACCCATTGAGCCAAGAGCAGGGGTGGCCTGGCAAATGGGAAAAGGTCAGAGCCTGAATGCAGGAGTAGGCCTTCATAGCCAAATACAGCCAACCTACCTCTACTTTTACTCCAAGCCAGGAGCTTCAGGTCTTTACAATCGGGAGATGGACTTTACAAAGAGTATTCATTATGTGGCTTCGTATGCTAAGATGGTCACTGCCAATATCCGGTTCAAAACCGAAGTGTATTATCAGTACTTGTTTAATATTCCTGTTGAGAGAAACAGCTCCTCTTTTTCTCTGGTCAACACAGGGGCAGGCTTTTCCCGATTCTTCCCCGACTCCCTGGTAAACACAGGAAAGAGTAGAAATTATGGCATTGAATTTACACTCGACAGGGCTTTTACAGGTGGTTATTTTTTCATGCTCACCACTTCCCTGTTTGAATCAAAATACAAAGGCAGCGATGGTGTGCTGAGAGACACTGATTTTAATGGGAATTATGCAGTCAACGCACTTTTCACAAAAGAGTGGACGACCAGAAAAGACAATTTGATTGGCTTGGGAAGCAAAATCACTACAGCTGGTGGCAGAAGGTATGGCCCGGCAGATCCTGTGGCTTCAGAAAGAGAAAAAGAGGTGATTTATGTTGACGAAACAAGAAATTCACTTCAATTTCCGCCTTATTTCCGAGCCGATATTCGCATCAACTACCGCATTAACAGACCAAAGCTAAGCCACGAGATTGCAGTGGACCTTGTCAATGTATTGGGCATCAAAAATGTGCTGAAGTTAAGCTGGGCGCCTGATCAAACCGACCCTTCTGCTGACCCCATTCGCAGGGAATATCAACTCGGGTTTTTACCGCTGTTTTACTATCGGGTAGATTTTTCGCTTTAATCGAAGCAACCGTGCTCAGCGGCTGATGGGTTTTGTCTAAGGCTGGCAACAAATTGTTGAGTTGGTATAAACGGAAAAAATAGCTTTTGAACTGTAATATCCTTTATTTAAAGGCTACTAATTCAATATACTGAACCATTAATCAAATTAATTATGAAACGTTTATCTTATCTGGTCATCATTTTGGCCCTCACTTGCACCGGAATTTCAACCGCTCAGGCCCAGAATGTTGACGATATACTGGCCAGCTACTTCGAAATCACAGGCGGGCTTAGCAACTGGAAAAACCTGAAGAGCATGAAAATGACCGGTAAAATGCTGCAGGGTGGCCTTGAGTTCCCAGCTATTATGTCGCAGAAGTACCCCAACAAGTTTAGAATGGATATTGACATTCAGGGAAAGAAGATCATTCAGGCTTACGACGGAAAAGAAGGATGGATGATCAATCCACTGGCCCAAATTACTGAACCCAAAGTGCTTACTGCCGAAGAAGTGAAAGAAATGGAGGACAACCAGATGGAGGATGAATTCATTGACTACAAAAGCAAAGGACACGCTGTAGCACTGGATGGAGAGGAGAACATTGAAGGAACTGATTGCTTTAAAGTGAAGCTCACGAAGAAAAGTGGGGATATTGAATATCACTTTTTCGATAAGGACAATAATGTGCCAATTATGGTCAGAACCTTCGCCAAAACCGGGCCCACGGAAGGTCAACCGGTGGAAACTTTCATGAGTGATTATGATGCCGTTGGTGATTTCATGCTTCCTTTTTCGATGACGACTAAGTTTCAAGGTCAAACTGTGATGCAGATAGTTGTAGACAGCTATGACCTGAATGCCACATTGGACGATTCGGTGTTTGCACTTCCTAAATAATACCCGGAGGCCTGCACTCCAGCGGGCCTCTTTATCTTCTGCATTCAGTTAACCCCATTTCTATGAAAAGAATTATATCTGTGTGGTTGCCTGTTCTGGCGGCCATTATCATATCTCCGTTTTCTCTATTTGCCCAGCCTTCCATAAAAACCAGTGACCTTTTTGGAGACATCAGGGCACGCCACATCGGCCCGGCGCTTATGAGCGGAAGAATTTCTGATATCGACGTAGTCAACAGCAAGCCCGAAGTTATTTACGTCGGAGCAGCCGGCGGGGGTGTATGGAAATCGCAGAGTGCCGGGGCTTTGTTTACACCAGTTTTTGACGAGCATACCCAGTCAATTGGCAAGGTGACCATTGATCAAAACCACCCCGACACTGTGTGGGTAGGAACGGGCGAAACCTGGGTAAGAAACAGTGTGTCAGTGGGAGATGGCATCTACAAAACCACCGATGGAGGTTCTTCATGGAAAAACATGGGACTGAAAGACTCCGAAAGGATCAGTGATATTATTGTTGACCCCACCAATTCAAACACCGTGTATGTGGGTGTGCTGGGCCACCTATGGAATGACCACGAAGAGCGTGGGGTTTATAAAACAACCGATGGCGGGGAAACATGGGTAAAGCTGCTTTACGTCAATCCTCAAACTGGCTGCGCTGACCTTACAATGGATCCCGAAGACCCGAATACACTGTATGCAGCCATGTGGGACTTCCGCCGTACGCCGTATTCGTTTAGATCAGGAGGGTCGGGAAGCGGATTGCATAAAACTACCGATGGCGGCAAGACCTGGACTAAAGTCACCCAGGGCCTGCCCAAGGGCACACTTGGCAGGCTGGCAGTGGAAATTGCGCCGTCTAACCGCAATATTATCTATTTATCAGTAGAGGCGGACAAGGAAGAGGAAAAGGGACTCTACCGGTCTGATAATGCAGGTGAATCATTTACCCTTGTCAATGGCGATTTTAACAATAAAGTGAGGCCTTTCTACTTTGCGAGACTAACGGTTTCTCCTTCCAACGAAAAAATTGTTTATAAATGCGGGCTGCAATTGATCATGTCGGAAGACAGCGGTGCTACCTTTAAAATCATCGACAGCGGCATGCACTCTGACATCCATGCTGTGTGGATTCATCCCACCGATTCAAAGTTCAATTTGGCAGGAACTGATGGTGGGCTTTACAGAACGCTCGACAACGGCAATACATATACGATGTTCATGAACCTGCCGCTGGCACAATACTACCATGTGAGCGTTGATATGGAGGAGCCTTTTAATATTTATGGCGGGCTTCAGGACAATGGTTCATGGAGAGGGCCATCCAAAAGTAAGGGAGGTATAGCCAGCAAAGACTGGCAGTTTGTGCTTGGTGGGGATGGCTTTGCGGCCCATGTCGATTCAGAAGACAAAAATGTAGTGTATGCCGAAGCTCAGGGTGGTGAAATAAGCAGGGTGAACCTGCTCTCTGCTGATAGCAAGGACATCAAACCTTACCCAAGGGTTGGCGAAGCGGAGTTTCGTTTCAACTGGAATGCGCCGATTCACAAAAGCCCGTTAAACCCGAAACGACTTTACTTTGGTAGCCAGTTCTTGTTTATGTCGGAAGACAAGGGAGAATCATGGAATCGACTTTCTCCCGACCTGACCACCAACGACCCAGCCCGTCAACAGCAAAAGCAGTCTGGTGGCCTTTCGACCGACAACTCAGCGGCTGAAAACAACACAACGATTTATGCCATTGCCGAATCGCCGCTCGATGAAAAGCTGATTTGGGTAGGTACGGACGACGGCAACCTGCAGGTAACAACCGATGCAGGAACTACATGGACAAATGTTTCTCCCAACATCTCAGGATTGCCCGCTAAAAGCTGGTGCACAAGTGTGGAGCCTGGCCATTTCGATAAAAGCACGATCTATGCCACTTTCGATCATCACCGGATGGGCGACATACAACCCTACTTGTTTAAGAGTACTGATCTTGGCAAAACATGGGTTTCACTTGCAACACCCGACATCTCTGGCTATGCCTTGTCGGTGCGGGAAGATTTAGTGAATCAAAATCTCGTATTTCTTGGTACTGAATTCGGGCTCTACATTTCAGTGGACGGCGGAGCAAATTGGGGTAGGTTCTCCAACAACGTGCCGAAAGTTGGCGTCAGAGACATGGTGATTCACCCAAGGGACAATGCCCTGGTTTTAGCAACCCATGGTCGGGGCGTTATCATCATCGACGATTTACCAGCGCTGAGGGCACTTACTCCGGAGGTCATGGACAAGCCTTTTACCTTTTTCGAAAGTCCAGAAGCCTTCTCTTCAGGATTTGATTTCGGTGGTGGTTGGTTCGGCGGAGCAGGCGAATTTGTAGGGCAGAACCCCAATGAAGCTCCTCGCATCATCTACTTTCAGCAGAAGCGGCATGTGTTCGGCAAAATGTTCATTCAGGTATTTGATGAGGCGGGTGATATGATAAAGGAACTTCCGGCTGGCAAGTCGGCTGGTGTCAATATTGTGGATATGCCCACCAGAATGGATAAGCCAAAGGCAGCTCCTACCAACAACCGGATGTCGCTGATTGGGAATGTATTTGGACCTGACCTGCCTGGCGGCACCTATAAGGCAGTGGTGACGAAGGGCAAGGAAACGTTTGAGACTACTTACACTGTTGGCTACGACCCCAAGTCGCCGCACTCTGTCGAAGACCGAAAGCTGCAGGAGCAAACTGTGCGGAAACTTTATGACATGACAGAGCAGATGGCCTGGGTATACGATGTGTCTTCGAAGTTGCAGCAGCAAGCTGAAGATTTGGCCAGGAGCCAGCCTAAGCTGGCAAAGAAGGCAACAGCCTACGCCAGGTCGGTTCAGGCATTTAAAGACAATCTGGTGTTTCTTGGAGGGGATTTCTATGTCAATGAGGACGAACGACTCAGTGAGAAGATAAGTCAAATTTACGGCACAATCACCCGCTACCCAGGCAGGCCTTCACAGTCGCACCTTGATAGAATAGCCACGCTGGAAGCTGATTTTAAAGTCGAACAGCTAAAGTTTGCTGCCTTGACTGGCGAAGAGCTGCAGAAATTAAATACGGCTGTTGAAAAAGCAGGAGCAGAGGCACTGAAAGTGCAGAGCTTTGAGGCATTCAAAGCGAGTGATTAAATGAAAAAACTGCCCTGTTTGCATCAAAAGTGAAAACAGGGCAGTTTTTTATCACTACTATGCTTTTCTCACTTTAAACTCAGCTCACTGGAGTATTTCCGCCACCAGTTCTTATCGGTTGGGTTGTCGAACAAATGCACCCATTCACCAGGAGCTGGGGTCACTGTTTTTATTTTGTGAGTGTCGGCCAATTCGTTTAGCCACTTAATTGGCTCGTACCAGCTGTGCAAGGCCAGGTCAAAAGTGCCCCAATGGGTGGGGTAGAACTGCCCGCCCTGAAGCTGAAGAAATGCTTCTACAGCCTCTTCCGGGTTAAGGTGAATATCTTGCCAGGCTAGGTCATAGGCGCCAATGGGCATAAGCGACATATCGAATGGACCATATTTTTCCCCAATCTCAGAGTAGCCATCAAAATATCCAGAGTCTCCCGCAAAGTAGATATTGCTTTCTCCGAACTTCAACACCCATGAGCACCAAAGGGTATTGTCTCGGGTAAACAGCCTGCCTGAGAAATGGCGGGCGGGCGCAGCTGTGAAAGTATAGCCGTCGCCTTCGAAGCTTTCCCACCAGTCTTTTTCAATAATATTTTCTTTCGGCACACCCCAATGCTTCAGGTGCGATGACACACCAACCGGTACAATAAATTTCTTCACTTTACCTTTAAGTGCCAGTATAGTAGAATAGTCAAGGTGATCGTAGTGGTCATGTGAGAGTACGACTGCCTCTATAGCTGGTAACTTTTTCGGATCGATGGGCGATGGGGCATAACGCTTCGGCCCCATCCATTGGAAGGGTGAAGCTCTTTCGCCCAGCATAGGGTCAAGCAGAAAGTATTTACCTCCGGCGTGAATGAGGACAGCTGCATGGCCAAGCCAGTTGAGGTAAATGCCGGTCTTGTCAAGCACATTGATGATGTCACGATTGGCCTCTTCAAATTTGTAAGCGTTAGTAGGGGCTTTCTCGGTCTTCCGCCTCATGTAACGCCCCATTACCTGGGGCATGTCTTTGAGAGACGCTGCGGTGGTGCTTACCGGGTTTTGAAACCTTCCTTTTTGGTATTGATCCGATCGATTGATGACCTCTTTTTCGGGAGCCTTACCGAAGCTTTTTATCATGCTAACAATGTTTTACTTATGAAGACGATCAAGGTTCGGTTTTACTTTATTTTTCACTAAGGAGCGTTTTGCTATCCTTCCTTTTCTATAACGGCCGACTCGCAAATGTAGGTGGGGATGATACCTGTGGTTTTGATCCTCACATCTGCTTGTTCAGGTAATGTGTTGCCGGTAAGAACCAGTACGGTGTCGAGGCCAAACTTATTACCACCAATGATGTCTGTAATGAGTGTGTCGCCCACCATCAGAATGCGGTCTTTTCCTGGCTTTACCCCATTGTTGAGCGAATGCTCATAGGCAAAATTGAACATTTGTGCGTCAGGCTTGCCAAACCTTATAAATTGTTTCCCCACAATGGTCTCCACCATATCGGCAAGGCTTCCCACTGCAATCGCCACCTCGTGTTTTGCTACGGGGTAGGCATAGTCCGTATTAGCTACAATAGCCGGAATATTTTTCATTCTCAGCAGATTCACCACTTTGTTGATATCGTGGTTCCAGTCGAATCCCTCGTCATCGAGAAAAACCAGGGCATTGATATCGTCGGAATTGTCAATATCCAGCTTAGAGATGGGAACCGTCTTCAAGTCATTGGTTTCGATATAGTGGGCCGACTCTTCCGTGCCCAGAAAGGCAACCGCTCCCTTTTTTACTTTCAGGGTTAGGTACTCCTTGGCAAGCATACCCGACGACACTATCCTGTCTTCTGTAATATTGGGTATCCCAAGCTTTTGGTACTTTTCGGCCAGTTGCAACGGGCTTCGGGAGGCATCATTGGTGAGGATGAAATAATTGATGCCCTGTTCCTCCAGGTAGGTGAAAGTGTTTTCTATACCGGGGATGAGTCCTTTATAGTTTTTCAACACCCCAAATGCATCGAAAAAGACCGTTTTGTATTTTGAAACAACTGACTTAAAACTTCTAATGCGCATGAACTACAGGTTTAATGCCCAGCAGATCTTATCAGCATCAAAGGTCTTGTCCAGGCTGGGAAAATAAATTTCGAAGGCTTCCTGCCGCAAGCGGCTGGAATAAAGCTCATGAAAGAAATAGCGACCATCTTTTACCACATAGTTGAGGATAAAAAAGCGGTAGGCTTCCTTCATGAATAAAACTTCATCTTTGGATAATGGGTAAACTGCATGATAGGCCTTAAGGAAAATCAAGAAACGATCTTCCATCAACGGATCAATCAGATAGCTAAATATAGTACGATCTCCGATATCTGAAGTTACCCGGCTGAAAAAGTAGAAGTCCATGACCCTGCTGCTCATCCTGAACCAGTCGTAGTCCCAACGGGAATAAAACCTAAAGTCCTTGGTGACGGAGAAGTTTCCGATGTTCCAGTCGATAAAAACAGGTATCGTATCAAAATTTTGAGCCTTCAGCTTATCGCTGTTTTCATAGAGCAGTTCGCACTGCTGAAGAATGGTGTCTCTTTGACCACGGTACTCAAAGCGGCCGGGTGCGGTATCCAGTATTTCCACCAGCTGATCAAGGTCGTCCTTGGCTTGCTTGAAGTTGCGGGGCAAGGTATTTCTGACTTTTTTACAGGCCTTGTGAAATTTGGCCAGCTCTTCACCCAAAATACCAATTTGAGTCTCGTTAAGTCTTTTTGGCGGCTTTTGGTCAATTTTTATGGGGTTATAAAATACAACCCATGCGTCCAGAAGGCTGTTTTGATACCGGTAGGTAAATAGCTGCCCGTGCTTAGTCAGGGACTTTGCGACAAAGTTCTCAAAAGGATCGGGCAGGTTGTTGGCCAGGGCGTTAATGATGGTATGATCCTCTACAAAGTGCTCGTACCTCCCGAAATAGGAAAGCTTGGCAATCACCAGGCTGTCATCTTCAAGCTTTAAACGGTATACATAATTGGTAGAGACTTTTGCACTTATGTCCGCAATGGATTTGATGCACTGGCTGGGGTCGTATTCGTGCCAGGCCTCTCTTATAATTGTTGTGAAATCAAAAAGTTTTTGCAATTGAATCAGTGGTTATGTGTTCTTACAATGGTATTCGATCGCTGACCAGGCTTTTGCTGGCTTTGAATGCTATATAGTAATAACATAATTGCCCCAGATAGTTTCAGAGCAATTTATTTAATCAGCCACATTCCCAAAGATACCGCCAGGGCACCCAGGATCACACTTCCAAGAAAATAAAACGCTGCCATCAGGTAGTGTCCGGTGGTGATAAAGTTGATGTTTTCAGCAGAGAAGGTTGAAAAGGTAGTGAAGCCGCCACAAAATCCCGTAGCGAGGAGAAGAAACATGTCTTTTGTCATCCACTCTGTTTTCATGCCCGCCCCCATGAGTATGCCGATGATAAAGCAACCCAACACGTTGGCAGTGAAAGTGCCTAAAGGAAACTCCATTGGAAGCCATTTGGTGCCTGCCAGAGCCAAAAGGTAGCGTCCTATGCTCCCGGCGAAGCCGCCTGCGCCCACAAGTAATACCTCCTTCATGTTTTTACCTTGCTGAATTTTTGATGCATATATTTTAGCAGTTGTGCGTAGTCGGTGTGCTCCTGCTGACTCACGCTTATTTTCCTGCCGTCATCAAAGATAAGCGTTACTTCCTTGTAAACCCCTCCGGCAGTTTTGATGGTTTCTTCTTTCCATTTCTGTAGATTCTTGCCTGTGTAGGTCAATTTTTTGCGCCTTATGGGGAAAAATATCTCAAAACGTTCTTTAGCCACCTTCACATTTTTGAGCGACCAAATAACCTTGATAAGGATGGCAAGCATAATGCCAATAAGAATGGGAAGCAGCAAGCGACCCAGCCACTTCCACTGGCCCATGTTGGGCAGTTGATAATAAATAAGCCCGAGGAAGCCGCCGGCGACTACTTCAAAAACGGCTATGCTGAAATAGGTATTGATTTTCGGTTTGCAAACAATCATGGGGTAAAGTTACAAGGAAAACCTGTTTTTGAGCTCATCAAGGAATTGATTAGATGAGTGGATGAGATCAGGGAAAAAGATGTTAAATTCTTTTTCGAAAGCTGCGTAGTGCGCTTCAAGTGCTTTGTGGGCAAGCTCCATGTGCGAATTGAACGAGGTTCTTCTCGACATGCCGGTAAGTGTCCATTTAATTCCTTCAACGAATTGGTAGTTGTACAGCCAATTATCGGCGCTCATGTAAGTCAGCATTTTTGACGCCCTTGGCGGCAAGTCAGCCCCTCTCGATTTGGCCAACTTGTAAAAATCTTCAGTAAATGCCTTCAAATCTTGTGAGTGATGCTTTTGCCAATCCTTTGCCAGAAAGTGGTCGTAGAAAACGTCAACAATAACCGGGGCATAGTGCCCAAAATCTTCCCGCAGTTTTAACTTACTTTCTCTTACCACTTCGTGAGTATCTGTATAGGTGTCGATGTGCCGGTGGAGCATGATACCAACCTGGATCGGAGTAGGAAACTCGGTGAGCTGGTTGCCTTTCACAAAGTCACCAATAAAGTTGCCCAGTTGAATGTCCCTTTCGGGACCGGAGAGATATATATGGGCCAGAAAATTCATTTCATTGACAGATTTTACTCATTCCCCTGTTAGGTTTTTGTACTTAATGAATAAAGAAAAGCATTTTTAAAACAACTACGTGCTCCTGTTCGCTGATATCCTTTTAATTTCACATTATTTGTTATTTTTACTGGTTCACAACTCAGTAGCGAGTTAATTCGACCTAAGTAGTATTAGTCAATCCGCCATGGGCACAGTTACAAGTCAGTATATGTCCCGTTCACAGCTCCAGATTTTGGTGCAGCTGGCCAAAATAGATGGTGTCGTGTCGCAGGATGAAATCGACCTGATAAGGCAGGTAGGAAAAGCCAATGGACTTACTGAGGAAGATATTGCCACAGCCTTCGACGAGACTCACGAAGTAGGCAACCTTGCTGACCTTACAGACGACGAGAAGTATGAGTACATGTACCGTGTTGTACAACTCATGAAGATTGACGGCCGACTTTACAAGGAAGAGATTACCTATTGCGCCAAGATGGCCTCCAAAATGGGCTACAACGAAGATGTGTTGTACCATCTCATCACCAAAATCTATTCCGACCCCCACGTATCGGCCGACAAAGATGCATTGAAAAAGAAAGTGCAGAAGTACCTCATCAAGAATTAGTACCTGTTCACACCCGTATTCACTTACTTCTATCACTTTACTGATAGAGGCTTGTCCGAGACATTCTCGAAATAGTCGATTCGTAAGGTGCCTGTGTGAGGAGCTAGACTTCCCTAGTCGCCTTCGGCCAGAGAGGAATATCTTGAACACGTTGTCAATTTTGATGGGTCTGAGCTTGGATGCTGGACACCAGTTACCTACGTTTTTGAGTGAGAAATCGAAAGGAGTGCTGTTTAAATTCTGGTCTTAAATAGCTAACTTAAAGCATACTAAAAGTCTGATCATGGCATCTCTCACCCTTCGCATCAACAACAAAGACTATCCTATGGAGGTCGATCCGCAAATGCCTCTCCTCTGGGCCATTCGTGACTTCGCTCAGTTGACAGGAACCAAATTTGGCTGCGGCATTTCGCAATGCGGCGCTTGCACCGTCCATATCGATGGCGAGCCGGTTCGTTCATGTGTTACGCCAGTTTCCGGTGCCACGGGTAAAGCTATCATGACGATCGAAGGTTTGTCAGCCGATAACGACCATCCTGTTCAGCAAGCGTGGCAGGAAGAGCAGGTACCGCAGTGCGGCTACTGTCAGTCGGGTCAAATCATGACGGCTGCCGCTTTGTTGAGGAAGCATCCGCAGCCCAGCGAAGAGCAGGTCAATGCCTATATGTCACCTATCATTTGTCGTTGCGGCACCTATGTTCGTGTGAAAAGGGCAATTGACAAAGCTGTAGCCATCACCCAGAAAGCCTAGCCCATATGAAAACGATACCAAATAACACACAAGAAAGGTCAGGAAAGCTTCGCAGACGAGAGTTTCTAAGGCTAACTGCCGTTTCAGGAGCTTTTTTGGCAGTAGGTTGCTCGCCTGGGGTAGGTGGCGATTCCAAAATTACAACAATTGACCCTGCCGGAGGCTCCGACATATCCCTCAATCAGTTTGTTGTCATCAACACAAGTGGGCGGGTGCTGCTTTACAACCACCGCCCTGAAATGGGGCAGGGCACCTACCAGGCCATTCCTATGATACTGGCTGAGGAGCTGGAAGTGGATGTGGAGAAAATCGAAATTTTGCCGTCGGCAGCAGATGAGAAAAAATATGGTAGCCAAATGGTAGTGGGTAGCAGGAGTATTCAGACTGAATATGCTAACCTCCGAAACATGGGAGCTGCTGCCCGTGAAATGCTGAAACAGGCGGCAGCTAACAGGTGGCAGGTGGCGGTGAGCGAGTGCGAAGCCAGTCTGGGTGAGATCATCCATAACTCTGGCAAAAAACTTACCTACGGAGAACTGGTGGAGGAGGCTTCAAAACTGACGCCGCCGGAAAACCCACCGTTGAAAGCCCCTGGTGACTTCAAAGTGATTGGACGATCCACAGCCCGAAGAGACATTCCAGACAAGACTAACGGCGCTGCTGTTTACGGACTTGATATTCAGGTGCCGGGAATGCTGTACGCCTCCGTGGAGAGGTCACCAGTATTTTTGGGTAAGGTAGTCAGCTTCAATGATGAAAAAGCTAAAGCAGTGCCAGGCGTAAAGGCCGTGGTGAAAACGCAAAGGAATGTATGGGGCCATACCAGGGAGGGTGTCGCCGTGGTGGCGGACAATTATTGGGCGGCGAACCAGGGCAGAAAAGCCCTGGAAATCAAATGGGACACTGGTGGTCTTGAAAAAAACTCATCAGCTACTATCCTCAAGAAATACAAGGCCGATGCCGCCAAAAAAGGAGTTTCATTGGCGGAAGCTGGAAATGTGAGCAGCGTTGGTGGAGAAGGAAAAGTGGTGGAAGCGGCCTATGAAACACCCTATCAGAGCCACGTTTGCATGGAGCCCATGAATGCTACGGTGAGTGTGAAGGAGGGGAAAGCGGAATTCTGGGGCTCAACACAAAATCCCAATGGTATACGCTCACAACTGGCAAGGCAGCTCAATATTGATCCTGAAAATGTAGCCATCAACTACACGTTTATGGGCGGTGGTTTTGGTCGAAGGTCAATGACTGATGTAGCTGAGGAAGCCGCTGATATTTCGTTGCAAGTAGGAGCGCCGGTTAAAGTGGTGTGGACCAGAGAGGACGACCTCACGCAGGGGCCTTTCCGGGCAGCGTCTTTGAATGTTTGCCTGGGAAAAGTGGCAGGCGGAAAAGTTGTGACGCTGGAGCATAAAGTGGTGGCTCAGGAAATCCAAAACCAGACTGGCGACAAAATGGAAGCTGGTCGGCAGCTCATGGGGGGCATCAATACTGAGTATGAGATTCCCAACTTTCGAATAAGTGGTGTGCTTCAGAAACACTATGTGCCGATTACCTATTGGAGGGCGGTGTATCACACCACCAACTGCTTTGCTCATGAATCGTTTATCGACGAGCTGGCAATTGCCGCTGGAAAGAATCCGCTGGATTTCAGACTTGACATGCTTAAAAACCACACCCGATACACGAAAGTGTTGCAAACCCTGGCTGAAAAAACTAATTGGTATGCGCCAAAAGAAGAAGGAGTCGGGCGTGGAGTGTCTATTCTTGAGCGGTCAGGCGCATTTACCGGAATGGTGATTGAGGTGAAAAAAGAAAATGGAAAAGTGAAGCCGGTGAAAATCACCACTGTGGTGGATGTTGGCATCTGCATCAATCCCGATACGGTGCGGGCCCAAACCGAGGGCTCTATTGTGATGGGGTTAACGGCTACTTACAAAAGCGGCATTAGGCTGGAAAACGGCGCAGTGGCGCAATCCAATTTCCACGATTACAACATGCTGACATTCGAAGAATGCCCGCCTTGCGAAACTTACATCATTCAAAATGAAGAAAAGCCAGAAGGCGCCGGCGAATCAGGCCTGGCCAATGTAGCGCCTTCGCTGTGCAATGCCATTTTTGATCTGACAGGTGTGAGGGTGAGGAAGTTACCGTTGGATTTGGGGGCGATAGGGTAAAACTAATTCCTGGTTAGTTAAATTGATTTGGAGGTCATCTATTCCGTGAGGTGTGGGCAATTGCCCGACAAAAATTGTTGAAAAAGCCTGGCAGGGGAAACATTTCACTACTTTTGCCCCGTCAATACGCTTTCAATGACCGATACCAAATCTTACTTCACCCACCTCACTTCTCTCCTTAGAAAAGAATGGCAGGAGGACTTACAGCAGTACAAAGACAAAATCCTTTACACTGCTATTCCTGAGAAGAAAAAGTCAGGCGTCTGCTGGTATCCGGTGGTGGTGAATTCCCACCACATTGGCACGGGCGAAAAGATTGTGCTGGAGCTGGAGAAAACGACCGACCTTGAGCAAGCCCATATGTTCCAGGGTGGTGGCACGGTGAGTTTTTATGCGAACACTGGTGAAAAGGACAAGGGCAGTAGTTCCATCACTGGTGTGATTAAATACGTGCGTAAAAGTAAGATGGGTATCGTGCTGAACGACGATGACCTGCCTGATTGGATCAATGATGGCAAGCTGGGCATTGACCTGATGTTCGATGAAGCCTCGTATAGGGAAATGGAACGAACGCTCAAAGTGCTGGGTAAACAAGAAGCCGGGAGACTATTTGAACTTACAGAGATTTTATTGGGCAAAAAGTCGCCACAGCGGGAGCCAGCCTTTGCGCCCGTGCTGCCTTCATTAAACGCCGTTCAGAATAAGGCCCTTGAAGTAATAATAGAGGCCAGGGATTTGGCCATCGTCCACGGCCCTCCGGGAACAGGCAAAACCACCACGCTCATTCAGTCGGTGAAAGAAGTGGTGAAGCTGGAAAAGCAAGTGCTGGTGACAGCGCCAAGCAATGCAGCCGTTGACGTAATGGTGGAGAAGCTGGCGGAGGAAGGCATCAATGTACTTCGACTAGGCCACCCGGCCAGAGTGACCAACAGAGTAATAGAAAATAGCCTTGATGCCCGCATCGCCGCACACGATAGCTTCAAGGAATTGCGGACTGTGCGCAAGAAGTACGAGGAGTACCGAAATGTGGCTTTTAAATACAAACGAAACTTTGGCCATGCGGAGCGTCAGCAAAGAAAACTTTTGCTGCAGGAGGCTGGCCGCTTTAGGGACGAGGCCGACATGCTGGAGAACTACATCACCAGTTCGCTGCTCGACAATGCTCAGGTAATCGCCTGCACATTGGTGGGCAGCAATCATTACCTGTTGAAAGACCGGGTGTTTAAAACTGTCTTCATTGATGAGGCCGGACAGGCGCTGGAGCCTGCTTGCTGGATTCCTATTTTGAAAGCGAACAGGGTGATTATGACTGGCGATCACCAGCAGTTGCCACCTACGGTAAAGTCGTTCGAGGCGGCCAGGAAAGGACTTGAGAACACCCTTTTTCAAAAGAACGTTGGTTACCATTCCACTGATGTGATGCTGGAAGAACAGTATCGGATGAAGCCAGAGATCATGGCTTTCCCCAGTAAATTCTTCTACAACGATAAGTTGCAAGCTGCTCCTTCTGCCATTGATAGAGAGGCCCTGCCAAATGTGGCCATTATGAAGTTCATCGATACCGCTGGTTGCGGCTATCAGGAAAAGGTCAATCCCGAATCGAGAAGTACCTATAACGATGAGGAAGGCCGGTTGCTGATCGATCAGTTGCTTGCCAATATTGAAACCATCGGCGAAGAGTATGTGCTTTCGAACCAAATTACATTTGGCGTGATTGCACCCTACAAAGCCCAGATTGAACTGCTGAGAGAGGTTTTGCTGGAGAAGGGACTTAGCAAAGAGCTAATGGACTTGATTGATGTGAACACAGTCGATTCCTTCCAGGGGCAGGAAAGAGACAGTATTTTCATTGGCTTCACCCGTTCCAATGAAGATGGTGAGATCGGCTTTCTCAAAGACATTCGCCGTACCAACGTAGCCATGACCAGGGCCCGACGCCAACTCATCATGATAGGGGACTCTGCCACACTCGGCTCTAACAATTTCTACAACCAGTTAGTGGAGCATTGCACGGCCGCCGATGCGTACCAGAGTGCTTTTGAGTTGATTTATTCTTAGGCGACCTATCCCTTGATATTTTTCAGCGCTGCCACCGTCTCTCTCACCGCATCTTCATTGCTGGTGGGCGTATAGTTAAAGAACTTTTCAAACTTGGCGCTGTCGAAGAAGTAGTCCGATGCAAACTGATAGCTCATTTCATGAAGCTCTTTCATGATAGGCATGAAAATGCCCAGGGCCTTTATTCCCCAACCGGGAAGCACCTGATACTTGTCGGAAGTGCCCATGATAGTCGAAAATAGCTTCACCCACTCTTCCCCCGTCAATGCATTTTTGTCCGTGGGTAAGTTCCAGATTTGATTGTAAGCTGTTGGCGTGTTACCCAGCATGGCGGTGCCTTTTGCTGCATCGGGGCAGTAGGTCATCGAATGTTTTGCTTTTGCGTTGCAAAACCACTGCGCTTTTTTCCCCTTGATGAGGTTGTCATACACCATGATCATCATCATGCTGGTGCCTCGCATGGTGCTGAAGAAATCGCCGCTTCGAGCAATGATAGAGGGCACTTTTCCTTTGTCCATGGCAGCGAGCACCAGCCTGTCGACCTCGGCCCTTACTTCTCCTTTTTTGCTACATGGGCTTATCGGGCAGTCTTCCGTGATGTGGTGGATATATTCTTTCCCGATGGCGTAAATATTATCGAAGAAAACCAGCTTGCTGCCATACTCTTCACAGGCATCCAGCACATTCTTCATCAGCGGCGGCCAAACTGCTCTCCACACTTTAATGTCATAGTTGAAGCCCACGGTGAGGTACACTACCTCGCTGCCTTTCACTGCTTCAAAAACGTCGTCTCGTTTTGTCAGGTCAGCCGGATGAAGGATGTCCTTTTCGTTGACCTTCTTTGGGTTGCGGCTGACGAGCCTGATGTCTTTGGTATATGAAGTCAGGTTTTTGGCGAGCTCTGTGCCAATGGCACCGTTGGCTCCGAGTATGGTTTGCATGATCGGTTTTTTGTAACTAAAAGCTAATGGATTGATCTGTCAGTTCCAAAAAGAGTAATCCCTTACGAGGAGTCGCTTAGCCAGTGAAACAACTTAAAAGCAAGCTGCCGACCTAGGACCGCTTTCGTGTTAAGGCTCTCACGTATCTACTGTCTCGCAGCCTCTATTTGGGCTATCTGCTTTTTCTTGGTGTACTCCACCAGAAAAAGCATCTCAAGTGCGATTTCCCGAACTGTTTCATCATACTTTGTGTCTTGCGAATCTGTGCCGTCGTAGTACCTTGGGTCTTCGTAGGGGAGCGAGAACCTTTCTGAGGCACCTGCGACTAGTGGACAAGACTGATCGGCATCGGAACATACCATTACAGCGCCGAAGTCTTCGGAGGGGTTTTGTCGATCACTATATTTTTTGGAGTAGGAGATGGTTTTATTGACACCGTCAGACACCGTGTAGACTGGGTTGTCGCTTACCTGCACATTACTGATAGCAAAGCCGGCTCTTTTCAAAGCGTCGATAGCGTTGGGATTGAAGGCGGTTACCTCCAGGCCACCGGAGAATGCATTGATTCCGTTGATGCCGAAGTATGTGGCGGAAGTTTGTAGCCAAATCTGGGCAATGTGGCTTCTTCTGGAGTTGTGGGTACAAATGATGATCAGGTTTGCTTTGTTGTCATTTATTAACTCACCGGCAAGGTAGTCTCCAATTTCCCGGAGCGTTTCTTTGCGTTCGTTTGAAATTTCATCCATTGCTGTAGTGAGGTTTTGGCAATATCGAACCAAATCTTTGTCGAGCTTTTGTGCGTCAACATTCACAACGATCAGGAAGAGTGAAGTGATGGTAAGAAATACTGATAGGTGCTTTTTCATGAGTTGTTAAATGAAATGGGGGTAATTCGTTTTATTGCTATGTTACGATTAATGAGTTGAAAAAAAATTCCTTCCAGAAAGAGGCCATTGCCGGTTGGAAAACAGACGCTACCTGAATGGTTCTTTTTTTTGCTTATCCAATTTCAGCCCATCTCTGGAATGTCCTATGAGGGTTTTCATGGCTGACAATTGGGGACGCAAGCACAAATAAAGCTCAGAGTACATTCAGTAGAACAATGACCATGTCATGCAGGACTGCTCCGATCCCTTTAATATTTGTTTTGTACATTGCAATATTACGATTAAATGATATTGAGAAACACTTTTGAGTATTAAGGAAAAGTTAAATTTTTCAGATCTCCCCGAAAGGCCGTAGAAATGGCTATTCCTATCGCATTTGCAGGCGGCGGCGCACACAATTTTGCTGATTGGGTTAGCATCCTGGTTAACACTAGCTGGACGACGTCCGTTTAACGCTTAGCCAAATTGTTGCCAACTACCCTGGAGTTGTTTACTGGTAAACGTTGGCCTTCGGTCGCTGTAACCCAAAAAAGGCTGATTTGTCGACAATTCGAGGCCGTTGAACAGGTAAAGGAACCAAACGGACAAATGATCTTTTCTCTACCAGAGTGATTTGTAGATTTGATTAACTGATATTGTCAAATGAAAAATCCTTTTGTCTTCGTTTTTCTGCTGGTTGTTGCAGTTTTCGCTGCATGTAAGCCTACAGATCCAAATGTATCGGGCACTGCCATTCTTATTACCAATGCCCATGTTGTTGATGTTGCTACCGGGCAGATAGCGGAGGATAAAGCTCTCTTAATCGACAATGGAAGAATTGTAAGTATTGGCGATGGTAGTGAGTTGTCGGCTTTGGTAGGAAAGGAAGATGTTTTTGATGCCGGGGGCAGGTATGTCATCCCTGGCCTTTGGGACATGCATGTGCACATTGAAGGCGAAGACCTTGTGGAGGACAATAGGGCGCTGCTGCCACTGTACGTTGCTTATGGAATTACGACAGTGCGGGATTGCGCCAGCGACCTGGGAGAGCTGGTGCTTGCCTGGAGAGACTCCATCAACAATGACCAGCTGTTTGGGCCTCAGATATTCACAGCTGGTAGGAAGCTGGAAGGGATCAATTCCATCTGGAAAGGCGACCTCGAAATAGCCAATGAAGAAGAGCTCCGGCAAATGCTTGACAAGCTTGATGGATACAATGTGGACTTTGTGAAAATCACGGAAAATACGTTGCCCGGTGATCTGTTTTTGACGAGCGTGAGGGAAGCAAAAAAGCGTGGCTACAAAGTCACCGGACATGTCCCTTATGATCTGTCGGTTGTAGAACTGGCGACTGCGGGATTTTCTGCCATAGAGCACGCCAGCTACATGCTGAGGCTTGGCAGCGATGACAGTGCCATCGTGCGCAGCGTCCGGTCAGGGAAGCTGGCGAGAAGTAAGGCTGGGGAGGTGTACAATAGCTCTTTTAACCAGGACAGCGCCTTTGCCCGGTACAAAATGCTGGCCAAGCAGGGCGTGGCAGTGACTCCGACACTTATTGGAGGAAAGCTACTTGCCTACCTTGATGAAAATGACCACCAAAGTGATGCCTATCTGAAGTACCTGACGGACAGGTTTACGTCCAAATACCAGTGGAGAATCGACAGAATGGCTGGCGAAACTCCTGAGCAGAAACAGGGAAGAAAAGACCGCTACCAGCTCATTGCTGAGCAGTTGCCTTACCTGCACAAAGCGGGCGTTACTATTCTGGCAGGCAGCGATGCCGCCGCACTCAACACTTTCGTGTACCCGGCACAGTCGCTTCACGAAGAGTTGGTGCTGTTTCAGGAGGCGGGACTTGAGCCACTCACGATTTTGCAAACTGCTACGAGTAATGGAGCGAAGTTTTTTAATGTGCAGGACAACCTGGCGAGCATTGCTCCCGGCATGGAGGCCGATCTGGTGATCCTCAACAGCAATCCGTTGGACGACATCAGCGCCACGCAGGATATTTTTGCTGTTGTGAATGATGGCGAATACCTGAGCAGAGAAAAGCTGGACGAACTGCTACAGCAGGTGCAGGTGATCAAAGAAAAGCTCGACAAAGAGAGAAAGACAGAATAGACTTTGCCTGCCCAACCTATTTGCTCAACTTCTCTTTCGCTTCGTCCACTGAACCAACGAAGCTAATCCGCCCCTGCCTGTTGCTTTCAAGAATAAAGTCTTGCAACGCCTTGCTTTCGTATTTCGAAAAGTCGCCCACAATAGCAAGCCTTGCCCGGTAGTTGGAGAATTTTTGCAGCACCTCACCCGCCAGGCCAGTTTTCAGGTCAAAAAAGTCGGCTGCAATATTCTTCTCATGCCAAATGATATTGTCGGCGCCCTGGTAAGAACAGTTGGCCATCACCTCAAGAGCGTCTTGTGCATCCTTTATGGTCAGTTCATTGGAAATCACTTCCGCTATGTCGACCCCGTTGTGTTGGCTAATTACAATATCCATTCCTTCATTGAGTGTGAAGGTGCAATATAGCAATGTACCTTGTTTTCTCAGGCACCCAATGCTTTCAGCGCTTCGTACACCAAAAAGCCTGGCCACACCATCGCTTTCAGAAATCCGACTACACCCATCCAGAAGCCTGTAGCGTTGGAGATGTAGTAAATGACTGCACCGATAAATCCGAGACCGTAGACAGCTCCGTTGGGCGCATTTCGTTGCATTGATTCTTTCATAGTTTTTGTGTTTAACCGTAGCCAATTTCGGGAGATTAATTTCACCGCTCAATGATGAAAGTCAGTGAGTTAGGCCTGGAAGAGATGATTAAATGCATTAGTAAGCCAGTAATATTCTGAGCGTTTTTGAGGAATTCATGAGTAATTAGTTAAACAAATATTAATTATATTCGTATTCGTTACTTAAACAAATATTAATCTAATGAACTTACAGCTCGGTGTGCTTGAAGAAATGATCCTTATTCTGCTCCTGATGAAGCAGGAAACTTACGGGGTCGACATTGCTCAGGAGTATGAAAAGCAATTGGGTCAATCTATCTCGCTTCCGGCAATTCATGTGGTGCTGAAGCGGCTGGAGAGCAAAGGGCTGGTGTCGTCGTATATGGGTGAGGCAACTGCGGAAAGGGGTGGCCGGAGCAAGCGAATGTACAAAGCGTCAAGCAAGGGCTTTCAGGTAGCCAAGTCGTTGCAGGACAACCGCACCCGCATGTGGGGCCTTGTTCCCAAACTTAACTTTTCGCCATTGTGAGAAAGCAGTTGTCACATCCACCACGCTGGGCTGAACGACTGCTGCAATGGGCCTGTCGGCCCGACTACGTTGATGAGGTGCTGGGCGACCTGAATGAGGCCTACTATTGGCGCCTGGAAGAGAAGGGTCATCGCAAGGCGGCTTTCAAGTTCGTCTTTGAAGCGCTGCTTTCCTTGCGCTTCACTCATCTAAAACCTTTTTATCACTTTAACCTCAATACCATGATGCTCGGTAGCTATCTCAAAATCGCCTTCAGAAACCTTTACAAGCGAAAGGCTTATTCCGTCATTAATATCCTCGGCCTGTCAGTTGGTGTGGCAGCCTCCCTTATGATTTTCATGTATGCATGGCGGGTTCTCACCTTTGACGATTTCCATACCAACGAGGACCGTATTTTTATGCTTTACAAAGAGCGCATTACTCCCAATGGAATTCAACCGACCTATGACACCTGGGTGCCTATGAAGTCGATGATTAAAGAGGAGTATCCTCAGGTAGTGGCCAGCACGAGAAGGTATGGAATGACTGGAAAAGTGAAAAAGGATGATGTATATATCGAGGAAGAAATCACTTTTGCTGACCCCGAGTTTCTGCAAATGTTCTCGTTTGAAGTAGCGAGAGGAAATTCAACCAACCCTTTTTCGAGCCCCAATGCACTTGTTATCTCCAATCAATATGCTGAAAAATACTTTGGCAGTCTACAGGCAGTAGGGCGGGAGTTGAACGTTTACTACCCAGGAGAGGACAGCACCATTCGCTACGAAGTAACGGCTGTTTTGAAGGACTGGCCCAAGAACTCTTCGCTAGAACCTAATATGATTGTTGCGTTTGAAAGCCTTCCGTTTTATGAAGGGGTAAAAAACTTATGGGGAGGAAGCTTTATTGATAACTATGTGATGCTGGATGACCCCACCTCCCAATATGTACTGCTGGATGCCTTTCCTGCATTTGTTGAAAAGATATGGGACAAAGAAATAGCTGGCAGGACAAATTTCAAGCTCCTGCCTTTCGATGAATATTATAACACGTTTTTGGGAAGCCAGCAGGATGCGAAAATACTTGTCTTCATTGCTCTTGGGATTCTGTTGATGGCAGCCATCAACTTCATGAACCTTTCTACAGCGCATTCGGTGCACCGGGCGAAGGAAATAGGGTTGCGAAAGGTGCTGGGAGCTTTCAGTGGACAGCTAAGAGGCCAATTTCTGGTAGAAGCCCTCGTTTTGAGCTTTTTTGCCACGCTGGCGGGGATTGGTATTGTTGCCTTGTGCATGCCATTGATCAACGACTTTTTTGATATCGAAATCGCCTTTTCACAAATTGGGCCGCCGGTGCTAAGTGTCGGTTTTGTAGCAGGGTTTGTCCTTTTGCTGGGATTGATGAGTGGAAGTTACCCTGCCTTCTTTCTATCGAAAATCAGCATACTGGAGGTGATCAGAGGCATTTTCAAGACGAAAGGCGGCAGGCAAGTTAGAAACGGGCTGGTTGTTGTGCAGTTTTCGCTGGCCGTGTTTATGGTAACAGGTGCCCTTATTGTTCGCAATCAGTTGACCTATATGCAGTCGGCTAAAATGGGATTCGAGAAGGACGCTGTGGTGATCATTAATGCCTCTCGCAGAGACTTCACCGATCGTGAAGAAGCCAGCCGACGCCTGAAGACGTTCAGAGATGAGGTGAAGGCGCAATCCTTTGTGAAATCCGCCAGTTTGTCCTATTCCATCCCCTCCAACTGGGTCGCTGGCTTCACCTTTGTGAGGCCCGAGGGATGGGAAGGCGATCCGCTGCGGATGGGGATGTCCTATGTGGATGCCAACTATCTTGAAACAATGGGCATAAAGCTCACGGGCGGTCGCAATTTCCTTCCAGACTCAGAGGGTGACCAGCGGGGATCCGTGATCCTCAATGAGGCGGCTGCAAAGGCTTTCGGCTTCGATAAGGCAGAGGGAAATGTTATCTTGATTGGTGAGAACCGACTGAATGTGGTAGGTGTTGTGGAGAACTTTCACTACGAATCGATGCGGGAAGAGATCAAGCCAACGCTTATTTTTCACCGTACTGCTGAAAATCCGGTGCACCGATATATTGTCTGCAAAATGGAGATGGCAGATATCTCGAACCACTTGTCAGTGCTGGAAGAGCAATGGGGTACACTCGGCGCCACGAATTCATTTACCTATAATTTTCTCGACGACAGCATGGCTGAGCTCTATACTTCAGAACAGCGGTTTCTCAGGCTCGTCGGGTTGTTCACCATTATCTCCATACTTATTGCCGTGCTTGGGCTTTACGGCCTGACCATTTTTGTGATAGAACGAAAACGTCGGGAGATCAGCATCCGCAAAGTAATTGGTGCAGAAATGTCCAATATCGTGCTGTTGATCGTACGGGATTTTTCTGCCTGGATTGCTGGCGGTCTTATGATCGGCTTGCCTTCGGCTTATATTTTCCTTCGTGACTGGCTCGATCAATTCCATTATAGAATTGATATTTCGTGGACTGTGTTTTTGCTTACAGCAGCGGTGATAACAACTTTAGTTTTACTGACGGTGAGTTACCAGGCCATCAGGGCTGCATCAGCTAATCCGGTTAAATATTTAAAGGAAGACTAGGGACAATTCTACGTCCTACTTGTGGCTTGGCTGGATAAAAAGTGGAAGCAAAACCCTGTTCATAATCGCAAAAGGGAACTTGTCGTCGTCAGAGTTATATGCGCCGCCGGTAAAAGCAGC
>TARA_R110001606_G_scaffold117787_4_pt1 | contig 76250 bp, 95 predicted proteins | sample TARA_R110001606 | Tara Oceans TARA_R110001606 (sample SAMEA4398315) | marine metagenome | biome: Polar Biome; feature: [SRF] surface water layer (ENVO:00010504); material: water (ENVO:00002006), including particulate matter (ENVO:01000060) such as... | depth 5 m
CTCGCGTTCTTGGGCAAAAGCCAGCGCATTTTCATACGCCCCTTCAGCGATGCCGAGCGCCACCGTCGCCGCGCCCACGCGCTGCGAGTTGTAAGCATTCATCAAACCGGCAAAGCCCCGCTTGATGCCTTCAGGCGGAATCAAAGCCATGGTTTCCGGCACGACCAGATCTTCAAAAATCATCTCGCATTCAGGAATACCGCGCAGCCCCATCGCCGGCTCGCGGGTGCCGACACGAAGTCCTTCAGCCTGGTCCCGGATCGCGATGAAACCACCGATCCCTTTGTCTTCACCGTCTTCAATGACGCGCGCAAAAATCAAATGCAACTTGGACACACCGCCGCCCGTGATCCAATGCTTTCGGCCATTGATAACGTAGCTGTCGCCTTTTTTAACCGCCGTCGTCGTCATATCGGTGGCCGCACTGCCGGCGTCGGGTTCAGTGATACAGATCGCCGGTTTGTCGCCCGCCAACACAAGGCCTGCCGCCAACTTCTTTTGCGCGTCTGAGCCATAGCGCATAATCGCACTGACGGCTCCCATATTTGCCTCAACAACAATCCGTGCACTAACCCCACAAACCTTGGCCATCTCTTCAACGACCAGCACCGCATGCAAGAACGAAAATCCACGCCCACCCCATTCGGTCGGGATCGTCATCCCCATAAATCCGGCCTCGGTCAGCGTTTCGACGTTATGCCAGGGATAGGCCTCGGTGCGGTCAACTTCTGCGGCGCGCTCGGCGATCACGTCGCGGGCCAGGGTGCGCGCGGCATCTTGCAATTGGATCAGTTCGTCGCTCAGCGTGAACATATCAATGGCCTCCTTCGGCTTGATCAGACGATACCGGAGTCGCGCAAGCTTTGGCGCGTCTCGGCATCAAGGTTCAGCAATTCTTCAAGGATTTCGTCTGTGTGTTGGCCCAATGTCGGCGGTGGGCGGCGATAGGTCACCGGCGTTTCAGACAGGTTGATCGGGTTACCGATCAAATTGCACTTTCCGTCTTGTGAGGTTGGATGAGGCATTTCAATCGCCATGCCGCGATGCTGAATCTGCGGATCGGCAAAGGTCTGCGGGATCGTGTTCACAGGCGCACAGGGCACACCCAAAGGCGCCAGGCCTTGGATCCATTCGTCCGTGGTTTTCATCACCATCATCTGCCGCAGCAACGGCGTGATCGCATCACGATTCCGCACCCGAAGATCGTTGGTCAGAAAGCGTTCATCCGTCGCCAATTCCGGACGCTCGGCATATTCACAGAACCGCTTGTACTGCCCGTCATTGCCGACCGCCAAGATGACGTAGCCGTCCGCCGTCGGCATCACGTCATAAGGCACGATGTTGGAATGCGCATTGCCGCGCCGCACGGGTTCTTTCCCACATGTCAGGTAGTTCACGCCCTCATTGATCAACCACGCGACTTGCGCGTCCAACAGCGCAAGATCGATCAACTGTCCTTGGCCGGTGCGTTCACGATGCCGCAGCGCGGCCAGCAAGGCCGTCGTCGCGTACATACCACACATTACATCCGCAATGCCGACGCCGACTTTGTGCGGGTCACCATCCGGAGGGCCAGTCAGGCTCATCACCCCGCCGATGCCTTGCGCCAACATGTCATAGCCGGCACGCTTGGCATACGGACCGGTGCGGCCAAATCCTGAGATATGCAGATAAACAAGATGCGGAAACTCCGCGTGAATGTCTTCGTAGCCGAGGCCATATTTTTCCAGACCGCCGACCTTAAAGTTGTGACAGAGCGCATCGCATTTAGACAGCATCTGCTTGATCAACTTCACCCCTTCAGGGTTGCCGATATCGATGGTGATCGAGCGCTTGTTCCGGTTCGACGCCATATAATAAGCGCTCTCGCGGGTGTCATTGCCGTCTTTATCAGCCAGATAAGGCGGGCCCCAACTCCGGGTATCATCGCCGGCGACGGGTTTTTCGATCTTGATAATATCGGCGCCCAAATCCCCCATCAACTGCGTGCACGTCGGTCCCGCCAAAATGCGCGTCAAATCAAGAATACGGATGCCGTCCAGCGGTCCCGTCACGTCCGTCATGGTATTTCCTCCCCGATCCGGCGGTTTTCACCGGTCATTTGTTCTAGCGCACACACTTTCTTGATAAAAACGAATAATCCTTTGGATTATCTTCTGTTTTAATCATGGATAGCGGGTGAATTAATTCTTCCCCATGTTGATACCAAAAGGATACCAGACGCAAGAAATGCCCCTGCTTAGAGGACGCGTTGCGTGGACCATGCCAACCCGTGCACAACGGGACCGAAAGGAGGAATACTGGAATACGGACCATCATTGCCTTCTTTCGCCAAGGCGCTGATGGCGGTGTTCTTTTCCTTGGTCGTCTCCGCCGCGGTTTATCTGCTGTTTGGATGCGCAAGCCGCGCCAATATCTCGACCAGACCGCGGATCAAGTGTGCTTTTGGATTATCACGACGCTCAACGACGCCGACGACGCGACATAAAGGCGGGTCGCCAAATGGTATGCGTTCGATGTTTTCGGGCAGGCTCGCGCCGGCCCGGTCGGGCACCACGGAAACGCCTAGTCCATGTGCCACCATGAGGGCGATGGCTTCGAGCGAGTCGATCTCCATCCCCGTGTGCACCTTGATGCCGCGATCCTTAAGATGCGTATCGATCAATCGCCCGGCCCACGCAAACCGCTGAAAACGGATAAACGGGCCGGCGGCCAGAAGTTCACGGTCCGTCGAACCCTTCGTGCCTTTTGGGGCAATCACCAGCAACGGCTCTTCGGCGTACATGTGCCAACTAAGCCCGGTCTGCACCTGCGAGGGCTCGGTCACCACGGCGGCATCCAATTCCCCCTTATGAACGCGACCGACCAAATCGGCGGATAGCCCACTCGACACGCGTATGCGAAGATCTGGATGCTGCGCGCGGATCGCACCAAGCGCAGGCGGCAAGATGCCCGACAGCAGCGTCGGCACGGCACCAACATCGAGCGAGCCTGCCAACGAATCCCCAGACACCAGATCACTAAGGCCCTCGCACTGCTCGACAATGTCGCGGGCACGATCTACCAGATTTCGACCCCGGGTGTTGAGCCGCGGCGGTCGCGTCGTGCGGTCAAATAACTTAGTTTCGAGGGCTTCTTCCAACGCTTTAACGTGTAGGCTGACAGCGGACTGGGTCAAGCCGATGGCGTCCCCCGCCGCTGCGAACGAGCCGTTCTCGGCAATCGCAATCAATGTTTTCAGATGCCTGAGGTCCATACACTAAGCCTAGCGGGATTGCGCAGGGCAAAAAAGCACCTTCATCAGATCCTGGTCACATCTTGCGTGCGCGCTCATTTTTTAGCGTAAGGGTTTTCCAAAGTGCGGATCATTTGATCAAAAACCTCGCGAACTTGGGTTTCGTCGCATCCCATAAGGATCGCGTCTTCAAGCGCGTCTTGGGACTGCTGGCGGATTTCATCAAGGTTTTCCCTTAGCACGACGAGCTTTTCCTCGCACGACACCAACGCACCGTCCGGCTGACGCCAAACAACACCTTCGATATCAAACTTTTTTGCTTCGTCGACCATACGTCGGAAATAGCGCGCGCATGCCCACCATGCAAGCGGCGCGCACGAAAGACTTTGACTCAGATCAAGGTCATCTTGCGCGCAACCATCTAGGCTCGGTCACAATATTACTTAAAACAGGAGCTTATATGTTTCATCGCGTTATGATCCCAATTGACTTGGCACACACAGAGAAACTAACCAAAGCGATAACGCTGGCAGGCGAATTGGCGCAGCAACATGGCGCGGAAATCGTATATGTCGGCGTTACCGCATCGGCGCCGAGCGCGATCGCCCATTCTGAGCAAGAATTCGCAGAAAAACTTGATGCTTTCGCGGAAGGTCAGAAAAAAACTTTCAAAGTGCCGGTCGCAACCCGGACCATTAATTGTCACGATCCGGCGGTCGAGCTTCACCCAGCACTTATCGATGCGAGCCAGACCATAGGTGCCGATGTCATCGTAATGGCGTCACATGTGCCCGGTATGCGCGAGCATTTCTTGTCGTCGAATGCAGGCTACGTCGCATCGCATGCGCCGATTTCAGTATTTGTGGTGCGCTAAAATAATGCGATTAGCGTAAACGGTCATCAAGCCAGACATCGTCGTCATCGTCGTCCACAGCCGCGCGCTGCTTCGGCGCATCACGGACCTCAAACTCCCATGGCAATGGCGGCGGATCGTTTGCATCTGCTTCCCACATCTGCGACGGGCGCGCTGGCCCCGCCGGTCGCGCCGCAATTTGGCGGCGCTTGAGCGCCTTTTCAACGTGCGCCAAATTTTTCGCCGTCACACCCGCAAGACGCTCCGCACCTTTTTCCATATAGATCGCGTACGCCGTGTTAAAGGCATCGCGCGCACCGGCCAAGGCTTCCCGGTCACCGGCAACGCGCCCATACAGAAACAACGCTGAGCCCAGATTGTTCTGTGCCGACGCCCAATGCAGCGGCATGTTTTTCCGGTCCCGCACGGAAACCACAGCATTGCACGCCTCGACCGCACGCAGCAGGGTGCGTGGATTACGGTTTTCACGCCCGATCACCAAGGCGACTTGGCCGAAATGTGCCATCGCCTCGGCCCATTCCGCCGGCGTTTGGCGTCTATCATATACCGTGAGCGCATCTTGGAAGGCACGAAGCGCACGTTCCAGTGTCTCCGCGTCGCCGCTTTCAAAATCGAGCCGATAGAGCGCCAAGCCCAAACGGTCATTCAACGTCGCCCAATCAAAGGGAAACAGATCCGGCCCGATGACCGTCAGCGCGGCTTCAAGATCGCCGAGAGAGGCGCGCAGCGAGTCCGTATCGTTTGCGCGTTCAGCAACAAACTGACTAAGCAATGCGCGGTCACGATGCGCCATGGCCCATTCAATCGGCGTTTCTTTGCGCGAGAACGTGTTCAATGCGGTGTCGACCAAATTGATCGCGGTGCGCGCATCGTCGGCGCGGCGCTTAAAGCGGGTCGCGTTGGCGAATATCCGCGCCCGCGCCATGGCATCTTCGGCGCACTCTAAGGGCTGCATACCTGGAAGTTCTTGGCCCAGCGCATCTGGCGCATCTTCAAACAACACATGCAGGTCACGTTTAACGGTTAAAAGTTTACCCGCCGTCTTGGTGCGAAGCGCCGTCAACACGGCCGCGTGCAAGCGATGCGCAGCACCTGCATCCAACGGGTTCGGCAATACCATCAGCGTCCAACCGTCACCAATCCGAAAACTGTCAACCGGCTTGATGCCGCGAACGAAGAAGCGGATATACATGCGATCATCATTCGGCGCGTCGCCCCATAATAAAACGTCCCCGTCGTTGTCATCGAGCCATTGCACCGCAGCCGCGTGTAAATCGGCCATCGCGCCGACTGGATCACCACCGGCGCCGATGGAAACTTTCGCATTCATCTGACGTGCGCGCAGGCCGCGTCGTTTATTCAACTCGCTGACCAAATGCGCCGATGCCTGCTCCCCTCCAGGACCTTCCAAAGGTGCGACGCGAATATCCAGACGATCATGTAAATCCGCAAACTCCGGCTTCAACAACCGGCGCAGCAGGCCGGGCTTTAGGATCGTTGACGCCGTATCCACCTGCACGTAATCAGTCTCAGCACTTGATGAGAGTGCGACGAGGGCGCGGGATTCCGACACTGTGCTGGCCTTCTTCGGCGTCTCAGTACGCACAGAAATATCCGACGTGGCATTCTTTTTCGGTTGGCGTCCCAGCAATTGGACAGCTTGCTCAATCGTGATCGGCTCGACACTTAGCTTGCCCAACGCTTGGGCCGTATCTGCCATAGGTCTGCCATCGACCAATTCCTCGGCACCGACGAGTGCGCCTCTATCCAAGACGTTGGTCGGCAGTTGCGCGTCATCAATCAGGCGTGTGAGTTCAACCGATCCAGACAGAATCCGGAACGCACGCTCGGGCACGACACCCTCGGCGAGCAGTATCTCACCAGCTTTGTATTCTTGCGCTGCCACCCAAGTCTCCTCAATGGGACAATCGCCCAGGTGGCCCTAGGGTGGCAGAAAAAGACTTAAGATGCTGTTAATCGAAAGGGATCAGCTTGCCGCGATTTCCGTGCCCAAAGCGCGGCGAATCTCGGCAAAAACGCCATCCCAGGCGCCGTAGCGCTGTTGGCGGAACAGTCGCATCGACGGGTACCAAGGCGACGTATCGCGGCCCCGCATCCAACGCCAATCGGGTGCAAACGGCACCGCAACCCAGACAGGTTTGCCCATCGCACCTGCTAAATGCGCAAGCGCAGTATCGACCGTGATCACCAAATCAAGCTGTGCGATCACCGCCGCCGTGTCTGAGAAGTCACGCAGCCTGCCGCCAAGGTCGGTGACCAAACCGTCACAGCCAAATGTCGCAATATCGCCCGCTGCGTCACCTTTTTGCAGCGAGAACACCGACATCCCTGGCAATCCGAGAATTTCGATGAAATGCCGGAAACCGGCAGAACGGTTCTTGTCGTTACGGTGCGTTTTGCGACCGGCCCAAGCAATTCCGACCCGCTTGATCCGACCCAGCGCCGGCGGCAACTGCACCGCATTCGGGTCAATCGACGCAACATAGGGCACGTCGGCAGGAATCGACTCCCTATCGGTACCGAAAATATGCGGCAGCGACATCATCGGTGCATAGCAATCAAAGTTCGGCGGCGTCTGGCCGCGATTGAAGACCTTTGAAACACCCTCGACCGAGCCCATCAGGCGTGCCAATTCCGCCTGCACCTCGACCACAACCTGTCCACCTCGCGCTTTAATCATTGGCAAATAGCGGGCGAACTGGATCATGTCGCCGAAGCCCTGCTCGTGGTGGATCAGGATCGATTTTCCTTTAAGGTCGGCACCGTCCCACAACGGCTTGTCGAACGTGCGGGCTGGACTACGGGCCAGGTTCCAGCGCGATTCATAGGCCTCAAAACCTTCTTTGAGGCGCCCCATCTCAAGCAAGGTCAGCGCTCGGTCCCACTGGCAGTCGACATGATTTTCGTCCAGACTGAGCGCTTTATCGAAGCAGCTGAGCGCGGCATCCGGCTGTCCTAGATCACGCAACACCAGGCCTAAATTGTAATAGGCTTCGGGTGAGTTCGGCGATAGGCGTACGGCTTGTTGATGGCTGGCCTGAGCGATTTCAAGGCGGCCCAGTTCCCGTAGCGCGTTACCCATGTTGGAATACACACCCGAATTGTTGGGCTTCAACACCAAAGCGCGGCGGTAGCAGGCAACAGCAGCTTCAAGCTTACCTTCAGCTCTGAGCGCCACACCCATGTTGTTGTACACATCGGGTTGCTTCGGATTGAGCAACAACGATTTGCCGTAGGTCTTGATCGCATCGGCCAAATTGCCGTCGCGGTGCACCTGGGCGGCACGGGCAAACAATCGCGCTGCTTCGCGCTCTCGCAGAGCATTCCGCTGATCTTCGGGGAGTGAACGCCAAATTTCGAGCTTTTCCGGATCGACGGTGTGCGGCTCAGACACGGTCGGTGCTGCCGACTTCGTCTCGCGCGGCTTCAGCACGGCTTTTGCGCGTCGTTTCGCAACGACCACCGGTTTGCTTCCGTCTTTCGCCATACTGTCCCCCCGGACTCTGAATCCGGAAGCATATTGCAGAGGCTTGCTCAACTCCGCAAGCTTACACCGTCAGCGAGCGCAACCCGTTGCGCTTAATCAGATAATGTCGAGAACGTTCTCAGGTGGCCGACCCAAGACCGCTTTGGCGCCCGAAACGACAATCGGCCGCTCAATCGCCATAGGATTTGCAACCAACGCCTTGATTAAAGCCGCTTCTGAAAGTGCCGCCGGATCAATGCCGGCTTCCTTCGCCTCTTTCTTGCGCACGATATCTTTTGCCGAAAGGTTGAGCAGGCCCAAGATACGTTTAAGTTCCGCTTCACTCGGCGGCGTGGACAAATACTCGACCACATTAATTTCTACATTTTTGTCTTCAAGAAGCGCCAACGTCTGGCGCGACTTCGAACACCGCGGGTTGTGATAAATCGTCACAGACATTTAAAATCTCCGATACTTTGCGCGTTAACCATCCCCGGATGCGCCGTCCGCATTTGTCTCGCCGCCTTTGTAGTTTTCCTCGTTCGTCGACTGTGCCTCCCGGGCGGCGGCAGGCATGCGTGTACCCGACGGCATGAACGGCTCAGGCTGGTCCGCCGGCAAGCTCTCGATATACAGCGACGTTGACGGGAAGGCGAATCCGGTGCCCGCACCGTGCACGACATCCATAATTTCATAAGCCAGCCGTTCTTTGATTTCCAACCATTCGCCCCACTTCGTGGTTTGCGTGAAGCAGTATACCAAAATGTCGATGGACGAGTTGCTAAAGCGATCAATGCGGACAAATGTTGACGCCTCACTTGCCGGCACGAATTCATCATTGCCGCTGATATAATCCGAGATGCCGTCGCGGATCTCGCGCAATTGATCAACGGTGGTGCTGTATTCAACGCCAATATTCCAATAAATGCGTCGATGTGTCATTTCCGAGAAATTCGTCACCGCCGTATCCGACAACTTCGCGTTGGGCACCATCACCGGTGCTTTATCAAAGCGTCGCACCATGGTGGAACGAAATCCGATGGCTTCAACCGTGCCTTCGACGACCCCGTCGACCAAAATCCAGTCGCCTTTGCGAAAACGTTTTTCACCTAAAATAAGAATGCCGGCGATCAAATTTTTGAACAGGTCCTGCGCGCCTAACGCAACGGCGACGCCGAACAGACCGGCACCGGCGATGATCGGACCGATCTGAATCCCCCAAATCTGCAACACCGTCGCCGCGCCGACCAAAATCACGGCGACGCGAAGCGCTTTCATAATCCACTCTATCAACTCTCTGCTGAGCATCTCTTCAAGGTTTCTGAGTGATCTCGAAAGCGGCTGTAACGCACGTAACAATGTCCAAAAAATCACCACCGCGATAAGACTGCGGGTGACGTTTTGTGAAATCTCGTCCACTAAACCGTCAAAACCGATGTAGTTGGTCGCCACAAAAATACCGAACACCACCGGGATTGCACGAAGTGGCGGCGCAATCGCATCGACCACCGCATCGTCGGTACGCCACTCGGTGCTGCGCGCCATACGTCTAAGCCAGCCAACCAGAAACTTTGCGATCAGGCCGCGTAAAATGAAGAAGCCCAGCAAAATGCCGAGCGCGACAATCACGCGCCCGATGTCCACACCGCCGAGCCCGTTTTGCCAAACCCCTGCGACAAGGCCCCAAAACGCCTGTAGATCCTGCATTTACACCCTCATTTCCACAACAAACCGCAAATTTGCACCGCAGGGATACCCGACCCGCGGCGCGTTTTCAAACCAGCGTGCTACAGCCAACGCAAACGCCGAAAAATTAGGACCTGCAGAATCACGACCGCGCTCAGCAATAGCGTGATTGCCAAAAAGCCGCTTTTGTTATCCGCTAGCGGAATGCCGCCAACATTCATACCGAACAAGCCGGTGATCACACCAAGCGGCAGCATCAGGGCCGCAACGACGCTCAGCGTATACATGTTGCGGTTGGTGTGTTCCGCAATCCGGTTTGCAATTTCATCTTGGATCACCGCCGCGCGATCCCGCATGGCGTCCAAGTCCTCGACAATCCTGGCCACGTGATCGGCGCTTTCACGCAGGCCCAACCGATGGTCTGCGCTCAACCAAGCCACACCTTCGACAGACAAATGCGCGACCGCGTCCCGTTGCGGGGCGAGATAACGATGCAACGCAATCGCTTCGCGGCGGATCTCATTGAGGCGCTTGCGCAGTCCCTTAACTGTCTCATCGATGACGGATTTCTCCAATGCGTCGATCTCGTCGTTCAAATCGCTGATGACGGGGGACATCCGCTGCGTTAATGCGCCGGCAATGGCGCGCAAAAGGTCACCGGTGTCTATGGGTCCAGTGCCATCCACCAAGCGATCTCGTACATCGGTCGTTGCCATTAAACGACGGAGCCGGACCGTGATCATGCGATGCCCGTCAACCCAAATGCGCAAGCTCACCATGTCTTCGGGATCGGCACCGGGATTGAGGTTCACACCGCGAAGGGTGATGAGAATCCCACCTCCCATGATCGCGGCGCGCGGCTGCGTTTCTTCGGCCAGCAATGCATCCACGTGCAATGCGCGGAGACCACTATGTGTGCGCAGCCAGGTTTCTGTCTCCGCACCGTGCCGATCCAAATGCACCCACAGGGCACCGTCGCTCGGTTGCCAGCTATCGATGCCGTCCCAATCGATGTCGCGCGCGCCGCCGTTGCCGTCTAAAACGCACGCATTGATCAGGCCATTTTGCTCACTCATGCCCAACGCTCCAAAAATTGTCCGTCCACGAATGGTCGTCCGGGACCAAAGCGCTACAATACGCCGCAAGGGGACCTGAGGGATAGGGTCATCATTGTTGATCTATTGATGAAGAAACAGGGCACTACGTGGAATCCGTCCGCACACAGATTTTGCCGATTTCGTCGCTTTTGCTCAGCTTGTCGATGCTGCTGATCGGCAACAGCTTGCAGGCATGCTTTTGACGGTGCGAGGTATCGGCGAGAATTTCACGGCAGACACGATTAGTGTCATGGCATTTTGCATCTCGGACAGCAGCTTGATGAAATGGCCTATGGGATGGCTGTCGTACTTGGGCTTCATCTTCGGCGCAGCGAGCTTTCCGATCTATGCGCTGACGGTGTCACATACCAACGATTACGTCGACAGCACAGAGCGCGTCGTGGTCAGGGCACCTTACTGCTAATTTATGGTGCGGGCGCCATCGCAGGTCCGCTCTTGGCCGGCCCAATGATGCGGGCATTCGGTGCATCCGGGCTTTCTTATTATATCGGTGGCGTATTCACCTGTGTTGGCCTGTATGCAGAACCGTTACCGCGCGCATCTAAGAACGAAACGGAAGCCGCTAAATAAACATCGCACCCGTGGGCGCGACGACAAGCTCCAGTTCTTCAACGCTGGGCGCATCGATGACTTGCTGAGCAACGTCATAAGAAAACCCGGCGCGCGCCAGCGTTGCCAAATCTTTCTCACGGCGTTCAGCACGGACTTCGCTGTCGGGCTCACGAAATGGGCCGAGCCTGCGTTTTCGGGCCAACTTAAACGCGGCAGCTAAGTCCAGGTTTTCGACCTCGACCTCGGCCTCAAGTGCGCTCAACGCGGCCTCGATATCATCCTCGCTGAGGCCTTGGCGGGCGAGCTTGAAGCGGATACCGCGGAGCGGCGTGCCTTTGGCAAAGAACGAGCGTGCCCGCATTACCGCATAGGCCGCATCATCCAGATATCCCAGCCCCTCAAACTTGGCGATCATGACATCGACCATCTTGGCGCCTTCTTCGATCTCGGTACCATGGTGGTAATGCGAACGGTGCACTTTCTTCATCATGAGATCGCGCAAATGCGCCTTTGAAGATGCGAACCGACCCAAGTAATACGCTGCCGAGTTTTCTATATATTGTTGGGTCACCTTGCGCGGCGCGCGCGGTTTTTTGCGCCCAAGCTTGCCGCTAGACTTATCGGCACCCTTGCCATTCTTGTCGCCACCTTCCCGAATATCGTCGCTCATGCCCGCTCCATCTCGCGCCGCCATCAGCGCAACCCTGGTCAAAACCGTACCAAAGTTCTATATCCAGCCAACATAACGCCGAAACGGCATATCTGAAACATCCGAGACCGAAACCGCACGATGCACCGACCCACCACCTCCAACGCGATCGGACTCTGGACACTATATGTCCGCGAAGTCCGCCGCTTTATGAAGGTCTACACCCAGACGCTGATGGCGCCGGTGGTGACGACGTTGTTGTTTTTAGCGGTATTTTCTCTCGCACTCGGTCAGTTTCGCCCGGACGTTCATGGGGTGCCGTTTACAGAGTTTCTGGCACCCGGTTTGGTGATGATGGCGATAATGCAAAACGCCTTCGCCAACACCTCAAGTTCGATCATGATTGCCAAGGTGCAGGGCAACATCGTAGACACCTTGATGCCGCCCTTCAGCGCCACGGAATTGGTTATGGGGATTGCCGGCGGCGGCATGACGCGCGGCATCTGCGTCGGCATTACCGTCTGCTTAGTGATGAGTATCTTCGTGAATATGCAAATCCACAACTTTGCACTGATCGCGTTTCATGCCATAGCCGCATCCATGATGCTGGCACTGATCGGCATCATGGGAGGGATTTGGGCGGATAAATTTGATCACATGGCCGCAGTAACAAACTTTGTGATCACGCCGTTGGCATTTCTGTCAGGTACATTCTATTCCATCGAACGTCTGCCAGACGCTGGGCAGATGATCGCGCACTTCAACCCGTTCTTTTATATGATCGACGGTTTTCGATCCGGATTCATCGGGCACGCCGATATCGATCCATGGGTAGGCGTTATCGTCATGACTGTAACCAATGCCGTGCTTTGGGCAATCTGCACATGGATGTTCAAAAGCGGTTACAAGCTCAAATCTTAGACTTTTCTCAACGGCCCCGCCCGGCAACGGTCGCCATCAGTTGTTTCTCGGCGACGCGCGTTTCTAGATCCATGACCAACGGTTCCATGGCGCGCCTCAATGCATTGATCTCACGGTTTTGCGCCTGCGCCATCTCGTCTGCTTTCGCCATGATTTGACGCATCGCATGCACCGCCTCGGCAATGGCTTTATCCTGCCTATGTATTTTTCGCGCCAGTTGGGTCTCCACCGCCTCAAACCGATTGTCGATCAGAGCCTGGCAACGCTTCGACACCTCGGTCGAATACACCAACCCGGCGATCCCAAAAAACAACGAAAATCCTGCAATCAGCTGAAAGAAAACGTCCAAAGCCCTTTATCCTCAGTTTTTGAATTTCTGAAATTTAGCCTTAAGCAAATAGGTAGACCAATGATCCTAATCACACCTCCGTCGTATTTTTTTAACGATTTCGCGTAAAAATCATCAAACCCAGCACGCACAGCCTTTATTGACAGGCACCGATGTCGCGTCGATACTCCGCGGCTTCTTCAGGTGCACATCAGAGGAGCACGGTCATGATCCCAGCCGTCATGCCGACATATGCCCGTTACGACATTGCCTTCGATCACGGTGAAGGCGCTTATCTTTGGGATACGCAGGGCCGACGCTTCTTAGACTTTGGCGCCGGGATCGCGGTGGCCTCGCTCGGCCATTGCCATCCACACTTGGTCGAAGCAATCCGAGACCAAGCCGGCAAATTGATGCACACATCTAACCTGTATCACATCCCAGGCCAAGAGCGCTTGGCCGAGCGGCTTGTCGCCAACACCTTTGCCGACGCGGTATTTTTCAACAATTCCGGCGGCGAAGCGGTGGAGATGGGCATCAAAATGATGCGGCGTTTTCATTATGCCAACGGCCGACCAGAGCGATATCGGGTCATTTCCGTAGCCGGTGCATTTCATGGGCGCTCGCTTGCCTGCATCGCAGCCGGTAAGCAGGAAAAGCATCTAAAAGGGTTCGGTCCGGAGGTCGACGGTTTTGATCAGGTCGCCTACGGCAATCTGAATGAAATGCGTGCCGCCATCGGCCCCGAGACCGCCGGCATTTTGGTCGAACCTGTGCAGGGCGAAGGGGGTATCCGGGCGATGCCGGAAGACTATCTGCGCGCACTCCGCGACATCGCAGACGAATTCGACATTTTGTTGATGTTCGATGAAGTACAAAGCGGCGTTGGGCGGACCGGCAAGCTCTACGCCTATGAATGGACCGGTGTCGCACCGGATATCTTGGCGTCTGCCAAGGGGCTCGGCGGGGGCTTCCCGCTCGGTGCGACCATGGCGAGTGAGCGCGTCGCCGCCGCCATGACGGCGGGCTCGCATGGCACCACCTACGGCGGTAATCCGCTTGCAATGGCCGCCGGTAATGCGGTGTTGGATATCGTACTGGCGCCTGGGTTCATGGAAAACGTCGAAAAAACCTCGAAGCGCTTTAAGGTCGGCTTGGAACGACTGGTTGCCCGTTATCCACGCCTACTTGCCGAAACCCGAGGCAAAGGCCTGATGCTCGGCCTGCAGTGCCAGATCACCAACGGAGACCTTGTAAAAAAGCTGATGGACCATGGCCTACTCAGCGTGCCTGCGGGTGACAACGTGGTCCGCTTTGTGCCGCCGTTGACGATCACGACGACCGAGGTCGACGAGGCCCTGGAAATCCTCGAAACCGCGCTTAGCGAACTCAAACGGGATGCCGCTTAATATGTCTGTGAAACACTTTCTCGACATCGACCGTTTCGACCGTGCGACGTTGCGGACCATTTTGGATCAAGGTACATCGTTGAAAGCCGTGCGCGGCACAGCAGATGCAACAAAGCCGCTGGCCGGCAAAACGCTGGTGATGATCTTTGAAAAACCGTCAACGCGGACGCGGGTTTCGTTTCAAGTCGGCATGCTGGAGCTTGGCGGCAACACGGTATTGTTGACCGACAATGAATCCCAATTGGGACGCGGCGAAACCGTCGCCGATACGGCGCGTGTTTTGTCGCGCTATGCGGACGCGATCATGATCCGTACCGATGACCCGTCAAAGCTGGCGGAGCTTGAGGCCTATGCGACGGTGCCGGTGATCAACGGCCTGACCGACATGTCACATCCCTGCCAGATCATGGCCGACATCATGACCTTCGAAGAACATCGGGGCGATATCACGGGGCGCACCGTGGCTTGGACCGGCGACGGCAACAACGTTGTTGCAAGCTGGGTCCACGCGGCTGCGAAGCTCGGCTTCGAGATGCGGGTCGCGACGCCGAAGACCATGAAGCCAAGCGACGAGCTTATCGATTGGGCAGCTGGTGAAGGCGCGAAAATCGTCCTCACCGACAACCCAGCGGAAGCCGTCGATGGCGCTGACCTGGTGGTCACCGACACTTGGGTGTCGATGGGGGACAAAGATGCCGGCTCGCGCCACAATATGCTGACCTCATTCCGTGTCGACGAGGCCCTGATGGCACATGCCGCACCGGATGCCTTATTTATGCATTGCCTGCCGGCGCACCGTGGCGAAGAAGTGACCGCCGAGGTCATCGACGGGCCGCAATCGGTGGTCTGGGACGAAGCGGAAAATCGACTTCACGTACAAAAAGCGATCCTCAGCTGGTGCCTGAGCTAATCGGCCCCAGCGCAGATGTGTTCCAAACGGGCACGTTTTCTAGGACCGACATCTTGGCGCTTGATCGGGTCGCAGCATGTGCGTGGCCTGCCCCTGAGAGCACGTTTTTAGACGGCTGGCAGTTACGGTTTGGCGACGGCGTCAGCCGGCGCGCTAATTCCTGCGCCCCTTTCCCGCCGCCGCCAAGCGCTGCCGAATTTAAAGATCGCCTGCACACCGTCGAGGCGTTTTACCGGGGCCACGATCTTCCGCCACGCTTTCAAATCAGTCCCGCCGCAACACCCGACAACCTTGACGGCGAACTCAGCCAACGTCGTTATGTCATGGAGGCACCGGTGAACATCCTGGTCGCCCCCAGCGCAGCTGTTGCTCGCCTCGGTGCGCAAGATGACATCGTCACCGTTGACGAAAAAGCGTCCGACGATTGGTGGCCTTTTTACGTCAACGCCTTTGATCGCGACGCGAGCGAGATTCTTGCCGGTGCCCGTGATACCGTCGGCTTTGCGAGCGTGCGCGGTACGAACGGTATCGAGACCATCGGCATTGGCGTCATCGGCGGTGGATGGCTTGGCATTTTTGGCATGTTCACTCTGCACACACATCGCGGCCGCGGGCGGGCCAAGCAATTGATGACAACACTTGCCGCCTGGGCGCTTGCACGTGGCGCCTTTGGCATCTATTTGCAGGTAGAAGATCACAACGACGACGCGCGGCGCTTATACGAACGGCTCGGCTTTAAGCGCGTCTACGGCTATCACTACCGAACCCTTTGGACCTGACGTGACCGATAATTCCAACACCGATACCATGACCAGCGATTTCGGCAACTTCGTGCAGACTTTCCAGATCGAAGATCTTGATGTTCGCGGCAGATTGGTCCGCTTAGAAGACAGCTTTTGGGAGGCCGTGCAGGCGCATGACTATCCGCCGCTGTTGGCCCGTTTAATCGGCGAGACGATGGTGCTCGCGACAGTTCTCGGCACGGCGCTCAAATTTGACGGTATCTTTACCCTGCAAGTCCAAGGCAACGGCCCGGTCAGTCTGTTGATCGCCGACGTCACATCCGACGGCGCGCTCCGAGCCTGTGCGAAAATCCGCGAAGGGGTCGAACTTCCCGAAATCGGCCCGGACGAGGTTTCGATCCCACAGCTATTGGGTACGGGCCACATGGCAATGACCGTCGACCAGGGCCCGGATATGGAGCGCTATCAAGGGATTACTGAGCTCAACGGCGCCACCTTAGCCGAATGCGCACAGAACTACTTTCGCCAATCCGAACAGCTGGATACCGCGATTGCTATCGTATCCGGCCTGGACATCAAGGCCGGAAAGCCGCGCGCAGCCGGGCTGATGGTGCAACGCTTGCCCGGCGCTGCCGATGGTGACGACGAGCAAGAAGCTTGGCGTCGCGCCGTCGTGTTGATGAGTTCTATCCGCGCGGATGAATTACTGGACGACAAGCTAAGCGCATCAAAACTTTTGTATCGGCTGTATCACGAAGACGGTGTGCGCTTGTTCGATCAACGCATCGTACACCACGAATGCCGTTGCTCGGAAGAGCGCGTACGCCGTACCATCTTGTCGTTCCCAAAGGACGAAGTGATGGACATGATGGAAGACGGTCAAATATCCGTCACTTGCGAGTTCTGCGGGAACGACTACGTTTATTATGAAGCCGGACTAGAAGCGATGTATCACGAGATCGCCAAGCAACCCACCGACACCTGATCGGAGACACTTATGATCCGCCTCAATCTTACGCGCACCATTGCTGCGTTCACCTTGATCGCTATCGCCGTCAGCGGCTGCGCATCACCGCCGGCGCCAAAGTTTCCTGACCTCCGCTTCACGCACATGCCGAAGATCACGCTGGATGTTGCGTCCATTGAAATTGTTGATAACTTCCAGTCGGCGGGCGCTGCACACATCGAAGACCGCATGCCGGTGTCACCGGAAACAGCGCTCCGTAACTGGGCCCAAGATCGACTGGAAGCCGGTGGCGTGTCGGGGGTCGCAAAGTTCATCATCAATAGTGCAGCGGTATCAGAGACCAAACTCACCAAAAAAGGCGGAATTACCGGCGCCTTCACAACGCAGCAATCACACCGCTATGATGCTGATCTGCGCGTTGAACTTCGCCTTGAGGGTGTGCCCCGCGTTTCAAAAGCATTTGCCGAAGCCAACGTGACACGTTCACAAACAATCGGTGAAGATGCCTCTATCAATGTGCGCGAGCAAATGTGGTTTGATCTGACGGAGTCCCTGATGAAGGATTACGACCCGTTGATGTCGAACTCGATCCGCACCCACCTGAGTGATCTCATACGCTGAGCAGGCGCTGAGCAGGCGCTAAAAACGGACTGAAACCTCAGCCGTCGGCGAACTCCGGCGGAATTTCTTGCGCCATATTGATATCCAATTCGAAGCCGGTCTCGTCTTTTACCAGCGTGCGGGCTTTCGCCACGTGACGTTTGCCCCTGGCAAGCTCGCGCCAGATCGCAACGGCGAGCGGCATTAAATGCGGATCCGCAATGGCCCGCAGCGAGTGCATCCATACCTGCATACCCAACGCATCATGCGGGCGCTTAGCCTTGATCAGGGCGTTAACGGCATTTGCAACACCGTGCTGATACATCGGCTGCGCCTGAACCAGCGCCGTCAGATCACGCATTTCAGTGCCTTCACTAATCAAGGCGTTACGCTGATGCGCGGCAATCGCCAGCACCAGACCGATGCTCTCGTTATCCAAATCACGCAGATGCGCGAGATGTTTTTCAGCCTCTTTACGATAGCGCCGGCTGGCCCAGCCACCCATCATCGATTGGACGAGTCCCGGCATTGATTACGGTCTCCAGAAATTGCGACTGAGCATGACGATAACCGTAAACAGCTCAAGCCGCCCCAACAGCATGCCGGCCGCCATCAGCCATTTCGCGGCATCAGGAAAATCGACGAAATTACCACTCGGCCCTGCGATAGGCCCGAGAGCAGGGCCGACATTGGCAATCGACGTCGCCGCACTTGAAAACGCGGTCAGAAAATCGAGACCGAGCATACTCAGCCCCAACGCCAACACGGTGAATGTCAGAAACCACACGAAAAAGAACGACAGCACCGAAATAATAATCTCTTCAGAAATCGGTCGACGGTTAAAGTAGGGAATGAACACGCCGTGTGGCTGCAATAGGTGCTGCACCTGGGTGCGGGCGGCGGCATACAGCACTTGGAAGCGGAACACCTTGATACCGCACGTTGTCGACCCCGCACACCCACCGATGAACATAATGAAAAAGAATATCATCGGCGAGAACGCACCCCACACGCCGTAATCATCCGATACATATCCGGTGCCGGTGATCACCGAGACGATGTTGAAGGTAGCAAGGCGCAGCGCATCCAGCGGGTCGCGCCCAAGTTCCAACACCAGCCAGGTTGTGGTCACCAGCACAACACAGCCGACAAACGTCAAAAACCACTGCACTTGGCTATCGGAGATAATTGCATTCATGTTGCCCTGAAGCGTGCGCAGATAAAGAATAAACGGCAATGCCCCCAAGACCATGCCGGCCGCCGCAATATAATCAATCGCGGTAGATTGAAAATACGCTATCGACGCATCGTGAGTTGAGAAACCACCGGTGGCGATGGTCGTCATGGCATGAGCGACGGAATCAAAACCGTCCATCCCTGCCGCCCAATAAAGTGCCGCCCAAATGCCGGTCAAGCCGACGTAAATCACACCGATGGCGGATGCGATCTGCGCCGCACGCGGCATCGCTTTCTCGGATTGATCCGAGCTTTCCATGCGGAACAACTGCATACCACCGACCTGCAGCATCGGCAGCACGGCGATGCCCATCACGATGATACCGATCCCGCCCAGCCATTGCAGCAACGAACGCCACAACAACAAGCCTGGTGGCGCATCATCTAGCCCTATGATCACGGTCGACCCGGTGGTGGTGATGCCTGACATCGCCTCAAAAAACGCGTCGGTGAAGCTCATCTCGAGTTCAGAAAAAGTGAACGGCAGGGCTGCAAATAAGGTCAGACCAAACCAACTCGCCGTGGTCACCAGAAAGCCATCACGGATGGTAAGGCGCATACCGCGCGCACGCGTCGTCAGCGCCATCGTCGCACCGACGAAAAAGGTCGTGCCGGCAGCGGCGGCAAATACCTGCCAATCCGGATGACCGAGCGCAAAGTCGACAATCGCTGGCACACACATGACCAGCGCCAATGTCGCCAGCAGCACGCCGACTGTAAAAATGGCCGGACGAAAGTCCATTAATCCCCCGAAACGTGGTCATACCGTGCAAAACCCAAGCGGTTTCACCGTCGCCGGCGACACTCAAGCGCGCTGGCCCCAAGGGGTCAAGCAGCTTGGCCGATAATAGCAAATTCAGCAGATCAGTTTAGGAAAAATTTCCGCCGGTATGATCGACCATGGAGAGGAATTCGCGCCGCGTCGACGGATCATCACGGAACGCACCCAACATCCGGCTTGTCACCAAGCTGACGCCGGGTTTATGGACACCGCGCATCGTCATGCATTGATGCGCAGCCTCGATAATTACAGCAACGCCGCGCGGCTCCAGCACCTCATCAATGATGTTGGCGATCTGGGACGTCATTTTTTCTTGGATCTGCATGCGTTTTGCGAACGCATCAACGACCCGCGCCAATTTAGAAATCCCGACGACACGCCGATCCGGCAGGTAGGCAACGTGTGCCCGCCCGATGAACGGCACCATATGATGTTCACAGTGGCTTTCGAAGCGGATATCTTTGAGCAGCACGATCTCGTCATACCCGTCCGTTTCCTCGAACGTTTTTTCGAGATAGGCTCGGGGGTCGATGTCGTAGCCTTTATAAAATTCCTCATAGGCACGAGCAACGCGGGCCGGGGTTTCCAGTAAGCCTTCACGGTCCGGATCGTCGCCGGCCCAACGAATCAGCGTACGCACCGCAGCTTCCGCATCTTCGCGGCTTGGCTTTTCGCCTGCCGGCACGGATGCGGCTTGATTAGACACAGAATCTACCTCGTCAGAGACAGTGCTTCGGGGTTTTTGCTCGTTCACAATGTTTCCTAACGCCCCAACCCAGGGGGCAATCTTAGACGCTATTGCGACTTTCCGCACGTGTTGCGTCTTTTGGCCTGCCTTATGTTAAGTTTACGATGAAGCGCGCCCAATAGATCATTCAATGGAACGATCAATATATCAATGAACGGCGTTGCGTGCGCCAGGGCCATCCAAGGAAAACGCCGGAACTTTCGCGGCAAAGCGCCGCCCGTCGGCACCAATCATCTGGAAAATACCGGTCATAAAGCCGCTCGACGTGGAGAGCGGTGTGCCGCTCGAATACTCGTAATCGTCGCCAGGGGCCAGCACCGGCTGGTCGCCGACCACACCGTCACCAATGACCTCATGCACGGCGCCGTTGCCGTCGGTGATCCGCCAACGTCGGGTCAGTAGTTGCACCTGGGTTGCGCTTTGATTTTCAATCCGTACCTGATACGCCCACACATGGCGTCCGTCATCCGCATCGGATTGATCGGAAAGATACACCGGCGTGACCAAAATCCGGACACCCTCGGTGGTCTCTTCAAAAGTCTGAGCATCGCTCATGGCGGTACCTTTGCAAGGCCGAACGCGATCGGGTTATCCCGATCGCGTCATTTGGTAACGTCCGCACCCTGCATTGTCCAGCCCGACGCATAAATGCTGAAAAAGGAAGCACACCTATAGTATGCGCGCCGGACCGATGACGATCTCAACACGCCGATTTTCGGCGCTCCGCTGTCCGTCGGGAGTGCGGTTTTTAGGGTAGGTTTCACCAAACGCGATGGTGCTGATCTCGGTATTTCTGATCCCGGCTTCCCGGAGCAGATCTGCCACGGTTTTCGCACGCGCTGCGGAGATCTGCTGATTGCGCCGTGCCGTGCCTGATCGATCCGCATGACCGCCGAGCACGATCCGAAGACCGTCTTTGGCGCGAGCATACCGCGCCGCCTGATCAATGACTTGGCGCGCTTTGGCATCGGGCTCGGCACTCCCCAGCGCAAACGTGACGGCGAACGATTTTAACGGCATCGCCCAATCAGGTGCACGGCCGCCTGCCGCCAGCGTGGTCGCGGTTTCATCGGCATACGCCTTAAAGCCGTCACGGCAAAAGCCGATATGGCGCGGCTGATCCCCTTCGGATGCCTGCTCAGCCCAGCAATCCAGCCGCGCGATCGCCTGACCGGCGGCTTTCGGTGCCATATCACCGCCGCCGAGCGCCAGCATTTGCGCCAATGCGGCGTAAGCTTGCGCAATGTCAGCCGCATCTGCAGAGGAAACGGCATCGTCATGATGCAGCTGCACTTGACCGTCTGCGGCGGCCAGCGCCTTTTCGGAAAAAGCCTGCGCTGAAGCACGGTCCCACATCACTTTATTTTCGAACATTGCCATGCGCCGGTATTCCCGAGCCGCTTCGTCGGCCATGGTGTTGCCGTCGATCTTAAGATTTTCCGCAGCCTTGATGTCTTTGTTGGCGCACCCGGCCAGCAACAACGCCAACAAAAATACCAAGGGTGCCGCCAACGGGGCCGCAATATGCACATAACGATTCATAATGTCCTCCTATCATATCGATGAGGCGGACAGTGATAACGACCGGTTTCGGCGAAATGATGGCTGATTATGGCGCTGATAAGGTCATTTGCAGGCAAATTTGCCGCAAAACGACGCTTTACTCAGCCGCCGTTCGCTTTGCCGCCGGCCAAAAAGCCTTGGAAGGTTGCAATACTTGGCCGACCTTTTGACGCTCGGCAGCGGGCATCACGTCCATATTCGGCCAAAGACCGGATTCAAGGCAAGCTGCGTAGCCCTCAGGCAGCGTGTCGGCCCGCATCGCCGCTGCGGCGCCCGCATAGTCATAATCAAGCGCGGCGTATTCGATCTCAACCCCGTCCGGGCCGGTACGCAGTATCGAATACCAAACCCGCGGCGTGCCGTCGTTGGCGGGCATGCCGATGACGCCTGCGTTGTGCCAAAGTCGGTCATCCAGGATCTGCGTAAACGGCACCCCGGAATGCCCGCCGATCACACCATCAACATTGAGCACATCCAAGCCCGCGCGTTTGACCGCGTCGTCACCGGCTTCGAAGACAAACTCGTTGATGGAGCCGACGCTGCCATGTACGACGGCAATACGGCGACCGCCCAAGGCGAAATACACGGTGCGCGGCAAACCGCGCATCCAGGCGCGGTGATGCGGCTGCAAAAGCTGATGTGCGTGCGCATACCATCGCCGGGACATCAAATCACAGTCGGTGCCCTCTTCGAAGCCACACCCGCAGTCGTCTGCAGCCCAGCCGAAGCTTTCCTCGCAATTGCCCATCACCGTCGTGATGCCCCAATCCATGATCACATCGGTGGTCGCCGCAGGCTCGGCCGCATAAGCTACAACGTCGCCCGTGCAAATCACGTGATCCGCCGGAATCCCCAACCGTTCAGCCTCGGCACGCATCGCTTGTGTGGCCCGCAGGTTTGAATACGGGCCGCCAAACACCAGCACCGGCGTATCAAAATTGCCAAGGTCGAGGCACGCCTCGGCCGATATGTTCATTTCACTCATGCGCTTTAATCCGGGCTACAGGACGCGCCGCCGAGCACACAGAACTTGGCGCAATGGGGATGGTTCAGTTGAACCGCTTTGTCCGACTGGCCGAGTTCATGTCCAAGCTCAAATGTCTCGTCGTAAGGTAAAAGCGTGCACGGCACGACGACCGGACGCGCGGCACCTTTGCGTTTGATCACCATGCGCGACGACGCGCACATCATGGTTTCCGGCGCGACGCCCAAGATGTCCCAGCACTTGGTGGTAATTTCAGGGACATCGACGTTGATGTCCATTTCCGGAAACAGCACCAGCTTCGCCACATTTTCGGCATCCACCGGAATCTGCTTGTCGGCAAACAAAGCCCCATAGCCGCGCCTGGCATCGTCTTCGCTTTCGTCCCAGCACGTGCGCCCGGCGACCGCCAATTGGAAATCGTTTTCCGCGAGCCAGCGTAGGCCTTCGATCATCGGCGCCCAGGTGTCTTTGCCGCGGATATCCTCGTGGCGCTGCTTGGTGAAGTGATCAATGGAAACGCGGATCGACAACGCACCCGGATAACGCTGATGCAGGGCCAGCAAAGGCGTGCGCTTGTTCAGCATCGGCTTCATCGCGTTGGTCAGCACCAGCGCCTTAAAGCCCCGCGCCAACACGTCGCTCAACATATCGATGATGTCCGGATTCATGAACGGCTCACCGCCCGTGAAGGCGATCTCTTCAACCTGCATGCCGTCTTGATGAATTTCATCCAGATAGCCGCGCACTTCGTCCAGCGCCATATACGCCAGCGCATCATTCTTCGGGCTGGACTCCATATAGCAATTCACACACGTGATATTACAAAGGCTGCCGGTATTGAACCAAAGCGTGCGCAAATGCGTGAGCGCGACGACGGCACGTGCTTGGCCGTCGGCGGTCAGGTGCGGATCGCGAAACTTTCGCGGATCAAGCGCGCTGTTATGATCAGGCATTCGTCCATTAATCCTGTAATTCCTATTAAAAGATGCCTTAGAGCCATTCTCGAAACAACGCAAATAAACCTCTCGTGAGGTCGCGTGTGCGCCGACACGCATTGAAGTTTATGGGATTGTTTGCATAATCAAAGCAGGGAGAAACACACCATGGATTTTACAGTTAAACCGTTATCGACACATTTGGGCGCCGAAGTTTCCGGAATCGATCTGAGCGATGGGCTCGGCGGCAACCTCGCCGGCGCGCTGCGCGAAGTCTGGCTGGATCACGGCGGCTTTATGGTTATTCGAGGCCAGGAAAACCTGAGCGCCGAAGCGCACATTGCGTTCGGCGCCGCCATGGGCCCGCTGTTCGGCGCGCCCGATCAATCGCCACTGCAAGACACCGTGAGCCGCTATATTCACCCGAACTACCCTGAAATTTATCGTGTCTCCAACAAACTGGACGCGTCCGGCCAACCGCTTGGCCGCAAAGGGGCCGGCACGTATTGGCATTCTGACGTGAGTTTTCGCGAACAGCCGGCGGCGGCCTCGATCCTGCACGCCATCGAAATTCCCAATATCGGCGGCAATACCTTGTTTGCCAACATGACTAAGGCCTTCGCCGATTTGTCGGAAGGCATGAAAAACACACTCCGCCCGCTCAACGCCGTACACGATTTTGAGGTCGCGGCCCGCACCCAATACGCAAAACCGATTGTCGTCGAAGACGATATGGCCGGCGCCAACCGTGCCGTTCATCCGCTAGTCCGCACCCACGACGAGACCGGCGAAGAAAGCCTGTTCGTCAATCCGGGCTTTACCTCGCATATCGACGGATTCGATGCTGACGAAAGCCGTTGGATTTTGGAGCCGCTGTACCGCCACGCAACGCGCCCGGAATACATCTATCGCCATCAATGGCAGCCGCACGACGTGCTGGTCTGGGACAACCGTTCTTTGATGCATTACGCCATCGCCGATTACGGCGACGCGCCCCGCTACTTAGAGCGCACCACGTGCATGGGGGAACGCCCGGTATAGTGTCTCGTTAGAGGCTCAAGTAAGCCGCTAGCTTGTCAAACAGCGCACCAAGACCTCATTTAAAGCCCCAGTCCGAGACTGTTATTGTTGAGCTGCGGCAGCAATCGCATCTTTTAATGCAGTTTGATACTCAAGCGTCGGTTCATACCATAAACAGCTATTTGAACCAGAATATCCCACGCCATTGCGAACAAAGACTGTCAGTGTTCCGACTCGAGCCTTTTCGCCCTTCTTGTAGGGTGGATTGACCAATGACACACAGTATTTCCAGCCCAGCAATGTCCGAACCTGAAAGCCGCCCGAATTATACACCTGCGCCTTGTTCACTTCTGACGTAACCAGCAATGTTTCGTCAGTAATATCTCCAATCTGACTAGCCCATCTCATACGAAAAAGAGAGTCTGGTTCGAGGATTTCCATCATGTGTTTGCGAAGATCAATGGGTTTTGGCCCGCCATCATCCCCCGCCTCAGGTGGCAGAACCGTGCTACAGGCAGCTAAAAGAACACAGACTGCTAGAATAAGTGGACGATGCCATTGATAACGGCTCGGCTTCATCAGCTACTCCTTGCTTAATAAAGGCGGGCGGAAAACTGGATATACCGAGATGTTTGGCATCTCATTCATTTGTGCCCGAACATCTTCTGAACGTTCAACCCACTTCGGCTTGAAGACTGCGACGACATATTCGCCAAGGTAAGCGGCTTCGCCAGGTTTGATCGAAAACCGATAAGCCTCAGCATTGCCCACAAAAGCGTCTTGTTTAATGCCTGTTGTCACATTGGCGTCGGGACTGTCGATATACTTAAGGGTTAAAAGTGACGTTCGCATGAAGCTAGTAGATGTCAGCACATAGTCGCCCGGCTCTATTTTCTTGACGAGAAGACCGCTGTGTAATGGCTGATCCGACACAGTAAACTCAGAAGCGCCAGGAATTAATCGCTGCGTTTTCTTGTCGTACCTAGAAAATGTTAGAAAGATGCCATCAAAATTAGGGTTCTCTTTCACATCTGCACCTGCAAATACGACGGAATGAGGGCTCTCAGGTGTGAGGACCATGTTCTCGTCAATACTGATTTCCATAAGGCCGCAGCCCTGCAGAAAAACTAAAGTAGCGGCGATGCCTAAATACAGATAAGTGGCACGTATCAGTGCAGGGAAAGATGACTCTTGTATCTTTTCGGACACGGTTCGGATCATGAGTTTTATTCTTTCAGCCTAATTTTTAGCTCGCGCAACACGAGGCGACGGTGACATTGTCAAATGAACAAACAACCGCTCTCGCTCTTGTGACTCGCTCAGTACCATTCGGTATAAATGATATAATAAAATACTATCTTAGGTACTTGCGCCATAGAAATATCAAGATCAAATGCTGGTAAAACTAAGCAGGACCCGACTACTTCGAGCGCATCACGTATTTCGGTAAACACCCAACTTCATCAACGCATTTTCGCGCCCCAAAGTCGCGATATCGCTTGCCAGACAGCGCACAAAACCCTTATTTAGGGCCAGAATGCGGGTGTGGTTCAATGGTAGAACGAAAGCTTCCCAAGCTTTAGACGAGGGTTCGATTCCCTTCACCCGCTCCAATTACATCAAATAAATTTCCATGATGTGCTTCCCCGCCTGTGTATTTTCTGACCCATTAAGCGGGAATTCCTTATACTCTGTGCATCAATAGCAGGCTAATAAGGCTGTTGTTCGTGATGAAAGAGAATTCCGTGGTCAAAGATAATCTCACATTCAAGGGCATCTTAGTTCCATTTGCAGCCGTGATGACACTGTGTCTGGCGGCTATTGTCGGTTTGGTCGTTCTAGTAGGACAAGGGCAAAACCGGGTCGCGCTTGATAATTCAAAGCATCTGGTGAAGTCGATCATTGACGTTCGCAAACAAACCATTGGCAACGCCGCACTGGAGTACGGGTACTGGAAAGAGGCCGTTGAAAACATCGTTTATAAACCGAATTTGGATTGGATGGCCGCCAATCTCGGAGATCCCTTGTTCGATGCGTATGGCACTTCAGCAACCTATGCTGTCGCGGCTGACAACACGGTTATTTATGCCGTCTCAGCAGATGGCGAAGATGCGCCAGATTTGTTTGTTACGTCTCCCACTCAGCTTGAAGACCTTTTAAGCCGGGTCCGTTCCGTTGACCCGACGTCTGAACCCAGGCCGTCGGTTGGCACATTGTTAATTGAAGAAGCTACATATCTCGTCGCGGTGAGCGCGCTCACCGATTATACAAATGATGGGGATCAGCTGATTGTAAAACAGACGAAAAATGTCATGATTTTTATTCAAGCAATGGATGCTGAATTTCTCGCAAACATCGAGTCACAGTTTCTGATCAAAGATTTGCGGATATCTACCACACGCACTGATGCCGCCGAGGGGGGCCTGGTGCTGACGACCGAAGCCGGTGTGCCGACAAGTTACTTATCTTGGACCGTCGCAACGCCAGGTACCGCTATCATGAAATGGCTGGTCCCGGTGATTTTCGCCCTCCTCATTATAATCTTGTGTGTCGGCGTGCTGTTTCTCATAAAAGTTCGAAAATCTGCAGATGCGTACCTCGAAATGTTAGAAGAGCGAGAAAATGCCGGTACGAGGTTGTTGCAGGCGCAAAAAATGGAGTCCCTCGGCAATCTGGCGGGCGGTGTGGCGCATCATCTGAACAATTTGTTTTTACCCATTCTTTTGCTGACGGGTGTTTTGCAAAAGCGCTTTCCCAAAGACGACCCCGATCACGAGATCGTGCGAAGGGTCATAGAATCAGTTAGTCGTGGCAGCGACATCGTTAATCGAATTTTAAAATTCGCGCGCACCAAAAGTGGAGAGTCAGTTGACGTCAATATGTTTACGTCGATCAGCGATAGTATGGCGTTGATCAAAGCCGCCAATCCATCGACGGTCAAAATCAAAGAAGATATTGATCCAGACTCTGGAATGATAAAAGCCGACCCGGCAGAGGTTGAAGTTGTTACGTTGAACTTGGCCTCTAATGCCATCGACGCAATGGCGAACAAGCTGGGCACGCTCGGTGTATCGTTAAAGAATATTGCTGTCATGGAGAATGACGCATCAAATGCTGCTGGTGTCCCTCCAGGAGACTATGTTTGTCTTGGTGTATCTGATACCGGTTGTGGCATGGACGATGCGACAAAAAGACGCATTTTTGAACCGTTTTTCACGACAAAAGAAGTCGGCGCGGGAACCGGGCTTGGCTTAGCCGCCGTGCACGGCATCGTTTCTGGTTGCGATGGTTTCGTGACCGTCGATAGCACCCTTGGAAAAGGAACATTGATCGAATTGTATTTTCCCCGCATTACAGAACCGGCTGCCGAGATCGAAAATGCGATTAACTAAGTCGTCACATATTGTTTAAACTTTCCCCACCCCTAGAAGGCGTAATTTCCATGGCACATATTCTCCTCGTTGATGACGATGATCTGGCTCGCTTTGCCATGCGCGAGGTCCTCACGCGCGCGGGGCACGACGTCACGGAAGCCGAGAATGGGGCCTTGGGTCTATCGGCCCAAGCAAGCACAGATTTTGATGTCATTATAACAGATATCATTATGCCAGAGGTCGAAGGCATTGAATTTATCATCAAAATCCGGGAGCAATCGCCGAACATTCCGGTGATCGCAGTTTCCGGTGGCGGTCGGATGAGTGAGACCGATTATCTTGAGACTGCGAGAGATTTGGGCGCCAATGCGATACTCGCAAAACCGTTTTCCGAAGATCAGCTCAATGAAAAGGTCGCTGAATGTTTAGCGGCGTCGTAGGCAGCCACGATATAACGAAAGCTTCCCAAGCTTTAGACGAGGGTTCGATTCCCTTCACCCGCTCCAATCTCTGATCAGCAGCGTGTATCGTCTTCCGGGTCGTCCACTTGGTCAGTGTTTTCAGTTTCCGGATAGAATTCATAGACCACGGCCGACGTGCGCTGCATGGCTTGGTAGTCGCTTTGGTCTGCGACCGGCATCGGCGCGCGCTGGGTGATCCGAAACACGATAAAAATCAGCAACAACACAGAAATCCCGCCGATATACGCGAACAAGCCGCCTGGGCCGATCAAATCCATCAAGGGTGCCGCAATGGTTGGGCCGATGGCGGCCCCGATGCCGTATGACATCATCAAGCCACCGGCCATCGGCACGATATCATCTACATCGGTGTAATCGTTGGTATACGCGACAGCCAACGGATAGAGCGTGAACGACAGGCCGCCGAAGGTCATCGCCATCACCAACAAGCCGCGCCCGCTATACGACGACTCGATCATCATCAGAAAACAGATCAGTGCGGTCAGAAGAGCAACGCCGGCCATCACCAATCGACGGTCCATGCGATCAGACAACTTGCCGATGGGATATTGCAACACCAGCCCGCCAATGATGGCCGCGCCCATAAATTTCGAGGTCGCCGCCACATCCAAGCCGGCTTTCTGTGCGAACAACGCACCCAGTGCATAAAACGCGCCCATGATCGTGCCGGACGCGGTTGCCGCCGTCATCCCGGTCGGTGAAATCCCCCACAGACGACCGATTCGAAACCGCGTCGGCTTTGGCAGTTTCGGCGCGCTGACCCGTGTCATGGCAACCGGCAAAATTGCCAGCGACATCAAGATCGAGGTCAGAATAAACAGCACTGTACCCGATGCATCCGGGATGTTGATCAGGAACTGCCCGGCCCCCTGCCCCAAGTACAAAACGACCTGATACATAGAGAATACTTGTCCACGAATTTCATTGGACGATTTTTCGTTCAACCAGCTTTCCGTGCACATGTACATGCCGACCGTCGTAAAGCCGACGATGAACCGAAGCGCGCCCCACACATACGGATCTACTGTGAGACCGTGCGCCAGCGTCGCCGCCGACATTAACGAGCCCAATGCCGCAAACGCGCGTATGTGTCCAACGTTGCTGATCAGCCGGTGGCACGAACTGGTACCGAGCACCAAACCCAAGAAGTACATACTGGAGACGACACCGACCACAGTCGACGAGTGGCCGAACTCGCCCATACGGAACGCGACAATGGTCGACAGGCCGCCCACGCCGACCATCAAAAAGGCAACGCCCAACAGCAATGAAGAAACTAAACGGAGCGTCGAAAACATAGATGCGGCCTTTTGCGGCAAAGTGTGATTTCGCCGCATTTACGCCCGTTAAATTTTCAACGCAAGTGAATTGTTTACAACCCGGCCAGCGCCGCCGCGTGATGACGTAAATGATCTTCGATGAAGGTGGCGATAAAGAAATAGGAATGGTCGTAATCAGGCTGCATGCGCAGCTCAACAGCCTGCCCTGCTGCCGCGCACGCGTCGACAAAAAGTTTCGGCTGCAACTGCTCGGCCAAGAAATTGTCGGCGAGGCCTTGGTCGATCAGAATCGTTCCCGGATGACGACGCCCGGCCTGGATCAACGCGGTCGCATCATAGTCCGCCCATGTCGCGCGGTCCGATCCCAAATATCCGCTGAATGCCTTTTCACCCCAAGGCACCTGCATCGGTGCGACGATCGGCGCGAACGCAGAAACCGATGCAAACGTATCCGGGTTCTTTAGCGCAATCGTCAGCGCGCCATGCCCACCCATGGAGTGCCCCATGATCGCTTGACGGTCGGCGCGGGCCGGGAAGTGTTTAAAAATCAACGCCGACAGTTCGCCGGTCACGTAGCTGTACATCCGATAGTGCTGCGACCAGGGCGCTTCGGTTGCATCCACATAGAACCCGGCGCCCGCGCCGAAATCATAACTGTCGTCTTCACCCGGTAAATGCACACCGCGCGGGCTGGTGTCGGGAGCGACGATCACCAAACCGAGTTCCGCCGCGGCCCGCTGCGCACCGGCTTTGACGGTAAAGTTTTCTTCGGTGCAGGTCAGTCCCGACAACCAAAACACCACCGGGCACGGCGCGTGCACCGCTTGCGGCGGCGCGAACACCGCAAACCGCATCTCGCAATCGAGTTCCTGGGACGTGTGTTTATAGACACCCTGGGTGCCACCAAAGCACGCGTTCTCTGCCACTGTCTCTAGGGCCATTGAGTCTCCTATGGGAAAATTTTAGGCGCTGATGCCACGGGCATGAAAAATATAGCCCAGGAAGCTGAGCAGCAATTGTGCGGCCAAAAAGGCCGTGGTGCCATCGCGGTCGTAATCTGGGGCAACCTCGACCAAGTCGATGCCGGCGACCGTGCCCCGTGACGCCAAACCCTTGAGGATTTCCAGCACCTCGTAATACAAAAATCCACCGTGACTTGGCGTGCCGGTGCCGGGCGCGATGGACGGATCAAAGCCGTCAATATCGATGGTGCAGTAATAGCGCACACCTTTGGGCACACGCGCCAAAACGCCTTCGGTTCCGAGCCGGCGCACATCGCGGACCGACAAAATATCCGAGCCGGCCTTGCGTGCTGCGTCATAGTCGGCACGGTTCGACGACGACACGAAGCGGATACCCAACTGCGTAAAGCCCGTCACGTGTCCCATCTCGGACGCGCGCCTAAGCGGGTTGCCGTGACCGTAGCGCACGCCGTGCCGCTCATCCACAAAGTCCAGGTGCGCATCAATATGAATAATGTGCACGGGCTCTTGGTCATCGAAAGCACGGATACACGGAATGTGCACCGAATGATCACCGCCGAGCGTCACCGGCAACGCGCCGGCGGCGAGAATTTTGCGCACAGCCATTTCGATATTGGCGTGTGAACGTTCTGTATCGGTGTGAATCATATCCGCATCACCGATGTCGGCGATTTTTACGCCATTGTTCGGCAGATATGTGATGTCGTCTTCGAAGTCGTACATGCCGGCGTGGCCGAACGAAAACAACGTCGACGCTTCACGAATCGCGCGCGGCCCGAATCGCGCGCCGGCGCGATACTGCGTGCCCATATCAAACGGCGCGCCCAACACACAAACATCCGCATCCAACGAGTCCCAGTCCAAAACGGCGGGCTGCTTCGCAAACGTACAATGCCCGACAAACGGCAAATTGAGGCGGCCTTTATCGTAACCGTGCTCGGCCATGCGGATTGTCCTTTTTAAATGGAGCCTTACGGCCCTTCCGGCCCTTCGGCTTAGTGGGTCCGAACCCAGTCACGCAATTGACTCGCAACACCATCGCGCTCCGCCAAGCTCAAAAAGCCAGTCACAGTTTCACCATCCTGAGACAACGGCAGGCGCAGAGAATAGACCGGTTTATCGATATTGTCGTATTGCGTCGTAAACAATTTCGGCGAACGGGTTTCTATGACCCGGGCGTACTGATGCTGCAAGAACGTCTTTATCCAGGTGGGTGTCATTGAGCTCAGCAGTTTCCCAGAATAGTCCGTACCATGATAGGACGAATGGCCCCGCCCCCAATAGCGATAAATGATATCACCTTCGGGTGTCACATCCGCGACCAAAATGTATGGCAGCAACGGTGGTGGCAGCACCATGATATCAATGTCTCGCCACGCCGGTGCCCATCTTCCGTCCGCTGCATCGCACCAATGGGAAAACACCACCGAAATGATCGGCGCATCCGCGTCGTACGGATCGCTCTCAACTGAAGATTTGATTGGGCCCAGGATATCCAATGAACGCTCCGTCATTAAAATTCGACCACGGCGCGGATGCTCTCGCCTTTGTGCATCAGATCAAATCCATCGTTAATGTCGTCGAGGCTGAGTTTATGGGTGATCAAGTCATCGATGTTGATTTTACCATCCATATACCAGTCCACGATTTTCGGCACGTCGGTCCGCCCCTTGGCGCCACCAAACGCAGTGCCGCGCCAAACCCGTCCGGTCACCAATTGAAACGGTCGGGTTGAGATTTCTTCGCCAGCACCTGCAACACCGATGATCGTGCTCTCGCCCCACCCCTTGTGGCAGCATTCCAGGGCTTGGCGCATGGTTGACGTCTTGCCGATACATTCAAACGAATGGTCGGCGCCCCCATGGGTGATGTCGACCAGATACGGCACCAGGTCGCCTTCGACTTCGAGCGGATTGACGAAATGTGTCATGCCGAATTTTTCAGCGATCGCGACCCGGGACGGATTGATATCGACACCGACAATCATGTTGGCACCGACGATCCTGGCCCCTTGAATAACATTCAAGCCGATACCGCCGAGCCCGAACACGATCACGTTGTCGCCAGGGCGAACTTTTGCGGTGTTGATCACCGCACCGATACCGGTGGTCACGCCGCAGCCGATGTAGCAGATTTTGTCGAACGGGGCGTCTTCGCGAATTTTTGCGAGCGCGATTTCCGGCAGCACCGTATAATTCGAAAATGTCGACGTGCCCATGTAGTGATAGATCGGGTCCTTGCCGATACGGAACCGCGACGTGCCGTCCGGCATCACGCCCTGGCCTTGGGTGGTGCGAATCGCTTGACACAAATTGGTGCGTCCGGACGTACAGTAATCACATTCGCGGCACTCCGGCGTATACAATGGGATGACATGATCGCCTTTTTTCAGCGATTTCACGCCCGCGCCTACATCGACGACGATACCCGCGCCTTCATGGCCCAGGACCGAAGGAAAAATCCCTTCAGGATCGGCGCCGGACCGCGTGAACTCGTCGGTATGGCAAATACCTGTGGCCTTAATCTCAACCAGAACCTCGCCCTCACGCGGGCCGTCCAGTTCAATAGTTTCGACACTCAAAGGCTTCCCCGCCTCAAAGGCCACGGCGGCACGCGTTTGCATCAAGACTCTCCCAGTAAATCGTCATAAAATTCGGCGTAACTATGCATTATGCCAGTCAGATGATGCAATACGGCAAAAACCAACGTGAAGCTTATTCATACGTGTATGAAAGCTTGCTCCCCGTAAATAAAATCCCAATATCATTTGGGTTGTCACGTTTAAGTATCCACCCTGCATGACAAGCTGGAGATATCATGGATTCCATCACGCAATTTGCGCTTGGCGCTACGGTAAGCGGCATACTGCTGGGGCCCAGGATTGGGGCACGGAAGGCTGTATTGCTCGGCGGCGTCCTTGGGACGTTGCCTGATCTGGATACCTTTTTTCCGGTCGCCGATGCCGTGGAATCATTCACGGCGCATCGCAGCGCCACGCACTCGGTGTTCATGCAAGCCATCGCCACACCTGTGATTGCCGAGCCGTTGGTGCGCTGGGTCCACGGGCTGCGTGATGCGCGGGCACTCACGTACGCTGCGGTGTACCTCGTCTTGGTCACCCATGCGTTGATCGATGCGATGACGGTGTACGGCACGCAGTTGTTATGGCCACTTGTCGACACCCCGTTCGGGGTCGGCTCGATCTTTATTATTGATCCGCTTTACACCCTGCCGCTTTTGATCATGACCCTTTGGGGATTATTTGTTGCCCAATGGAGCACTCGTTTTGCGCGGGCGATCAAAGGCGCGCTGGCTATCTCGACAGCGTACATGCTGCTCACCATACCGTTGCAGCAAATGATGTATGCCCGCGCCCACGATGTGCTGCAAGCCGAAGGCATCACGCCTGAACGCCAGTTGACCATTCCAACACCGTTTAATGTTCTGTATTGGCGCACCATCGCCATTGATGGCGAGCGGCTGATCAACTTGGACATGCCGTTGTTGGGCGATGCATCCGCATCTTTGGCATATGAGCACACACGCCGCCCGGACCTTGCCGGGTGTCTGACCGGCACCTCAATTTTCGATAAACTCGCGGCCTTCACCAAAGGCTTTTATCGGCTGGAGCTTGATGGCAAACGGGTCATCATGACCGACTTGCGGATGGGCCTGACACCGAACCATGTGTTTCGTTTTCACATCGCCAACGCAACGCCCGACGGCGCCGCTCCGATCAGCCCGCCAACTCGCGAAGCCGTGGTGCGCGGCACCGATGGCGATATCGCATGGATCATGGCCGGTATCCGCCAAGACCCGACGCCGCGCCCGGCCGAGCAAGACACCGAGCTCGCCCTAAACGGTACCCCGGGCGATGGCACGCAGCTTGCCATGGCCGGCTGCACATCGACGCTCGGGAGCTGACCGTTTGGCTTAAGCCCGCATGCGGGCACCGGTGGGATCGAACGGCGGTGCGCTCAAACGTTTGGCCGGACGTTTGTCGCCGATGATCTCGATCTCAAAATCGATGGCGTCGCCTGCTTTTGTCGCATCGACATAGCCCAGCGCCAGCGATTTGCCGACGCTGTGCCCATAAGCCCCCGACGTCACCCAACCGATTACCTCGCCGTTGCACCAGATCGCTTCGTCACCGATGCAATCCGCATCCGTGACGTCGACATCAAACAAACACAACCGGCGCTTCAGCCCAGCTTCGCGTTCGGCCAGCGCCGCATCACGCCCCAAGAAAGCCGGCTTATCGTAGCGCACAAAGCGGTCTAAGCCGGCCTCAAGTGGGCCATAGATTGGTCGGTACTCGGTCGCCCAAGACCCGAACCCTTTTTCAATCGAGAGCGATTTCAGCGCCCGTGCGCCGAATAAACAGATGCCATCTTCAGCACCTGCCGCCATCAACGCCTCGAACAAAGCGACCTGATGCTTCGCCTTACACCAAAGCTCATATCCGAGATCACCGGTAAACGTCACCCGCCCGACCAAGGCGGGCACGCCCGCCACCGCGATCTCGGCAAACGACATAAATTTAAACGCATCCGCCGAAACATCGACGGTGGCGACCCGCGCCAAGACGTCGCGCGACTTCGGCCCGGCCAGAGAAAGCCCGGTCATGCCGAGCCCGTGCGAGACGATATCTACACCGTTTTCCGGTAGGTGCGCCAAGAACAGCCGCATGTGATAGTCTTCGGCCACGCCCGAGCCGAAGATAAAGAACCGGTCCGCCGACAGTGCCGCGATGGTGAAGTCACCGATCACGCGACCCTGCATGTTCAACAGCGGATTAAGCGCCATCCGCCCGGGCTTCGGTAGTCGACCGGCCATCAAGCCGTCCAACCATGCGCCTGCACCGGGGCCGCTGACTTCGTACTTCGCGAATGTCGAGGTTTCGATCAGGCCGACACTGCTTCGGACCGCCTTACATTCTTCAGCGACAATCGGGAACGCGTTGGAGCGACGGAACGTGACGTCTTCGACCGGCTTCATGCCGTCCGGCGCATACCATAATGCGTGCTCAATCGCTGCCACCGCGCCGAATACGGCCCGGCGTTGTTTGAGCGTTTCATACAATGGCGAAGTGCGCTGCCCGCGCGCTGCCGTCAATTCTTCGTTCGGATAGCGGATACGAAAACGTCTGGAATAGTTTTCCCGCACCTTGGCGTTTGTGTACGGCATATCCGCCCATGACCCAAAACGCGCGACGTCCATCCCCCAGACATCGAACCCCGGATCACCGTGCACCATCCAACCGGCCAACGCCAAGCCGACGCCGCCACCTTGGCTGAAACCCGCCATCACCGCACACGCGCACCAATAGTTATCGAGCCCACGCACCGGCCCAACCAGCGGATTGCCGTCGGGCGCGAACGTGAACGGGCCGTTGATGATCTGCTTGATGCCGGCACGCTCGAACGCCGGAAAGTGCGAGAAGCCGACTTCGAGTGACGGCACGATCCGGTCCAAATCCGGCTGCAGCAATTCCTGGCCGAAATCCCAAGGGGTCTCGGATTCCTGCCACGGCTTGCCGGCGCGCTCATACGTGCCCATCAACATGCCGCCGCGTTCTTGGCGCATATAAATTTCGCCCTCGAAATCGATGGCGTGCAGCACTTCTTTGCCGGAGCTGGCGTTGATCTCGGCCACTTCAGGCATGTCTTCGGTGAGGATGTACATATGCTCCATCGCCAACACCGGGAGTTCCAAGCCCACCATGCGTCCGCATTCGCGCGCCCAAAGTCCCCCGGCGTTGACCACGTGCTCGGCATGGATCGTGCCTTGCTCGGTGATCACATCCCAGGTGCCGTCGGGGCGATGCTGCAAATCGACGACGCGATTGCGCAAATAGATTTCGGCGCCCTGCATGCGCGCCGCCTTGGCATAGGCGTGGGTCGTGCCGGACGGGTCCAAGTGGCCTTCGTCGGCGTTGTACATGGCGCCGACGAACTTGGATTTATCCATCAGCGGAAACAGCGCAGCGGCTTCATCGACGGAAATGATTTCCATATCCTGCAAACCCAAGTACCGCGCTTTACCCCGCGCCATCTTTAAAAAATCCAAACGATCTTGGGTGCCCGCCAGCATCACGCCACCGGTCATGTGCAAGCCGCACGATTGTCCGGAAAGTTCCTCGATCTCAGCGTAAAGACGGATCGTGTAGTCCTGCAGCTTGGCGACGTTGGGATCGCCATTCAGGGTATGAAAGCCCCCCGCCGCATGCCAGGTCGAGCCCGACGTGAGCTCGGATCGCTCAATCAGGCAAACGTCTTTCCAACCTAATTTAGTCAAGTGATACAACACACTACAGCCGACGACACCGCCGCCGATAACCGCTGCCTGGACGTGCTCTTTCATGATCGGATAACCCTTGGCTTCTGCTGACACTGTGCATCAGCATGTGCCCACAAACGACGCTCCGCTATCCCAAATCGGAAACCCTTGCCTTCGTGAGCGGCATCATGCGGACATCGTTGTTATTCGGTTTTGCCTATCATTAAGATATGAACAAACGATTTTTAATATAGTTCTGTGGCGCATATTGTCCCAATCAGACGCGGTTGAGACCGACGTCGCCGTATTCGTTTTTAACTTTAGGAGACGCCAAATGATCAAACATGTCCCACACGTCACGTTTAAGACCCGTGTTCGCAACGACGCCATCGAAGGCGACAATCCGTTCGAATGGAAAGACCTGACTACTGAAGAAATTTTCAACGGCAAGCGCGTCGTGGTGTTCGCCCTACCCGGTGCGTTTACGCCGACGTGTTCGACCAGCCATCTGCCGCGCTATGAAGAATTAAACGAAGAGTTCAAAGCGCTCGGCATCGACCAGATCATCTGCCTTTCGGTCAACGATGCCTTCACCATGTATCAGTGGGGCAAAGCGCAAAACGCCGAGAACGTGTTCTTACTGCCGGACGGAAACGGTGAGTTCTCGCGCAAAATGGGTATGCTCGTCGACAAATCGAACCTCGGTTTCGGCATGCGCTCTTGGCGCTATTCGATGGTCGTCAACAACGGTGAAATTGAACAACTGTTCTCCGAACCCGACTTCGGCGACAACTGCCCGACCGACCCCTTCGAAGTATCGGATGCAGACACCATGCTGAAGTACCTGAAAAGCAAAGCTTCCGCACAAGCTGCGTAAGTCAGCTGAAAGAACCCCCTGCAGACGTCTCCCCATCCCCCCTCGGAAGACGAATGCAAAGGAAGGAGCGGTGTAGCGGGCCATCTGGATTGGCACACGCAGACATCTGATTTGGCAGCAGAAATATTTGCACATCCGAGCTCAAAATAGCGGCCTTTGCGGGGTATGTTATCCGCCTCCGCTAATAATCACTTCGCCGGCGCGTTTGGTGGTGGTTTTGGCGAGTGAATATGTCGTCTCGACGGCCTCAATGGTGAAGTCTTTGAACAGATCGCGGACCTCGGGGACGTCGTTTAATGAGAGTATAAAGGTGCCTTTAAGAGCCTGTAAATGGTCTCTGAGACGCTCGAAATCGGACCGTGAGAACATCTCCTTCCCATAATCGTCTTCGCAGCCCCAGTACGGCGGGTCGAGGTAGAACAGCGTGTGCGCGCGGTCGTAGCGGGTGATGAAGTTACCGAAGTCCAGACACTCGATTGTGACGGCCGCCAGGCGGGTGTGCAGATCCTCGAGCATCGGGCCGACCTTGGTGACGTCGAACCTGGCCGGGCGGTCGGGCTATACGCCAAAGACGGCCGTGCCGGCAACCTTGCCACCGAATCCGGTGCGCTGCAGATAGAGGAATCGCGCGGCGCGCTCCATATCCGTTAGCGTTGTCGGATCGGTTTTGACCAGGCGCTCGAACTCGGCCCGCGTCGTCAGCTGAAATCGCATCATATCCATGAACGGCACGTAGTGGCGCTGGACGATCCTAAAGAACGTCGAGACTTCGCGGGAATAATCGTTGATGACCTCGGCTTTAGGCCGAAACCGGCGCCGCAAGAAAATGCCGCCCATACCGATAAACGGCTCGGCGTACAGTTTGTGCGACCGGGACTCGATCAGCGCACAGAGGCGCTTGGCCAGATTCCGCTTGCCGCCGATATAAGGGGCTGCCGGCAGCACCGGCTCGACGGGGATCAGATCGGGATTCGAGAGTGACTCCATGGGTAAAATTGCCTGTAATGCTCCCGCCGCGTGCGCGGTGACGGGTCGGCCGAAAGCGGCCGGTTTTGGTCGAGAGCGACTCTAGCGCTCGGTTCGGGGCGTTGACGCGCCCCGGCCCCCGTCCCGGTCTTAAATGGAAACGGAGGAAAAAATGTCTGGGGAACTCGCGAGAGGCTTTTACATGAACGACAAAGGCAAGCTTGATTATATGCAGGTCGGTTCGAAAGATAGTGCCACCGGCGGCTTGACCGTCGAAGAAGCGACCATTTTTGCGCAAATTGAAATCGGTCATGCACTTCAGGATATCGCGGTCGCCATAAACAACCTGGCGGATGCCTCGGCAAATCGAGATGCCGACTAAACAATGCTGACGCACACCGAGTTGGCTGAGCGCCACTGACGCACTTGATGGGCTGAAGTGAAAATGATGGTTCATGCGTCCAGCACTCGCTTGATTTTGGCGTCCTGGATGCATCGAATGAAAGCTGCCCATTCGGCATGTCTGAGGGCCAGATAGGCACGCCAGTTGCCGTGCGCACTGCGATAAGGCTTGCGTTTGCCGCGCCAACGTCGATAGAACGCCTGACGCGCCCGGCGGTGCTGTTTAAATGCCGCGCGCAGGGCCGAGTCGACGCTCTTCATGCAACGACCGCAAAGCCATACCGTGTGATCGATCTCGTCCTTGATGGTGCGCCGGCATACTGCAGTGACGCATTTGGTGCGCCCAATCATTTCTTGATCTCCGCCTCGATAGACGACGTAAAGCCGCTATTGTTGAACGTGTGGCTTGCTCGGCTGATCACCCAGGACGCGCCGTCAACGACCGGGTTAAATCCGCTAGGCAGCAACGGGCGTTCGGCGCGGGCCTCTGGGGTGCCGATCATTGGAATGGTCAATGTCGCAGTGCCGCGATCTAAGGCCTCTTTCTTCGCCTTGGCGGCCGCGCGGGCCTCGGTCGCGGTCGCGAAGCTGTTACGCAGTATATAGACAGGCCCACCAGATCCAACCGTCTCTTCGACATCCATGTTCGCCGCCGTGTCGCGCCAACGGGCGACAACAGATTGATACTTGCCGCGCTCGACCGAGCGATAACGATATTTGCCGGTGAGGTCTTGAGCGTTCACGCGAACGGCCGGCAGCGTTTTTCCAGTAACGCTTTTGAGCTCCTGGCGTGGTGCAAAAATGAGATAGCCGTTGGCCGGCTTGAACACGCACCCGAGCAATTCCGCCAAACGCGTCAACAGATGCATGTCGGATTCTTCTGTCTGGTCGATGTGCGGTATGGCCGTCGCGGTGATCGACGCGGCAACGGCTGATTTATACTGATGCTCCCCTGCGATGGTGGCGACGATTTCGCCAATCGTCTTCTCGTGCCAAGACCGGGACTTTGGCGCCTTCAATCTATTCCGCATATTAGCGGCCTTGGCGCCGATGACCATGATCTCAGGGTTGCCTGACAACTCGATCTCATCTACGATATATTGGCCCGTCAGCCATGAAGCACCTCCTTCATAACCGAGCCTGATATCTAGAGACACTCCATTAGATGGCACGCCGATCTTCTGATCACGATTATCGAGAGTGAAACGCCCCGTATCGGATTGAAACCCATCCTCGTCAGTGATGACCAGAGACAATAACCGGTCCGCGATCATTGATGTAATATCGTTGCCATTTGCGAGAAGCGAAAATTTGGGTTTCAATCTATAGTCCGTTCAAATATTCGGAGGTTAAGATGCGTTTTTTTGTAGTGGGCTTAATAGCAATATTCATTACTTCACCGGCTTTATCAGATGATAATATTAAGATCAGTTGTATCGAGATGGCGAAGCTCGATGGCGGTGGTAATATGTGCGACGTATCTTCTGAATTTTCGCTGAAAAAGTCTGAATACGAAGCGTTGCTGCGCAGCTACAAAAAGAAAGAATGCTTGAAGGAATACCGGCGCAAATACGGCCATTGCCCCCAGATTAATCTTTGGACGACGGATATACCTGCAGAGTGTGAAGGTCACAGCCCATCTAATTGTGAGACTTCCAAACCAGCGAAGGTCCAATACCGAAAACCGACCATCAATCCTTGGTGATGTCAGTCCCATAGTTCGATCTCCACCTTCGGCGCCGGCGCCGGCAATGCCGGCAGCTCGATCATGACGCCGGCCTCGAATATTGGCCCCAGATCGGCCAGATGCCGATTGGCCTCTAGCACCACTTCGACGGCGCCGGGTTGGCGGCCGTAGTATTTCCAGCAGATCAGATCCAGTGTTTCGCCGTCGCTCGTGCGGTAAGTTGCCATTACGCGGCCTCGCCGGCGTCGTCGCCGTATTCCACAAGCTCAATCCGGAAATCAATTTTGCGCGGCTGGCCCGATGCAATCGGGCGGCTGCGCGTCTCCTCGATCCGCTTGATAACGAAATTGCCCCATTTGATGCCGTTAGAATCGGCCAACCGGAGCTTTTCACCTTTGTCGGCCTCAGCCTTCATGTCGTCGATCTGGCCAAGTCCACCACGATGTGATGGCAAGATCGTGCCCTCGAACTGCACTGCGGTCGCGCCGGCACCAAGATATTGCTGCGCCGGCTTACGGCCAAGGCGTTCCTGCTGTTGCCAGCGCCACTCAAATGTTCGCGTGACCCGCTCATAAGCAGCGGTGTCCATCGAGAACCGGTAATCACCGAGCGCCATCATTACTTCAGTCATGAACCGCCCCCGTACGCTGCTGGATGATCTTGACCACTTCGCGGGCGATGTCTTCGGGGTCCTGCCCGGCAGCCGGATTTACTGTGATGCTGATACTTACCGGTGCGCCGCCCTGGCCGCTGGCATCAGCCGACTGTGCGGCGACGGGCGCCGTCGCGATCGCGCCGGCAGTGACGACGCCGGCAGCGGCGGCGGTGACCGGCCTGGCGACCGAGGCCGCACGCTGCACGGCGGACGGTTGATCGTCGTCGCCGCTGAAGAACTTGCCGATCGCTTCGAACGGTGCCGAGATTGTATCCCACAGCCGACCGACCCATCCCGCGAACTTCTCCCAATACGGCTTTATCGGCTCCCATATTTTCAGCATGTATTCCTTGACCGTATCCCAGTTGGCAATGATCAGGCCGGCGGCGATGGCCAGCCCGCCGACGATCCAGCCAATCGGCGTCGTCATCAGGGCAACGCTCATCGCACGCACGGCCCCGATCACGACCGGCACGGCGCGCGTCGCGAAACCGATCAACCCGCTGCCGTATTTCAGCAACCCGATCTGCGAACCGATGAGGCCGCTTGAAAATGCCAAGCTGGCGAGTTTACCGGCAATCAACGCCGTCCGGATCGCGACCAAAGCCGTAACGGTACCGAACACGGCCGCCGTCACGGTCGGGTTGGCTTCGGCGAAATCGGCCATCGCCGAAATCACGGCCGCAGTCGGCACGAGGATCGCATTGATGGCCGGCAGAAGCGATTTGCCGACACTGTCGGCCAGAGTGATTACAGCACCCTTAACCTGGTTCCACGGCCCGGTGCCGCCGTCCTTGAACAGCTTAACGTTGGCGTCGACGATACCCCTTGAACCTTTGACCACATCATCATAAGCGGCCCGTAGTTCCGGAAGCTTTTGTAGAAGGGGAGCAATGCCGGCACGGCCCTCTTCGCCGAACACTTTCTGGATCGCTTGGTTGCGCTCATCGAGATTGTCATAAACCGAGAGCGCCCGATCCAAGTCCTCGAGCGTGGCGATGAAATCCATCTGTCCATCGGCGCCACGAACAATCTGGAAGCCGAACTCGTCGGCAGCCTTGCCAAGGTTCCGTTCGACGGCGGCAAACGCCGTGCCGGCACGCGACCCGGTCACCGTCGAACTGTTCAGCAAACCCAGCGTCGTCACCATTTGTTCGAGAGGAATTCTTGCCGATGCCGCCGACGCCGCAGCATAGGACATACCTTCGCCGAGCTGCCCAAAATTATCGAGTTGAAACTTGAACTGTGTTTTTGTCAGCAGGTCGCCAATGCGGCCGAGCTTTTCATTCGTCGTGCCCTCCATCTCCGCCGCCATGTTATTGTATGTGCCGGCAATGACCGAACCAACTTCACCTGGCACCCCGGCAGTGACTTTGGCGACCTTGGCAATGATGTCAGCCGCCGCTGTCGACACATCGGCCTGCAGCCCGGCCGAGTTGAGCGCATACTGGATATCGAACGCCTGCGTCAGGCCGACGAAGCCTTCTTGCGCTAGATCGCGGGCGGCGGCGCGGGCCTTCGCCATGCCGGCATCGACGTCGCTGGCGTTGATGACGGTGCGCAGCCGGATCTCGGCGTCCTCGACGTTAGCGGCGGTCGCAATCGGCGCGGCAGCGCCAACAGCCATGGCGGCCGTGCCAAGCAATTTGCCCTTCAGCTTTGAGCGCTGCCTCTCGTTCGCGTCGAGTTTCTTTTCCATTCGATCGATCACGCGCAGCCGATATTCCTGATCCTTCAGGGCACGGTTGGCGCGCTTGATCGATTTTTCCATGCGACCGAACGTGTCGGTACGGCCAAGGCGCTCGACACCACGTTTTGCAGCATCGAGCGCCCGGCTGTTCTTGGCGACGCTCTGCATCGCCTTCGAGTACGGCTTGGTGAGCCGGTCGACGGCCTGCAGAACGACTGAGAGTGTAAGTTCGCTCACCGGTTATATGCCTTATTTTATCGCTTAGCCTGAGCCTCTAGGAGTTTCCGGGCTTGTCGCCACCACTTGAGGAACTCATCGATGTCGAGGTCCCAGATGTCACCGGGTCGCCAGCCGAAGGCAACGGCGATGTCTGTGGCGGCATCGAAGAAATCTCCGGGGATAACTTCACCTCCTTGCTCGTCTCCCGTTTCCGAGGAGGATCTGTGAAAAAACCCTGAATAATGGCCGCGCATTCGCCCAGGTCGAACGGATCGAGGTTTTCGGCTTCCTGGGACGTCAGCGGTGGCATCGAGACACGGGGGATCACTGTCATGACGGAGGCGACATCCATGCGGACTAGGTCACTTACGGTGACACCACGCAATTCACCGGCTTTCGGACGCCGGAAGTATATTTTGGCGATCTCATCATCACCGCGTTTGACCGGCTCATTGAGATCGACGTGCGACTGTGTGTTATCCATTTTTAGGGCTCCAATAACGGACGTTTAAAGTGATCTGAAGGCGACCCCGGCTTAAGCGCCGAGCGCCGCTTTCATTCCGGCCAAGTGATCGACGCCACCTGACCTGAAGATCATGTTGATCGCATCGATCTCGATCACTTCCTCGCCGGCGATGGTCTGTTTGTAGTACGTCGGTGTCGCCTCGATTTTCAGCACGGCGCTATCGTTGCCGGCCTTCCAGCCGTCCTGATTTGTGGTGCGGATCAATCCGCGTGTTTCGATGATCACGGCGTCGTTGTCGGGGCCGATCGCGCCGCGCAGACTGAGCGGCACATCGGGATGCCCGAACAGGCCGAGAATAGCCGTATTGAACTCTTTGAACGTCAGCTCAAAATTCATCTTTTCGACTGACGCCATCGAGATGTCGACCGGGGCAACCATACCGCCGCCCTGAAATTCTTCGGTCTGCAGGGCCAGCGCCGGCGGCGTGCCTTCCTGGACGATACCGATATAGCCGACACCGTCGACGTAGGCGTTGAAGTTGCGAAGTGTCTTCGGGATCATGGTTCTGTCTCCTGATTAATCGGTTAAGCGGCGGCCAAGACTTCGCTGACCAGCTCTTCGTAGTAGGCGCCGTTGCGGTAAGCCCGCCATTGTAGCCGTTCCATCGGTGCCGGCGGCTCGATATCGAAATTCCAATACGCATGGCCTTGTTGCATCTCGGACGCGGTGTTCAGTTCCGGATCGAGCCACGCCTTGCCGCCGAGGATGGCGCCAAGCGAGATCATGGTCCGAAGGTAGGCGTTGACGCTGTCCTCGGCATCACGGAGCGCCTGCGCCGAGAACGGCCGATCCATAAGCCACATCTGCGCGCGCTCAATGGAATCGTAAATCGCATCGGCGCTGCGCCGCACGGACAGGAACGCCCAAAGCGGATCGCTGGCGCAGGTGCGGTTGCCCCACAGCCGGTAGCCGTCTTGATAAATGATCGTCGCGACCTCGTTCTCGTTGAGGTAATTGGCGATGCAATTGGCGTCCGAAAGACCGAAGTCGATCGGCCGGGCGATACCGACGACACCGTTGAGGAGCTGATTGGACGGCGACCACCAAAAACCTTTGTTGGAGTCAAGCCAGGCCTGGCGTCCGGCGGCGCGCGACGATGTCGGTTGCGCGACGGCGGAAAGCGCAATGGTATCCCACACCATCGCATGCGGGTCGATGACGTAGATACGGTCGGACCCCCAATCTTCGCGGTACGTAATCGCCGCCGCGTCCGTAGTGTTCGGGCCATCCGCGAACACCGTGGCGCGCAGCCGTTCGGCGATCCCCTGCAGTTCGGCGACCACCGGGTTGGCGGTGGCACCCGTGGTGGCGGTGGCGGCGGCGAAGCCGTCACCGTCGCCGGTGATCGTCACGTTCGGTGCCGCCGTGTAGCCGTAGCCGGCTTTGGTGATGGAAATCCCGGTGATGATGCCGCCGACAATCGTCGCCGTGGCCTCCGCACCGGTCCCGCCGCCGCCGTCGAATGCAACGGTCGCGGCGGTATAGCCGGTGCCGCCATTCGATACGTCGACGCTCGCCACGCCGACCGGCCGGGTCGACGTGAAACCCGGCGCGATCAGGATGCGCGGCGAAACCTTGACCACCGACTGGGCATCACGGAACGCGTGGACGCCGGTGAACATCGTGCCGTCGCCGATGATGTTGGACATCGTCGTGGCGTCATCAATACCTTCCTCGACCCGGATCACGACGACGGTGGCGCCGACCTGATCAAAGATCCCATCAACGGCATCTTTCAGCGTGCCGGTATCGCCAAGGTCGGCGGCTTTGCGTTGCTGGCCGGCGAGCAATACCGGTGTGTTCAAGGGGAACGTGGCGGTTGCGTCGGGTGCGGTACCGATCAGACCGATGACACCGGTCTTGACGGTCTGGATCGGGCGGATGCCGTCATCGATCTGGATGACTTCGGCACCATGAAGAAATTCTGTAGGCATTGGTTCTCTCCTAAATCGTTAAACGTTGTCGTTCTTGCAATGAAGGCCATTCGTTCGGTGCGACCGATGCAAATCCGGATCGCTATTGATCATTATCTACGTGCCCAGCGCCGTCGCCACGGCGGCTTCGATGTCGCGTTGGGCGTCGGCGGCGGTTTGGCGGGCGACGGGCGTGTTGGCCGCGACGGCAGTGTCCAAATCTTCGAGCTGCTTTTGCAGCGCCTGGCGCATGCCCTCGATGGCCGGGTCGATGATGCCGAGCCACAGGTCGCGCTTGGCGATGACGGCGGCGGCAACGGCGGCGACGGCGACGCCGTTGATGCCGACCTCGGCCTTCAGATACGGATAATCATCGGCGACCGGCGTACCGGCGGCGTCGACCACGGCCTGACAGGCGTCGGCCTCGGCCGCTTTGTTCTGATACACCGACGATTGATGACCGGGCGACACGTAGGTCCAGCGCACGCGCTCGGCGGCCGCGTTGACGGCGTCGGATGCGGCGGCAATGGCATCGGCAACATCGCCGGCACCCAGGCGGGCTTTAAGTTTCTGAACGGTGGTTTGCATCAGCTGAACTCCGGTGCGGCGCCGTGCAGGCGCAGCTCTTTGGTGTTGTAGGATTCCCATTTATAGAGACCGTTGGTCTCGCTGGCGCCGGTCAACGCGCCCTCGGCAAAGACCACATCGACCGTGGTCGGCGTGCCGTTGACATCAATCACCGTCGTGCTGAGTTGTTCGAGCGTGAGCTCATCCCAAATGACACCGCCGTCGCGAGACATGAACAGTTTCAGGTCGGTGTTCAGGGCGATTGCGTCGATCGGCTCGACCAGGCCGATGAAATGGCCATTTGTCGGCACGGCGAGCGGCACAAGGGGCTGGCTCACGAGGACAAGGTCGCCGGCGGTGGCCTGCTCGTGAAAGCGCACTTCGGCGAGCGTAATCCAGCCGGCGCCGTCGGAGTCAATTTCAATCCAATGGTTTTGGTAAGCGGCGCCGGCAGCTATCGCCAAATTGTCCACGTACACACCGTTGCTGTCGGCCACCGTGCCGCTGGTATAAAGCGTCGTGCCGCCGCCATAGGACGGCGCCGCGTTTGATCCCTTGAGCTTCCATACAAAATTTGTGCCGCCCCCGGAGTATTCGACGCCTGCATCGGAACTCCCCCAAAATTCAACGCCGGTAATGATGCGCGAGGTGCCGCCGCCCCAATCCTTGCCGATCCAGCCGGTGCCGTCTGTGCCGGATGTCTTTGCGCCAGCGCTCTGGATTTGTGCCGTGACGCCATCGTAAGCCGCAACCAAACCGCCGCCGATCGTCATGTTGCCGATTGGCGTGCCCACGCCCTGGCCCACTTGGACTTGGACGGGGTTATGAATGAACGCACCCGTGGCATCGAGCAGATAGCCGGACGACGCACCGGTGTTGATCCCCGACAGATCGACATAGGGATCAGGAAACGAATTCACCAGACGCGCGGCCGAGCCATCGGTGATCGCATCGCGCAGGCCGTTCAACAACAAGACCTTGCGCAGCTCGCCCAACACGTTCGCCGGCACGCTATTGACCCACGCGGCGCCATTATAGACCAGCGTCTCGCCGGTCTGCGGAGCGGTCAAGGTGACGTCGGAAAGGCCGGCAAGGTTTTGCGCAGCGATCAGGGCCTGGATGGCGTCATAAAGTTGTGTCAGGTCCGCGTCATCGGCCGAGATGCCGCCACCAGCGATGACATTGGCGACCTGTGTTTTCAGCCATAACGACCGGGCCGCCAGCGCAATCGCCTGCGCGTTTGAAACACCGTCGACGCCGCCGATCACCGCTTCGTCGATATCGATCAGCTTGACGGTGGCGGGCCATGTCGCGGTTTCGGTGATGGTCAGATCATTGGCCATTATTCAGCAACTCCGTGGTTGTAGACACCGTCGTAAAGCGAGGTGCCGTCATAAAGGTTTGCGGCTTCGGTATAATCGAGACTGAGCAGGTGACATCGCCGCGCCGCGTTTGATCGCAACATGTCGCGAATGCCGGCGACCTGGTCGTTGCGGACCGCTTGGTCGACGACAATCCGATACATCGCCCAACCGCCGTCCGGGCCATAAAGACAAAGACCGTTATGCGCGGTGCCGCCGTCATAGCGCCGGGCACCGACGCGTTCGATGATCGTCACCGCATAACCCGCAGCAGTGAAGGCGTCTTCAATCGATCCGGGTGTCCCCTTGACTCGATGCACTGCCGGCGCAGCGGCGATGACTTGGCGACGGGTTGCTTCCGACCATGTCTTATCCCAGACGTCGACGGATTTCGCCCAGGCCAGGAATGGCAGCACGTTGGCCGGCGCCTCGGCAGCATCGCCGACCGTGGCGACCGGTATCGGCACTTCAGCAAGCCGAGCAGACGCTGCTTCCAGCGCTTTCTCGGTATCCGTCGCATTGGCGGGAAGCAGGCTCATGACGCTACCTCGGTGGTCAATGTCAGCCCGGTCATATATGGCGCTTCGCTGTCGTTGCAGATCACGTCTACCCAACCGTTAAGCGTCACTTTGCGGACGCCCGGTACATGAAGTGCGGCATCCAATACATCGGCAGTAACGGACTCACCCAGAACATGCCGTGCGGCGGCAACGGTCTGCATCGAGGCCTCGGCGGCAGTTTCGACGACGCTCGCATCCGGACCCGCGTAAATCGTGAGCGTCGCCACCGGCGCATAATTTTTGATCGTTGCCCCTTGCACCGTGACGTCGTCGCCCAGCGGTCGCACATATTTGGACGAAAGATGGGCCGAGACTTGATCGAGTATCACAGTGCCGACCGTGCCGTCGCCTTCCCAACCCAACACCGTGATCAGGATTGATCCGGCCACGGGCGATTGGACCGAGACATTTTTGATCCCGACAGAGATCCCGCCCGGATCGAACGTATACGTCAGCGTAACGACGCCCGGCGTCGGCGCGTCAACGTCGATTACAGTCGGCGTCTCGCCGGCGGTCAGGCCATTGAAAATATAAGCGCCTTCGGGACCCGCCGTTGTCAACGCTTCCGGTGCCAATTGGGTGCGCAATCGCAGGTTCGCGTCGCTTTCGTATGTCGCCGCGACCGGCGGCACGGCATCCGGATCGCCGGGATCAATAACCAGGCGTTGCACACCGATGTCGGCGGCCATGTGATCGAGGTTACTGCCGGTAGCGAAAGGGAGCATGCGCTGACGCGCGGCATCGTTGACGCGCTGGCGCAGCACCATCTCTCGATAGGCGGCGACTTCCAGCGCCTTGACGACAGGGTCGCTTTCCAGGGTCGCGGCCGAGAATTCCGGATTGCGTGCTTGATAGTCGGCAACGACCTCAACCAGCAGTGCTTCGAAGTCGATAACCTCGACCACGGTCGGCGGCGGCAATTGGGACAGATCGATGACGGCGAAGCGGCTCATATCTGAATGCCTTTCACAACGATCTCGCGGCCGTCGAGCAAATAGGTGCCGGCAACATCTAGCGTCAGCGTGCCGGGCACAGCCGCCGCCACAAAAACACGCTTGATCCGGAAGCGGGGCTCCCAGCGGTCGAGCGCATCGATCGCGGCGACGAAGATTTCTAAAAGCAGCGCCTGGTTCATCGGCTGATCGATCAGACGCGGCAGTTCCGAGCCGTAGTCACGGCGCATCACCCGCGTGCCGACCCGCGTCGTGAAGATGTCACGGATCGACTGGATCAAATGATCGATCCCGTCGAGCGGCTTTCCCGTGACCGCATTCATGCCGACAACGCCCGCCATCGATCAGTCCTTTTTCGCTTTGCGTTTTGGCGCGGCGGACGTGTCATCCGACTGGGTCGGCAACTTGACGATGCCTTCAGCGAGGTTGCCGGCGCGCACCAGATAGCGTGCTTGGCGTTCGGTCATCTGCACGGTTGTGCCGGCGAGACCGAGCCTCGGTGCGTCTGCCATGACGGTGTAGGTTTTCTTTTCCATTTTATTCCTCCGGTGTCAGGACTTCGGGCGGTGAATGCCCTTGGTCTGGGTTGGGTGTGATGACCGCGCCGAGCTGCCAACTGTCTTGGGTATAGGCGGCACCGCCGCCGTGGGTGATCCGCGTCGCCAGACCGGCATGATCTAGGTGGTAAAAACCATTCTCGCCGGTCCGAATGACGATGTTCTTGGCTTCGAAGACGAGCGTGCCCTCACTGTCGAGCGCGTTTATCCGGGTGAGCTTGGCGGCGCGATCATGCTCGATCACCAGGCCGTCTCCATATACGTGTCGGCTGACGTCGGCGCTTGATGCCGGGGCTGGGGCGGCCGTCGTATAAATTGCCGGCAATATGATGCCCTGGGACAGATCGCCCGTTGGCGACAGCAGCATGACCTGTTCGCCGACTTCCGGTGCCCACCACGAACGGTCGGCGCCGGCGCGCTGCGTGAGCCACGGTCTGGATGCCGTTTCGATGTCGCCGATCCGCACGCTCGCCGTTGCGCCGGCGTAGTCAACGGCGGCGATCGTACCGATCCGCAAAAGATTGGCGGCTTGACGTTCGAGTTCGGCCAGCCGGTATTCGGTGTCTTTATTCATCAGGCGGGGCCTCGCCGGTCTGCACGTCGCGATAGTCGGACCTGTAGGCTTCCCCGATTTCCGGCGAACGGCTGGCAAAGGCGTTGGTCGGCACAACACCGGTTTCGGCCAGGGCATCGACACCGGTGCGGATTGTCTGTGTCCAGGTCGCCGCCCAGATGGTGACGCCGGCGCGCTCAAGTGTCGACGCATGAAGGTTGTCGCAACGCATATCCTGGGGCGTAAATACGTTTTCGAGCGCGCGCTGGTTTCCCTCGGCATTGATAATGACGGCCGTCGTCAGTCCTGCAGCTGCAGCCGCGTCCTTTTCGACAGCGTAGACGCCGACGATCCAGCTGATATCGACTTTCCCGTTTCCGACCGGCACGATCCGGCGCGCGCCAAGCACGGCAACACGGATCGCCGGTGTGGTGCGTATCCAGGATTTGATGGCGTCTGCATCGATACGACCGTCATGGCCTTCAATGTTTCGGGCCACCGTCGGCATCAATACCTTTAGCTCGGCGACGACAGCATCGCGGAGATCGATCGGAGAGGTCATTGCAGCACCTCCGCGAGATAGGCCGTCAACTTTTCCATAATCATCGTTTCGTCATCGGCATCGATGCCGAGATACGGGCGAGCCGGCATATCGACAGATTTATTACGGCCGGTCTTGCCGCCGAAATTATGGATCGCGGCGTACACCATGTTGCTACCAACTGCGACCTGGTCAGATGCAGGCTCGTGCGTCATCGACGAAAACAAGTGCGTCTTGTCAACGAGGGTTTGCCCGCCGAGGGCCTCGACGCGCTTTGAAGCCGTCCAGTCGACGCCATCCGGTCCCTGGCCGATTTCGAAGCGATACTGCGTCGAGACGACAAGGCTTGCGCCGATATCATCCATCACCGGCGTCAGATCGCCGGCAGCGGCAATCATGGCTGCGACCGCATCATCGATCGCTTCGAGGTTTTTAACTTCCGTTTTAAGCTCGATGCCGCTCATGGATCAATAATCCTTCAGGCTGTCGGAAGTGAACATGCGGTCCGGACCGCCTATAAGGATTTCGTTCTCGGCACCGGCCGGTTCCGTTCCGGCGATATCAAGAACGGCCTTACCGGCAGCGATATCGCGCAGGAACGTCATTGCGTACTTGAAGTTTTCCGCGACCGTGGTGGTGGGCAGATCGCCATGCAGGTTGTAGCGGGCGATATCGCACGCGGTTTTGACCAGCGCCGGCGGCACCTCGGCAAGTGGCAGGTCGTAGCGTTTGGCAACGAACGTATCGATCACGGCCCCGGCATCGGCGATTGCATTCTCGAGCACGCCGGCATCAGCGACGTTGTCAGCGTTGCGGTCGGTCAGCTCAAGAATTTCCTGAGCGCCGAAACGTGCTTCTAAGTCAGCCTGGGTGCAGTAATCGGTCATCACCTCAACTCGTCACGTGTTTTACGGCCCAAAAGACAGCTTCTTCGATCTTGGTCTTGGCGAGAGAGAGCTCGCGGCTGGAGCCAATCCGGTCGCAGTCCTCAATGAACGCGGCGCCGATGTCCTTGAGCCGTTCGATCCTCATCTTTTCGTCGTCGGTCAGTTCTCGGTACTGATGGCGCACGGCATTGTTTGCGGTGCGCTTGTCGTCGGTCCCATCGAATTTTGATGACATTTCCATCGTTCCTATAATCAGACGCCCGACCGAGGTTTAGGCGCGTTCCCCCCGGCCGGACGATTTCACCCCGCAGGGCTTTCTGGTCTGGCTCCCCTTAACGCCTGCGCCGGCGCGTCCGGATCAAAGCCTGCTCTCTGGGTTTATTCCTTCGCCGCCGGGTCCAAGCTCTCCAAAAATGCCCAGGCGGCGTCTTTCGATTTGCCGTCGATATCCTCGCCAAGAATTTTCTTAACGGCAGCAACGGTTGGATTTTTGCCTTTGTTGTCGACACCCGCCTGGTGAACGGCTTTCAGAAGATCAAAACCTTCCTTAATAAAGCGCTGGCGCTCCGCGTCTGGCAGGCTGTTCCAAGCATCGGCATCAGCGTTCACGGTCTTAGCGACAAACTGGACAAGGTCATTGCCCGTCGGCGCCACACCTTCAGCAATCTCGATCTCGGATGGGAAAGACCCGAGCAGCGTGCCGGTATCATCCTCTTGTTTCGTCGGCGCGCCTTTTTTGATCGCGCCGATCGCTTCAAGCTCGGCAGCGGTGTCACTGTCGAGCTCGATGGGGTTTCCGGGCAGATGCAGTTTTCCGCCCGACTTGACCCGTTGCGTCGTGGTGTAGGTTTTCATGTCAGACCTCAATCAACAGCGGTTTGGATCAGGAAACCGGCTTCGGGGCCGACCAACTCGGCAGACCATTCGTCCGTGTACGGGTATAACCAGGACGACGTACCCTTATCCCAGTAGCCTTCTTCGACAAGCGGCATGCCTTCGAGCTGATAGGTGTAGCCGTACGTCGGCTCACCCCAGTTGCTGGCCTGCGGCGGCACCCAGGCGAGCACCGCGTTTTTGCCCCAGACGTCGACGAAGTCGTCGTTGTCGTCGGCATAGACGGCTTTGCCGACCGCGACGCGGTCGACGTCGAAATACTTGGCAAGCATCTCGACCGTGACGCTGTCGGAGCTGGTGTATTTGAACTTATCAAGGATCGTCGGATGATCATCGAGCGCCGAGAATGCTTTCGGGCCGAGGATCAACGTGTTCGGATAGCGGCCCGCCGTGCTGCGGACTGCTTCTTTTGCATCCTTGATGTCGGATTTCGGTTTCGATGCGGGATCGTTCCAGCGGTCGGCGCCGGCAAGTGCAACCTTGTGGTTGGCGTCGTAGGCACTGGCGTTTTGCGCCTTGGTCGCGCGGTCGACTTCTTTTTCAAGATCAATCGAGTTCATGACCAGATTGATTGAGCCGCGTTGCAAGTTGATGCCCGGCCCGCGTTCGGCTTCCTGGACGTGCTCGCGCGGCACTTTGCCGGCCAGCGACGATTGTTCGAGCGAGAACGGCAGGCCTTCGTAACCGAACTGGACTTCGGCGCGCTTGGCACCCGGCGCGCGTTTCGAATTATAGAGCTTGAACGACTCCTTGCCGAATTCCAGACGCTTGCCGGCGCGCAACGGCACCGACACGTTCGGGAACAGGAGATGGCCAACGCGCTCCGGGTGCGTGTACCCGCGCGCGTGTTGGGTGAGGATCGGGTCGACAACCCGGACTTGATTGAGGTTCTTCATGGAAAATATCTCCTATTTGCGCTTAGCGGCGCAGCAAAACTTCGATGAACTCGCCGGCGGCGCTCGCACTCTCCAGCGCGTCGGCGAAAACGAATTCGGGCAGATCGGCGCCTTCGAGAATTTCCCCGTTCGCAGCTGAACTGGTCACTGCGGTGGCGCCGGCAGTGACTGCGAGGTTGCCGGTGACGGGGATGGCACGACCCGCACTGTCCGTGATCAGCGAGTCGCCGATGCCGATCGCGGCGCCGGCCTCGACGACGGTGGTCCCAATAATCTCGGCGACGCCGAGCTTGGTGTCGTCGACGTCAAAGGCGGACGCGCCCATGACCTTCTCACCTTGCGTGGTGGCTTGAGCGCCGGCCATGGTCACCAAGCGGTGAGCTACGACGGCGCCGGCTGCACGGAAGGTCCGTGTGTAAATCGAGTTAGACTGTTTCATGGTTAGGCGCCTCCGTTCTGGGCCAGGACAAAGTCGACGGCCACGTCATAGCCGATGTTTTTCTCCTCGGCATAGGCAACGGCCCGGTTGTGGATTTCCATCGATCCCTCGGCGACGTGAAAGCCGTCCGGAACCGTGAGCGTGTTGCCGCCAACGGGCTTACCGTCGGGCGCCGAGACTTCAGCGAACTCGACGCGCTGTGGCAGACCGCCGAGGAAGCTCTCCATGAACGCGCGCGGCGTTTGCGCTTTGGCGCCTTCGGCGAACGAAATCTCCTCCGCGTCATCAAGCGACGCCATAAAGGACACCAAGGCATCCTTCTCGGCCGGGAGAACGCGGCCGGCCTTGACGAGATCGTCAACGCTGTTGGCGATGGCTTTCTCGGCGAAGGCCGCTTCACGTTCGAGGATTTTCTTTTCGCGCTCGGCAAATTCCGCTGCGCGCTGGTCCGGTGCCGGCTGATCACCGGGCTCGGGGTTCTTCGACGGCGTTTTCATCGTCGTCTCCTTGAGTTTTGGGGTTTCGGAAAAATTGCTCGTGGCGTTATCGTCGCGGGCTTCGTCTGCAACGTTCGCGGCCTCTTCCGCGCCGGCTTCCAGATCCCAGCCGTCGATGATCTTGTCGGCTTTCTCCTGGCCTTCGGTCTCGATCAGGTATTCGCGCAGCTGACGGAAGATACGGAACACGCGCTTCAGCGCCCAACCGGTTTCCAGTTCGGCGTCGGCGAAATCGACGGTCACGGTGACAGCTTCGGCGTCGTCGGCGAACTCGACCTGCTTCAGGCCCTTCACGGACGGTGCGGCGGCACCCAGGAAGCCGACGTGCTTCAGGTAATATGTACCCGGTACCGGGTTCGTTGATGCGTTCGGCGGATAAAAACTGGCTGATACTTTCTTGAAACGGCCATCGGCGACCATTTCCGTGAACTGCGGCTCCAGCTGAACCGGCGTTGCCGCCAGTGCGCCTTCGGCATACGACAGATCCGACACCCAGCCATATGCCGGGGCATCGGCTTTCGGATGACCGATCACGATCGGGGCTTCGTGGATTGCCGGATCGTAAACTTCGGCGGCGGCCGTCAGGTCGCTTTCCGAAAACGAAATCTCCGCGCCGTCCATCGAACGATGGGTGCCGGCACGGAAGATTTCGATGATGGGATGGTTTTTGTCACCGCCCCGTTTTGCCATATGTCATCTCCGCCTGAATGAAAGAAGCATGTTCTGCTCAAGTCTTCAGGCGGCATCATCGCGGTTGGCGCAGCCGATCATAAGGGCGTCATGTGACGCCCGGTACACTCGGATGGCACCGGCGGGGTCACGGTTTTGGATTGTGAGGAATTGATAAACTCATAGCGCAAGATGCACGCCACGTCTATTGCGGGGTTTATGCCGGCGTAGAAAAGGCGCGTGAGAGGTTTTAAGAGCCCTAAGAGCCGCTATCTGCTGCTTTGATGGGGGATTGAGCGTCGCGCGGTTCTGGCGGGGGTTTTCAGGGGCTCGATTTTTCGGATTTATATGCCTATAATCACAGTGTAGGCATTGATCGGGCCGTACCCTAAAGATCATTGCTGGGCGCCACGGTCCGTGCGGGGGCTGGACGGCACGATCCTCAGATTACTCTTCGAAGATTCTTAACCCGGTGCGGAGCGCGGCGAGGCTTCGGGCGTTGCCCCTGAAGAACGTGATCCCGGAAAAATAGCCGCCGTCGAGATCCGCGATCAGACCGAGGGTTTGACTGCGCCCCATATTCAGGAGCTTCACGTAGCGCCGGCGTAACGACACGCGACCGGAGACCTTGCTCGCTGCAAACCCGACCCATATTTCTGCCGGCGCCTGGATCAACTCGGGGATCAGCGGAAAGTATGCCTCGCGCCCGTCCAGCCGCGACTGGTCGCCGAGCATGTGATCGACGAGCGATTGACCCACCGAAACACGCCCGCCGATAGGGTCAGTGAATATCTTCTGATCGCCGCCAATCGCGTCTCTCAACGCCTTGCGAAGTTTTGCCTCGCCCTCTGCACGTGGCCCAAGCGACGCTTGCGGCGGAACGGTGGATAGCCGACCCGGCGCCGCCGGCCGGCTGCCGCCGGGCGTGGTCAGCCCTTGCCACGGTCCATGCCGCTCCATCGCCACACGATCCGCGCCACGCCCGAATGCGGCCTCGCCGACGTTATAGTCGAAGCCGGTATCGATTCCCTTGGGAACATCGACGTTCACTTTGCCTGTCGGCGTATTGACCTGGCGCGTCTCGATTTGGGTGTCCGGCGGCTCAGTGACGCTAAGCCCGCGCCGCTTCATGTCGGCTTCGGAGAGTGTCTGGAAGGTGCAGCGGCAGTTCCAACCGTTCGGCGGCGTATGCGTCTGCCAGAACGGATGATCCACCGGCAGCACGGTATCATGCCAGGCGGCGTGTTCGGGCCGGGTTCGCGAATCTTTGACGGCGATATAGCGAAGGTACGGGCGCCGCGCCTTCAGCCGCTGCGCCTGCGCCCAACGTCCCGCCGAATGCGCCATCCGCATGTTGGTGTTGTAGATGACGTTTGAACGCCAGCCGCGTGTGCCGTTATAGGACCAACCGTGCCGTGCGACGATCGCGTCGAAGTCTTTTCTGAAATCGTTCAGGGTCCGCCCTTCCGCGATCGCGCGTGTGACGGCGTTGTGAAAGTCGGATACCAGCTCAGATTTTACGGCACCGGCGACAACGAAGGCGCGCGCGTGCATGCCTTGCGAGAGATCCGTCCAGGTGCGCGTCGGCAGGGTGATCTTTTGACGATAGAAGTCGATCGCTTCGCGAAACGGGACGCCGCCGGGTAAATCGTCAGCCATCCGACACCTCGGCGCGACCACTGAGATCGGCAACGGTCAGGCCGGCGCGCATGACCTCGGCGAGCGCGCCGTCATCCAGATCGGGATATATTTCGATCAGACGGTCTGCCAACTCCTGCAGATCGGAGACGTCGCCGACGAGCTCGCGGATCTGATCGATCATGTCATCCATTGCCGGCGCCGCGACGACATCGAGCTGATCGGCGAGGTCATCGGCGGTGTCGCGGTCGGCGCCTTCGGCAAAGGTGGCTTCGGCGTCGTCGGGCACAACGGCCGGACCTGGGTCGGTCGGCGCGTTGACGCGCTCATAACCTGGTCCATACGTCTCGGCGACACGCGCCGGCGTCGACTGATAGCCCATCTCGTGAAGCTTCTTGTCGCGCTCGGCGACCGTGTTCAGGTCTTCCGGGTTGTCGGTCAGGCGCCAAACGCGCGGCGGGATGGCGCCGGGGAAGTTCCACTCGCTCAGCCATCGGGCCGGCCCCGCGTTGAAACTCTCGCACGCAAGGTCCGCGTCGCTCTCGACAACATCGTCTCTGACATCAAGGTGCACTTCCGCCTGACTGCGGCTGGACCCGTCTTCGGTGGTCATGGTCTGCGACAAAACCACCTTGGTGATCGCTGCGTCCATGTATTCGGCAAATATATGGTGATCGCCGCCGGCGCGCCGCTGCGCCTCCAAAAACTCAATTTCCATGCCTTTCGGGATGATTATACCGACGTCCGTTGCCGCCGCGCGGATCGCTGACAGCAGCCTCTGCCGGTCTTCCGGCGTGGCGCTCGCGTCGTACTTCCCGATGGTCGTCGGCTGACCGAACTTCTCCAGCACGATGGCCCAGAACTTAACGCCGTTCCGCTTCAGGTAGACCGGCCAGTAAAGCCAATAAGCGAGGCCGCGACCGTAGACTTCGTCGTCGTTGTCGCCGCCGGCCGTGAAGGTCCAGAATTTACGGTCCGGCATCACGATGCCTTCCGGGCGAGCGCCGGTCAGCAAGCGCAGTGAACGGTCGTGGCCGAAGCGGAAGCGCTTACGATCCCGCACGCGAATATCGGACAGCCGGACCCGGTTGCCGTCGATCTCGTACAAAAGCTCGGCAACCGCGTAGCCGTAGAAAATACCCCACAGCATCTTGTCCGTGATCCGGTCCCAGGACAGTGCATCAAGCTGCTCTTTCAGATCATTGGCCGCCGCCTTGTCGATCGGCGCATCGCCGCCCGGCTCCACGCTCCAGTCCAAACTGGTGACAGCCCGGCGGCGTTGCTGCAGCGTCGTCTGCACCTGCTCGTCTCGCTGGACCTTTTCATAGACGGACATATCGCCGCCGATCGAACGCAACAGCGGATCGCTTGGTTGCGCCAACTCGGCAATGTAGCCACCGAAAAGATCGCCTCGACCAACGGCGGAAATTTCTCCGACTTCGGGTTTCGGCGGTGTTGTTTTGTCTGCCATCAAAATCCACCCATATCCGTGTCACTGCGAATGACGCCGAAGCCGGCGTCGCTGAAGCCGCCCGTGTTATCGAACGGGCTCTCGTTGTAGGCACGCATAGACGGTCGTCCGTCACCAACGGCCTCGAACTCAATTGGGATCACGTCCATCAGGCTCGCGTACCAGCCGAGCGCGTGCGCAATGGCGAGGTCACCATGGCGCTTGCGTGTTTTATCTTTGGTATCTTGGACGCGAAGATCCGGCACCTTGATGACGCCCTTGATGCGGCGCAGCGATGCGTGATCGTTAATGATATCCCGGTCACGCGGCACCGTGGTGTCGTCATCTTCGAAAGCGGCGATGAACTTCGGCATTTCTTCGCGGTACCACTGCTCGGAGAATTTGACCTGTTCGATCCGCTCGAAACCGAACTCCTGCGCTGCCGCCTCGGCCAAGTATGCACCGTTGCCGCCGGCATCGAGGGCGCCGGCGCGAAACCGTGGCAGACGCCGCACGACATAGAAAAGCACCTGCTTTTGCTGACTGAACGGCACGTTCCCCATTTCGATAACGAACGGCGGCAGGCGCTTCATGTTCTTCAGTATTTGCATCGGCCAAAGGCCACTGAGGTCGGCGACGCGACCGAAGTCCATGCCGAAAACGCTGTCGGCATCCGGCACGAGGCGATGGAGGTGCGGTTGAACTTCACGCTCCAGCCAGTCCGCACACTCAGCGATGCGGATATGTTCGGGTTGGCGTGCGAAGCTGTCCGGCACCGTCCAACGCAAAACCGGAATATCCGGGTCCGAGCGCGCCTCGATCATAGCGCGGCCGAGCGCAACGCCGGAGCCTTGCGCCGGAATCGCATCCAATTCTTCTTCGCCGTCGTCGCCATAGAACGCCCGGATGTCAGCGATCCATTCTGCCTTCTCAGGCACGTCTTGACCGCGCGCCCTCATCATCAACGCAACACGCTCGTAAAGACCATCTTCAATCGCTTCATCAAACGTGACCCGCAAAACATGATAAGGTTTGCGGCCAGACCTGGCGTCTGAAACCAGGCCGTTGAATGGATTGGATTCGCCGTCATGGGTCGAGATCACGAGGATCTTGCCACCCCACATCAGAAACGCGAGGCCGGCCTTCATCATGCCGGCAAGATCGTCATGGAACGCCGCCTCGTCGAAAATCAGATAGCCTTGGCGACCGCGCAGCGATCTCGGCTTTGATGTCAGCGCGACAATATCGTAACCCGATCCAAACGAGATGCGGAACGCCTGGATATCCCGGTCGGCGCCGGCTTCGTCTTTATCCTTAAACAAAAACTCTTCGACTTCGCTGGCTGCCGGCAGAAACGCCATGGCCCACATGGCGGCGGTGTCAATGAATTCTCGCGCCATATCGAGATTGTAGCCGATGTACAAGACGTCCATGCCGCCGGCGGATCGCGCCGAGCCTGCCGATAAAACAGCGTCGGCCGCAATTGCCCACGTCATGCCGATGCGCCGGGACTTCTCGCAGATCGTCACCTGGTGAAGGCTCGTCGACGCCAGCAGTCGCTGCTGATAACCCAGCAGAACATCTGGCAGCTCATCGCCAAGTTGCCGAAGTTCGTTCGGGAATGCCTGCGCCAACGCTGCTTTCATGCGCCTTGGTCCGGGTGCACGCCGAGAATGCGTTGCTTGATTGCTTTGACGGTGTCCTTGCTCAAACCCTTTTCGCCGGCGACTGCTGTGTCGACGGCGTCTGCCAACTTCTCTCTCGCACGGCGATCAGCCTCTTCCTGGCGTTTCTTTTCATGATCCTGATCCAAACGCATGGCGCCGGCAGCGTCCTTGATTGCCTTGGCCAGGAAATAGAATTGTTGCGGATCGATCTCCTTCTCTTCGTCCATCTGCGTCGACATGAAGTCGAACACCAACGAGCGCAGCAACTTGACCAGCGTGCCGCCGAATTCGGATGATGTGAATTCATCGCCCATCTTGTCGGCCAGCACCTCGGCCATCTCGCGGCTTTGCCGGTATTTCTCGGCAATGCGGTCGACCTTCTTGCGGTGGCGATGCATCGCCGTTTGCGAGATCGTGACGTTGAACTCGCTTTCGCAAAGCGCCAACAACTCTTCAAGCGTGGTGCTGCCCTGGCCGATCAGCGCGTTCAACTTCGCGCGTTGCGCTTTCGACAGCCGGGTCTGGACCGATGATTTCTGGGGCATGCGTCAGTCACTCAGAGGCGGCTCGTCGACGCCTTCCATGCGCGAGCGCCCTTCGGCGACATCGAGGCCACGCTGCAGCAGCTTGGCGTAGGTGTCGTCGTCCTGGATGTCGAGTTCGACCAGCAACCGAGCATCGAGCCAACGCAGGTCTTTGCGGATCTGATCGAGACTGACGTTCGCATGCGCCCGGTTCACGTGTCCGAGGCCGCGTTGTATCAGCCGTGCCGGCACATCATGGCCGTTGTCACCCGCCAGCAACCGCAGGATCGTCCAGCGGCGGTTCTCAAGAAGTAAGTCCGTCATGGCTGCTTATCCCTGTTGACCAGAAATTCGGATTTGTTGAGCAGTGCCAGGTTGGCGTCGATGCTCTTCACGCTGGCCGCAACTGCAGATACAGTCTCGGCGATCTTGTCGACCTTTTTGCGCACGTCCGACACGCGCTGGTGAACCACCTCCACGTCTTCGTGCGACGCAATTCGCCCCGGCAGGTGCTGTATCGTTGTTTCCAGCTTGATGATCCGCTCGTGATGGCTTTTGAAGCGTTCGTCGTGTTTCGAAGCCTTCACCTGCTCACGCACTTGAATCCCCCAATACACGGTCCAGGCCACGTTTATGACGACGGCAAACGCCGACACCGCGGAGAGTACGATCATGATGTTTTCCGGTGTCATCGTTGCCCCTCGTGGTTTTTCTGACAGTCAATGCAGCGCTCGGCGCTCGGGTAGGCCGCACGGCGCGCCGTCGCAATCTCCGCGCCGCAGTCGATGCAATGGCTGCACCCTATTTGCGGACGAGGCACGCGACGGCTGAGCGCCTTATCGCGATGGCGTTGTTCCAGCTCCTGTGCGCAATCAACCAGATCCGTCATCGCGCGGCCTCGGCCATCGCGACGCCGTAATTGCCGATCCGGTGATCGGTGAATATCCGTGTCGGCACCGGGCACCAGGTCCAGCCTTGCTCCCAACGCACCGTCAGCAACGACCGCACGCGGCCGGCGAGCTCGCGCCACAACGGGCAGTTTGCAATCGCTTTGCCGGCGCGGGTCAGATAGATCGGTCGGCCGTCATGGCGGTATCCCATTGCCATCAGCGGTACGATCGGCACGATGTCGCCGCCGTACACATAGCGGCGGTGTTGCACCTTCAACAACTCGACCGCCTCGCGAATACGAGCGTCGCCGACACGCGGCGCACCGAACGTGACCACCGTCGTGATCCAGCGCCATTCAATGGCGCACAACATGGCCAGCGCGCCGCCGAGCGAATGCCCGGTCGCAATAATGTTGAGGCCGCCTTGGGCCGCTGCCGTCGCAGACGCGTAGACGCGGTCCATGATCGATTCCCATTGTGCCAGGAATCCGCGATGCACTTCGATGGAACGGCCGCCCGCATTTCTGAGGAACGCGCGCCGTCCAAATTTCAGATCGGTCATGATGTCGTTATGGTTTCTTTCGGTGCCGCGAAACGCGACCACAACATCAACGCTGCTGAGAAAGATCATCGCATCGGCGCCGGTCGCTGCGTCGTGAATATGATCGATCAGGCGATACCCCAACTCAGCGGCACAATGCGCAGCGACACTTTCCTGCGCATAGGTGATTGCACAAAGTCGATGCAGCAACGCATCGCCGCGCATGGTTTTAGATGTCAGTGAAGGCAATGACTTGGCCTTACGCCGATTGGGCCAAGCTGTTTGCCGCGCCGGCACAGGTGATGCGGACCGTCGCCTCGATCTCGTTAATGTCTGCGACCAGGACCGGCAGTTTCTTCAGGTGCTCGACGGCTTCGTCGAAGCCAAACACCGAAACCTCGATGCCGCGCTTCAACAAAACCTCGCCGGCCAGCCGCACAAAGTCGGCTTTGTAACTATCACCCGCCGCATCCATGGCTTTCTCGTCTTTCGACGCAACCGCCAACATGATGAGCTTCGACTTGTGCTGCAGGCGAACCACGGCATCCGGGAACTCGCGCCCGAAGTGTTTTTCGAGCATGTCGGTAAACAGCTGCGCGCGGACGTAGCGAACTTCATCCGTGCAGGCTTCACCCAAGCGCTTATCGGCTTGGTCGCCGAGCAATGAGCAGCCGCTGATCAACAGCATCGCGGCAAACGCAAACAACGTGATCTTGATGTTCATGATCGTTCTCCTTAAGGCCATTCATAGGCCCGGTTAAGCCAGCCCGCTTCGAAGTCTGGGGCGTCGAGGTCTCGGAAATATCCCGCCGCTTCAGAGCAAAGCGCGGTCATGGTTGCGGCAGCGTTCCAGTCGATGGCGTTGTTCAAGGCGATGCGAGATTTCGGGCCGACAAAGCCATCTTCGACGACGTCGACAAATCGGCAGCTGCGCAGCGCGCGCTGCGCAACACGGCTGGCGCCGCCGTATCCCATGGGCAGCGACAAGTCGAAAAACTTGGCGGCGATCTTTCGGTCTTCGATGGCGTTGAAGTGGAACCGGTTCCAGATATCGATGTACACCAGGCGCGCCTGGTCAGATGTCATGGCGCGAATGTCGTCGACATCGATGTCGCCGTCGTTGTCCAAATCGAAATCGAGAACGACGGCGCCGTTCACGCCGCGGATCGCGCCGGCGTTTTTGGCATGACGCAATGAGACGCCATAATTGGTGGCGCCGCCCGGATCGGCCGGATGATCGACGAAGCCGCCTTCGTGGCCCATGGCGAAGCTGATCGCGTCGTCCCGCGCGGCAGTAACCCCGGCGGATTTTGCTCCGCCGGGGCTCTCCGGTGCGGTGGTGGGCAGACGGTCAACCATGCGCTCATCGTGCACATTTCGGTCGGAACATATCAGGGCGTCATACGACGCCCGTTCGGGTCAGGATGCGTTTTCGAAAAGGTCGCGCTGCAGTGTGGGCATGTCGTCGCCATCCCAGCGCTGGATGGTGCGGCGGCCGGTGCGGAGCTCGATGGCCCGCTTTTCCTGCGACCAGCCCTGATCACGGAGCCAGTCGTTCAACAGGCGCCGCCCGGTCGGAATCTCGATGCGCTCACCCGTCAAGTCATTCACGATCTTGCGCGCCGCGTCAATCCCGACGATTCCGTCCAGGATCGAACCCTCGGCCTTCTGCGGGATCGAAAGCCGCGATCCGCCACGGGCGAGCGCAATCTTCAAGGCGGCATCGATGCCGGCCGCCTCTGCAAGAATCCGCAATCCGTGGGGAAGGTGTTTGGTCAATTGACTTTCCTATCGAACAACGGCAGAGGCCGCCGCTCCGCGATGCCGCGCCGGCGCATTGGCGCGTCGTATCGGTTGTGGCACTTCTGACAACCGGCCATCAGATTGGTGTCGTCGTTATTCGTTGGATCGTGGTCCAGGTGCATAACTGTTAAAACGACCTTTGACCCGGTGACCGGGTGCGGCTTTCCATGCCGGGCTTCGCAGCGTCCGCCGTGATCTTCTCCGCAAAGACCGTCGCACTCACATCGCCCCTCGGCTCGATCAAACCGAATGCGGATGGAAATTTCTTTCCAGTCCTTCGGGTATTTGTTGCGATTCTCAGGTCTGATCGGCACGGGGCAGCCTCGTTTTACTGGATGGCCTTGGCGACGGAAGGCACCCTTCAATTTCTCGGATGCGGGCAGTGTCGTCACAGTCCAAATATGATGAACTGGCGTACTCAATCATTTCCCGAAGATCAGATTGCAGCCGCTCGTTCTCAGCCCTTTCGTCACGCCAACGGCCTTCCCAATAACGATGATCTGCCGGGTTGTTTGTAAGGCGTTTAATGTTTGCCTTTAGCTGCTCAATCTCCGCCGTCAGCCCTTCCAGCGTGTCGTTAACGAATGACCGCTCACTTTCTTCAGCGATGATTGATTTTGCATTCTCAATATGGCGGTCTGCGTCACTCATGACCCGTGCCTTTCGTGGTTGTGGTATTGCGCCCCAATTGATAGGCAATATTCTCATCCGGGATTTTGCAGTCGTGGAAAACGCACCATCCAGCCGCATACGCCGGATGCGCGTCATGAAATAGCGGTTCTTCTGCCTTTGCGTCGGCGTAACCCTCGCGCGCAATATCCCAATATGCCTTACCCATTGTCGGACGCCCCTTTCCACCGGTTCATGATTGAGATTGACGAGACGAGATGTCATTTCTCACCGCCTTCCGATTCCTGGGTTTTGGATGTCGCCGTTCGCGCCTGGTGTTCCAGTTCTGCCACGGCCAAGATTGTCGGCTTGAGCTCGGCAGGCGCGTCATCGTAGCCGCGACCGTGATGCCCGTTCAGCCGTGGCAACAACGCGCGCGAAAGGAGTTTCCAGTTCGACGGGTCCGTATTCTGCTTATTGCCATCCAGGCATTTCAGCACCATGCCCTTCGGGATCGGGCCGTTCGCTTGCTCCCACAAATACCGATGCTTATGTACGTATCGGCGCTCAAAGCCGGTGTGCGGATTTGTTTCTTCAATGCTGATCTCAACATATCCGTCTCTCGATACGCGCTCGTGTCCCGCGTACTTGGTGTTGGGCGGCACATTACCTTTTTTGAATTGGTGCTTGGCGCTGTTCGCGTTGTAAGGCCTCCGCTGACCTTTATTGGATGGCCTGTGGCCCTTATCGAATTGCCCCGTTCGCCCGGTCATCCAGCCCTTTCGCTTGCACAACGCCTTGAAATTCGTCAGCGACACATCTTCACGGTCGAACGCCTTTACGAACGCCGCATGCAGTTCGCGCCGAGGTAATAGTTTTCGGGCCGCAATAAAGGCTAATTCGTCCTTGGAATATGTGATCGCGCGACCCTTCATTTCGAAAAATCCGGATCTTCCGGGGCGGAAATCATCGGTAAATGCTTACGAAAACGGTCGCCGTGGGTTGCCAGCAGATCGCAAGCTTTGAGCGCCATGCTCGCGTTGCCGATGATTTTGTCCGCGACCTTCACCATGGCGTCGGCGCGCGTAACTTCCTGATCGATCTGCTCCGCTGATATGCCTTCCTCAGAAAGCCGCTCAAGTTGTGCGAAAAGGTGGTCATTCAGATCCGTGAGGCGATTTTTCATGAGGGTTCCTCCGTGTTGCAGTTTGGGGACGTGCCGTCCGGTACCCATTTACTCGACCTCGGCAGGCCGTAATGGATGGTGACGATGGTCTTCAGAGACGTGTCGTAGATCACGCGAAAGCGTTCGCCGTTGCCACGATGGACGCCGAGGAGATACCTGGTCTGGCCGGGACGCTGGAACGCCGGTCGGTAAAGATCGATGTGCCGGCTCAACGCCTCGATCTCACTTAACGACATCGGCGACGCGAGTTTTTGTGCGCGGTTGCGGGAATGGAGCGTGCAGGCCTGTCGGTGCTCGGCGAGATCATGCGGTAAAGCGGTCTCGGTCATCGCGACTTCCTCCAGTCCTGAACGGTTTCGAATCCGAGCGCATCGAGGCGAGCGCGGATCTGCTCGCCCAAGTTCGCGATCGCGCGGTCCTGATCTTCAGCACGCATCTGAAAAAGCGGTTTTTCCGCATCGGCCTTGGCGACCTGCCGGACATAGGCGGCGAGCGCTGCCGGATCGGGCTGCTGCGCCTGTTTCAATTCCGCGATGGTGCGCCATTGCGCATCGAGCACCCGGCAGCGCGGCAAGTAGACGGTTTGCGGTCCGGCCTGCGTTGTCATCGTGTACGCCGTCCACGACACGCCAGCGTCGCGTTCTGCCATTTTCTTCAGCGCTTCGATCACCTTGTAGGCGGCATCGCCTTTGAGCCATGCGAGATTGGCGATCCCGGTGTTATTTCCACCGGTGACACGCTTGGCGAACGCCGTCATGGCGGTGTCTGAGCCGTCTCTGAGAACGCCGAGACAATGCAGTGAGACCCATAGCGCGCGGATCTTGCGGATCAGGCGCTCGCGATCTGCAGACGGCGCGACGTTACCCGGCACCCGGCGTGGGCGCCCCTTGAACCCCTGCTTTTTGAAATGCTCAACGAGGTCGGCAAGCTGGCTTATCGACAGATCCACAGACGAGCGTTTGCCGTAAAGGTTTTCGATCAGGTCGCGATATGACTCGTCGTCGAGCCGCAGTTACTTTTTGGCGATATGTACCTTGGCAGTCAGGGCCCGGCGACGATCGTTCCGAGGTGCGAACTTCCTAGCCGGCGCGGTCATGATTGATCATCCCTCTCATCAACTGGTTTGAAATGATCAGGCTGGTTGCCCCAGGCGTCATACCCAGGCCATTGCTGGCGTGCGAAGATTTCACAGGCCGGCGCATCGCCCATCAGCTTATTCATGATCTCGTACTGTTCGTCGGGCTTACGCGAATGCTCGCGGCGGATCGCCTCAAGTCCCTCAGCGTTGGTCGTAAGATCGATAAATTCGCGGTCGTGATCGTCCTCGGTGACGATGACGCCTTTCGCAGGGCGATTGACGTAAAGCGGTTTGCCGGTTGCACCGATCAGGTACAACTCGGCGCCACTGCGAAGAACGAAGCCGGTGCCGAAGGCGGTCGCGCCGTTGGCATGGCACTTGTGCCAAGAGCCGGCAGTGACATAGCGAAAGCCCCACTCGCCGAGCAACTCAATCGAGAACGGCAGCTTCGGCATCGTCGTCCAAAGCATCATAAGACAGTCGGCAGCCGCCAAATGCCGTACCTGCAGCGACCGCAACCAGGAATCCGACATCAACGGGTATTGAGGCCCTTTAGCGGATTCAAACGGCGAGAACGTCGAGAAATGCGTCGGCGGATCGGCAATGATCTTGTTATAAGCGCCGGGCTTCAGCGGATCGAAGAACCATTTTCTAGCCATGTTCATTTCTCCAAATCGGCCCGGTAGCCGGGCTCATCGCGACGCGCGGCCTCGGCCTTTTCGACTTCGAACCACAGTCTCTCAATCGCCGAGGGTTGCCGGCGAACCGTCCGCAGCGTCAGCCCGGCCAGCCGCATCGCGGCGTCCAGGCTATCGCGCCGTTCGCAAAGCCCGCGACCGTGCCGGAACGGCTGCGCGCTGATCATCAACTCGACCAGTGCGGCCTCCAGTTGATATAGCTTGCGCTGCATATCCGGGGCGGACGCGGGATGGGTCATGGCGCGCTCTTGTCCTTGCCGATAAGCCGCATGCAGGTGAGCCCCAGGTCGTAGGCAATGCGCAGCCCTTCTTTGGGGTCACCAAACGCGAGGTATTCGATCTGTTCGCCTTTGGGGCCTTTGCCCGCCACGCCGCGCACGATCACAGTGCGGATCGCGGCGCGGCCGTCTTCCAACAGGACGACGTTCTGATCTTTGATTTCTTCGGCGAAATCGACGCTCATCACGCCGCCTCCGAGCTCGCCGTGGTGGCATTGGCAATGTCGATGGTGATCGCCTGCCAGCGTTCCTGTGGGTCGCTGCGCTGGTAGAAGCGCACGTATTGCTTTGAGCCCTGGACACGGATCGAATCGTTCAGGGCGTCGACGGCGGCGCGCCATCCGTCATCATCGATGGAGAGGCGGCGCAGGCTGAACAGGGCTTCTCGATTGATCTGGCCTTGCTTGTCGACCTGAAACGCGTGCGAGACGAGGGCCTGAATTTTATCGTCAGCGCCTTCGGACCATTCGGAAATGCACGCGTCGAACAAATCCTTGGCGACCTGCAGTTCCGGGCCGAACGTCAGGCTGCCCTGCACCTGCACGGTCACCTTCAGGCAGCCGTCGAAACTGGTCAGCGTGACGTTGCCCTTGGCGCCGCCTTTTGTGGCGCCGTACTGCTCGCCGAGCGTATCCATGAAGGTTGCGACGTCATCGAAGGTATGCCCGCGAAACCGCACGATCTGTGCGCTCAGGGTGCGCGCGTGGTCGATGATCGCGCGCACCGTCTGATCTTCGAGCCGTTGTTGCGGCTTGATCAGGTTTTCCGGGACAAGCCGTCCCTTGGCATCTTGCGCGTATCCTGCGGGGATGGTGTTCACTAGAATCGTGTCTGTGGTAGGCGCTGTCATTTTACGTTCCTAAGCTTGGGGGTGAGAAAAATCGTTCGCCACCAACGCAACTGCTGGCGAATCAGGTGAGTGAGGGAGTTGCGGCGGGTCATCTCGTTGCCCCTTCGTATCGGGGATCAATGCTAGGTCGGTATGCGCTGGAGTTGCGGCACCGAGGACACACACGCTCGCCAAAGTGCCGGCTGGTAAATTTCTTGGAGCACTTCACGCAGTTGCGCCTTTTACACTCGTCGCGCGGTGGTGCCGGCTGCGCAATGGGCTTGCACGCTTCGTGAACATCACACCAATTGACGCCAGTCGCGATGATGCGAGCTTTAGCGCTGGGCCTAGCCACCTCAATGATTGACCAGGAACCCGTTTCGGAGGCGAAGAAAAGAATTTCTGTCTTGCCGGCGGTTCGCGCCGTTGCCTTCAACACCTCATCACATTCCAACGCCAAAGCATCTTCGATGACTTTTAATTCACCAACGATGGCCGTGTTGGGTGTTGCCTTGGATTGCCTGACAGCTGCGGAGATTGCAGCCTGCGCGATCTCATCGATGTATATTTCGTTGAGGACGAGCCCGCCGAAATCTTCCGTTTTGATCTGCGCCTGGAGTCCTAACACGTATTGTTTGTATTCCAGATCGGCGGCCATTTTTCTTTTGATCGACGTAAGCGCATGAGAGACCGTTGTATGGTCACGACCGCCAAAGGCCATGCCGATCTCGACCATGGGCTTGCTGGTTATTTCCGAAACCAGATACATCGCTAAATGGCGCGCGCGGACAATCCGCTGGACTCGGCGTTGACCGTCTAACTCGCTGATCGTCAGTCCGTCTGCGGTCGCGACAATCTGCTTTATTTTATGCATGCTGATTTTCATGCCGCGTCATCCCCGTCCGGGCCGGGCGTATGCAAAACGGTCACGCCCTGGCCGCGAATCCAATTCTCGACGTCATCACGCTTCGCACGGGCCTCGTTCAGATCGACGATGTCTTCGTCATCGTATTTTCGGCGCGGCACCACCTTGATGCAGCATTTCTTGATCGTTGACTGCTCAAGGGCGCGCGCGTCGGCGGCGGCCGTCTGGAGGATCGCGCAAATTGACGCGATGCCGGCGGGCTCCAGAAAAACACCCTCGCGGCGGTAAACCTCAATTCTTCGCTGCAGGTTTTCAATATCTTGGCTCAACATGGCTACTCCTCCGGCGGTTACGCCGAGTTGTCGGTTTGATCATGATGGGCAAGCTGCGAGTATGCGGCTTTGATGTGCTTCAGCTGCAGGTCTTCGCCGGCGCCGATCGCAAGCAGGTGGGCGAGCTTCATGACCTTATCGATGACACGAAGCGCGCCGGGTTTGCCCGCGTAAAAATGCAGCTGTTTGGCAATGTCCTTATCCTCGACAGCCCACGCTTTGAGCAGCGTGTCGATGTCGTGGCGGCGGGGTTTGCTCAACGTCAAGCGCATGCCGACGCGGCTGGTCAGCTGAGCGTAGTTGCTGTTCGAGCCGTTGCTTAGGCGGGCAAATACGGACTGGTGACCGCCGAGAACGACACCACAGCTGTACTGATCGGGAATGCAGCGGATCTGATCGAGCGCATCCATGCTGGCGTGCTGCGCCTCGTCGATGATGATCAGGCCACCTTTATCACGGACGAACGCGCCGATTGCAGTCGACAGATACGTTGGCCTTTTTTCAGTGACACTCATCGCCTCGCAAAGGCGGACCAACACCTGGTTGATCCCCTTGGTGCAAGGCTCCAATGTGACCATCCAGACGTTCGGATTGGTTGCCGTGAACTGCTTGAATGTGGTCGACTTGCCGACACCGGGCACACCGACAACGATCCCTGTATCGCCGGCGACCTTAGCCCACTGTAAAAGCGAGACGATGCGTTCAGACGTCGCGGTCAACTGGAACCGTGGTGACGCCGGTAAGGTTGCGGCCACGCTGGCGTTCTGGCGACGCGCCTGAAGCCAGTTGCTGATCTTCTCCTCAACCTTAGCATTATTGCCTTCATACTTTCCGGACAACCAGCCGGTGAAGGTGCCGTACGCGACGCCGGATTCACGCGCCAGGTCCACTTGGGACTTACCCTCGGCGGCAAGAATTGTGCGGACTTCGCCACGCAGGGCGTCGCCGGCCGTTGTATCGTAAGTTTCTGTTTTCGTTTCAGACATGCTATAAACCTTTTTCTAGCGTTAAGAGGGCGTGGCGGGCTTGCAGGCAGCCGCGCCCTCAATCATCAGCGGCGGTTGCCGCGACTCCCTTCATAAAGTCGAGCATCACGACGTCCGCGTCCTCGACTTCGTCTTCTTCGACCTTGAGCGCTAAGTTGCCCGCAAAATGCGGCCGCACGACATTGGTGTCCGGCTCTGGCGCTACTGGTTGTGAGCGGGACCGGCGGCGCGATTCGTGCGCGGCCATAAGTTCGTCGTCGCTCAACTTGTTTTCGAGCGCATCGCGCTCTTTGGTCAGCTTCACGTGGCGGCGACGGCGGCGTTCTTGTTCGCGGGCACGTCGGGTGTCATTGAAGCCGGCACTTTCTAGGCATTCGGCAAAGCCGAGATAGCGGTTGTTCATCCGGTAAACGTGGGCACCGCGATGCAGGTTCTGTGGATCGAAGCGCGCGATCAGCGGCTCGCCCGCATACTGGACAAGGAATTCGGACCAGAAGCGGTTGCCGTACAGCTTGAGGTGACCTGACTGCCTGTCGGCTTTCACTTTCTCAGCCGGCAACAACAACAAGCGCTGCATCTCCGGCGGCGCCGTGCGGATCAAACCGTCTTCTCTGGCTTTGTTGAAGCTGTCGTAGAACGCCTCGTCGAATGACCGGCCGTTGCAAACGGCGGACCGGCGTCCCTGCCGGGCGTTATGCGCCTCGACCTCTTCGTCGATGATGGCTTCGATCAGATCGATTGGTACGGTGCGGGTGCCGTAGTTTGCGGGTTTTTTCATCGGGCTATTGCCGGTATAGGCACCGTCGAACTCGGCGCGGCGGCTTACACGGTCCTGCAGATCGCCGAACGCACGCTCGATCGGCTTTGACTGGCCGCGCCGGGGAATCGAGAAGTGAACTTCGGTACCGCAGGTCTTAAATATCCCAGTCTGCTCTTCCGCCGTGACCTTGCCCCTAAACCGAAACGGCGTGCCGCCAGACATCCACTTGCCGGCGAAACCGCGACCGTTATCAAGGTATGCAAAATCCGGAATGCCATAGGTCATCACGACGTCGGCGTAGGCTAGGCGCACGCTATCGGCGTTCTCGGTCAGCGCCGTGCGCCATGACAGAATTCTGCCTGTCCGCAAATCCTGGAAAAAGACGGTCTTCGCGCGGCCTTCGGTACCGTCCGGCCAGTGCGCGCGGATATCCCATTCGTGGCCGTCGGCGTTGACCGCTTCCAACGCATGAAAAACGGATCGGTCGCGTTCCAGGGGCGGATAGAGACGGCGCAGCGCTTCATCGCCCTCGCGGCGCAGCACGATGATCCGGCGATCAACCTCGCGTTGGAGCCGACGCATCATGGTTTTGAGGGGCGGAATATGGCCGAACGCTTGCTCGTCTTTGATCCGACCAAGGCGTTCGTAACAGCTTTCGGCGGTCGGCTGCGAAAGGCGCAGATAATCCGCTTTAAAATATTCCCAAGCCGCTGCGCAGCACTCGGATGTCGGCACGCCGCCGCGATGGTTGGGGGCGAGCGCGGCCTGCCAGTCCTGACGCTCAAGTCCGGCGACGAGCTCATTCCAGCGCCACACAGATCGCGCGCTAATCTTTTTATCTTCGGCGCGCCACTTGTCGACGACAGCATTGGTCGCGGCATTTTTGAGCCAACCACCGCGCGTTAGGGCGTCAATCTCTTCGAGGACCGTCAACCGCCAGGCAGCAGTTTTCTTGGCACCGTCCGGCAACGAATCGTATGCCGCCCAAAGCTCAGAGCCACGCGGTCGATCTGCCGGCGACTTAACCTCAACCTTCTTCTCGAGCCGCGCGGCGTCGTGCGTCAATTTCAGCTGCGTATGCATCGGCAACACTGTGTAATGATATTCCCAACCGCCGCCCTTGCCCTGACGCCGGCGCGCCAGCGGTGCGCCGAGCGCGTTTTGGCGGGATTGCCAGCATTCGGATTTGGCGCGGCGTACGATTGCCGAATGCGTTCGCGGCATGTCCGGCAGCTGCATCTCTGCGAGCTCAGCGGGGCTGAACCATTCCTTCATGACCGCCCCCGCCAATTTCTGCGCGCCAAGCGCTTGCGTTCGGTAAATTTCTCGATCTGCTCGGCGCAAATCGCTTCCTCAATGGCGCTGAGGTATTTCTCCGGGACGGCCGCAAAGCCGGTGCCGTTGAGCAGCTCGTTGATAACGCGGATGTCAGGAACAGCATGTAAGAAGGCAATCAGCTTGCTAACGGTGAATTCATGCCCCTCTGCAGACGCAGCCGTGCAACGGTCGAACGAGTGTCGACCGAAGGTGAAACCAAGGTGCGCAATCATGTCCGCATGGATATCGTCGCGGGACTGGTCGCTGTCCTTCATCGCCTCGGCGTAAGCGCGGCCCATGCGTATTCGGTCGGTATGACCTCGGACGCGCTCGGGGGTGAAGGTTTCGGCGACCGCCGGTGGCTGCCAGTCCAGTAGTTCCAGCGTTTTATTATCGCTGCGACGCCGCGCCATCAAAGTTGCTCCTCGTTGAATGACGGAATGACGCCCATCTCTTTCAGCGAGCCGAGAAAGCGGGTGCGCCCCTTCTTCGAGGCGCAGCGCTTCCAAGTCTCGTAGAGTTTCTCGAAATCGGCGTCAGCTGCGCTCTGCTTCTTTGGTGTGTGACCGTTAATGACGTCGCCGGCCGCTTTGACGCTCGGCAGCGGATCGACATCCTTCAGGCAGAGATCGAGGATTTTCACCTGATCGTCCGGCGCGAAGCGCGTCAGATTGTAGAGTTCGCCCTCTCTATCAGCGAGGTGGGTGCCGGCCAGACGGGCGCGGATTTTATTGGAAAGGCCTTGATAAATGCGCGTTGCACGCTGGATCGTGCGTTCGCCAAGGTCGATTGCGTTAGCAGTGTTTTGGCTAAACGAAATGATTTCGTTTTGCCTCTTTTTACCACCAGTGTACTGATTCCCTTGATCCCCGCCGCGCTTGGACGCCGGATACATGGTCTCGTAAATTTTCTGTCGCCGCCCGATGAATACAGCCCGATCCAACGGGTTGAGTTCGTTCCGGATCAGGTTTTCGTCAATCTCGTGAAGCTCAGCTTCCAGACCGGGCGCGTCCGTCTCCAGTTCCTTCACTTCAGCTCGGGCGTCGACACCGGCTTTACGGCAACCTGCTAAGCGGTGCCCGCCGGCTATTAATTTATAAGGCTTTCCCTTTTTTTGACGGATGACCTCAATCGGCTCTTTTTGGCCGATCTTGGCGATACTCTCCGCAATAGCATCCACCCAGGACTGACTGAGAGGCCGTAGCCGGTTGGTGTCGTCGATCTCGTCGACGGGGATGCTTATCGTCTCGATGTATTTCAAGCTGGAACCCTCTGACGAAAAGAAAGGCGGCGGCTGTCACCGGACCCGGCAGGGAGGCCCCGAGCGGTGACAGCGCGCCGCAGTCGCCCTACACTCGGCGCAGCAACACAACCGAGGAGGGATTTGGATATGGATGAAGCTGAAATGACTGCGGCGATTGAAGTCTTGAAGACCGAGCGCGAGGCTGACAGATTTTTCATGCTAGGTCTTGCCGCCGCCGTTGCACGGGCCAACCTCACCGGCGAAGCTATCGACGTAATGAAGGCACTGGAAGCCAGCGTCGTATACGCGACCGCCGTAAAGGGCAGCACGATTGGCGCCGCTGTAGCAAACAACCTCCAGCTGCTACGTCCGATGGTGGAGAATGCGGACCCGATCGAATTCATGACGGTCGCGTCCCTTTCTCTACTTGATGCCGGAGAAGAGCATCGAAACGCTCGCCTCTCTTGGTGGCAGCAAGCAACGCCAGATGAGATTGCAGAAGAGCTACGATCTCTTTTTGAACGATTTGCCGAAGGGGTGAACCGGGATGATGAACGTCCTGACGAATGACCTCGACGATCACAGGGCGGAGAATCCGGGCCAGAACCCGGACCGGCCAGTTCGCTGTATGGTTGGTGTTTTTACTGTTCACGCCACCGCTCCTTTTTGACGGTGACCCGCAGACTTCGATTTTGTAGTATTGATGTTGTTGCGACCGATGATGCGATTGCCATCCCGGTCGTAGCGGTTCGGCCAGATTGCGTGCGGCTCCAGACCGAGATGGTCAATGATCGCACGCTCTCCTGACGGACAATGTTGGAAGAAGAGAGCCTGGCGCACGTTGCTTTCACCAAGCCCGGCACGAAGAGAGAGTTCAGTCAGCGTAATACCGGTCATCCGAACCGCTGCTTTGATCTCTTCCGGGTGCATACCTGCCATCTCTCTTCTTTCGTAACCGCCGACCCTGCCAGGTCGGCTTTTGTTGGGTAATGAGCTAAACGAACGTGATGAATATAAGCGCAATAAAGCTGATCGTAAAGCTTAAAAAAGTGGTCAATGTTCATGTGATCAACTTTATTAAACCTATTATTGTTTTTTTAAATGAATTCAATGCGTTGATGAATACATTGACGCCTGTGGCGAACCTTGACGCCAACGTCAGGGTTTGAGCGATGAACACTGACACTTTTTCCATCCGCTTAATTGAGCTGATAGGCGACGAATCCAAAGCGTCGTTTGCCAAGAAGTGCGGTTTCTCTGAAGGCGCATTAAAAAACTATCTAAACGACAGCATGCCGAGTGCGGACAAAGCTCTTCGCATCGCTGACGTTTGCGGTGTGAATTTTCGTTGGTTAGTTGATGGCATAGGACCAAAAAAGCAGGATACTTCAGAGGAATCAGTTTATATCGGCATCCCGCGCTACGACGCACGGCTGGCGGCCGGCGCCGGCGCATTCAACGAGCGCGCCCGGCGGATCGACGACATCCCGTTCACTCGCGAGTTCCTGCAGCGCAAGCTGGGCCGCAACACGGCGGATGGTTTAGCAATCCTGGAGGCGCGCGGTGACAGCATGGAGCCCACGATCGGCGATGGTGATCTCGTGTTGGTCGACCGGCACCAGGACGCGCCCGAGGACGGCATCATGGCGTTCGTGCTCGACGACACGGCGTATGTGAAGCGGATCAGAAATATTCCGGACGGGATCGAGGTCATCAGCGACAACCGCGTCTACGAGCCATACCGTCTGGACCATGCCCGCTTAGAGACTTTACAGATCATCGGTAGAGTGCGGTGGGTCGGGCGGGTTCTCGGGCGTTAATTGAGAGGCCTCTTTCGCGCCGCTCAGAACATTCTCAGAGATCGCAGAGAGATTTACCTGTGACTGCCAAATCAGATGTCTCTACCGTGTATGTTTACGTCGACTGCCAAATCGCCGTCAATTTTCCATCGTCCTTGTCGCCGACACCGAAGCCCCCTGTCACAGCCACTTTCCGTTATCTTCCGCCTGTTTCCGGTATTTTCCGCCTCACTGCCATACCAGTTGTCCCCTCACAAGCGGGCTTCGGCTCGCTCCTTTTTTATTGGGCAGCTATGTGTAGAA
>TARA_R110001606_G_scaffold233942_1_pt1 | contig 75874 bp, 74 predicted proteins | sample TARA_R110001606 | Tara Oceans TARA_R110001606 (sample SAMEA4398315) | marine metagenome | biome: Polar Biome; feature: [SRF] surface water layer (ENVO:00010504); material: water (ENVO:00002006), including particulate matter (ENVO:01000060) such as... | depth 5 m
ATATACGAACACCATGCGGCATAATCCCGGTTGCGGCATTATGACCATTATGCCGATATCGGCATAATTCTCACTGGTCAGGTCATGGCTCACGTTTGGACCGCGATCTTACCGGACGCTTTGGCAGCGAGAGTTATGCCGCAGAAGAACTAATCGCTGAAATGGGTTCAGCTTTCCTCTGTGCGAAGCTGAACATCACAAACAGCCCTAGACCCGATCACGCACAATATATCGATCATTGGCTCAAGATTATGAAAGCAGACAAAAAAGCTGTGTTCACAGCTGCCAGCGCTGCGTCGAAAGCCAGCGACTATCTTGAAGATCGTCTCAATGGCCAAATGAATTTGAAAGGAGAACGCTATCATGTCACCTGAAACGCGCGATAATCTAAAAATGTTGACCCAAAATTGTCCTATTGGGCAATCAGCATTCGACGGGCTTGAACCACCCACTACGGGCGAACAGCTTGTCAGCGTCTCCCGTATGCCAATGCGCGGACCGCAGGCTCCGCTCGATATTGGACTGTGGGACCCCATGAGAAAACAAATGGATCTATTTTGATATCAGCTATGAACATCTAATTTTCCTCTTCTGACAATTTCTCGACAAGCGCCTCGGCCCTTTGTTCCCAATCCTGGGTGTCTTCGTGCAAACGCCGGTATAAAAATTCCACCGGAACAATTACACCATTGGAGCAACGCGAGATTACGATAATGTCGCCCTTCATTTCATAGCTAAACATCTCTTCTCCGAACGACAAAATGTGAACACATTGCCTATATTATACGGGCGGCGCTTCTTACAAATTTTCCGCGCCCGCTTTATGAGCGGGCGCAAACATAAAGGGGGGCGCCGCCCCCTTCTTTGCAAGGGACAAGCAGTGTCGCATTCGCTCCCTTTGTGAAAATCCGGCATTCCCATTTTCGCTTCCCTACGGTCACTGCAAACGGGAACCCTTTCCGGTTTTTCATCCCTGGTATTGCAAATTCATCCCCCGTTCTCGCCGAAGGGCAGAAGTGCATGGCTGCACTTTGAAGCCAGTTTGAAGGGAGGAAAAAGAAATGCCAAAAACGGTCGAGGTCTATGATTTTCCATCTAATATGGGTGGTTCTCACACCGTCTCTATAATCGAGAAACTCGACAACAACCGCGTCAAATGCCGCATTTGGTACGGACACGCGACATGGCAGGGCTGGCAGTCTTGGGCCGATTTCAGCGGTTTTGAAATTGAATGCAACCAAGCGGAATTGACCAACAAGCGCACCATGCAACTTACTAAAATCGGAAAGGAAAACCAATGACTAGAAAGACTGTAAAGCTATCGACATTAAAACTGTCTCCACTGAATGTTCGCAAAAGCGAACCGACCGGCATCGAGGCGATGGCGGCGGACATAACCGCGCACGGCATCATTCAAAATCTTGTCGTTTACAAGGAAGGCCGCAACCACATGGTTAGTGCCGGTGGAAGACGGTTTCGCGGCTTGAAGCTATTGCAAAAGGAAAAGAAGATCGACGGCAAATATGACGTTCCTGTCGATGTGCGACCGAAAGCAGAGGCTATCGAAATTTCTTTGTCTGAAAACGATCAACGCGAGGATATGCACCCCGCTGACCTTTTGGGAGCCTATAGGGCGCTTGTGGAGAACGATATGGGCGTCAATGACATTGCCGCACGACATGGTAAGTCCGAAGGCTATGTACGGCGGATTTTGAAGCTGGCAGGGCTTCACGAGGATATTCTGACAGCATTTGCGGCTGACCAGATCGGTATGGACGCCGCGCAAGCTTATTGCCTGACCGATGACACAGAAAAGCAGAAGGAAATTTTCGATGTTGCTGGCGGCACCGCTCATCAAGTGCGGCGGATGCTGACCGAGGAAAAGCTGACAACCAAACATAGGCTTTTTAGCGTTGTGAGCGTTGAAAAATATAAGGAAGGGGGCGGGACTGTCACTGCGGACCTGTTCGACAGTGATGGTCACGGTTATGCCAATGAACCGGAAATCTTCTATCCCCTCGTCGAAGCTGAATTTGCGCGGCTACAGGAAGAGTATGAAGGGCAGGGGTGGAAAGAGGCCGAAATGCTTGAATCGCAACCGCACAACTACTGGTCACTGCGTGTCATGGACCCCGAAGGCCGCAAAGAGCCCAACAAGAAGCAGAAGGCCGCGCTGGCGAAAAACCAGAAAGAGCAGAAGGTCTTGCTTGATAATGAAAGCGAGGATCACGCCTTTAGCGATGAACTTTATAGCTTGCAGCGCGAGGAAAGCGAAATCGAAGAGGCGCTGGCGTTTTTCACAGGCCAGCAGAAGGCCGAAGGAAAGATGCTCATTTATCTGGACCATAGCGGTGAACTCACGTTCAAAGCTATCAATCTTGCCAAAGCAAAACGGGACGGAAACGATCAAAAAGCGCCGAAGCCGGATTATTCAGCTAAATTGGTTGCTTCGCTCGACCGGATCAAAACGCTGGCAGTGAAAGAAGCGGTTGCCGGTGACGCTGACCTTGCAACGGATATTTTACTGCATACCATGTTTCAGCAGGTGGTCGCGGAACAATATCATTCTGATTATGCGCTTGCTATCCGTTCCGATGCAAAGGCTGTGATCGTTGATGATGCCTTGCTTGAAACGTCAACCATTGCCACCGTGGATGATCTCGCCAAAGACCAATTTCCCACGCTCAAAGGCAGTGTTGGTCTTGCAGATATTCGCAAACTGGGCGCGGAAACCAAATCGCGATTGATGGCCGTGCTTGTTGCCAGCCAGATCGATGCTCAAACCATCGGTTTCGGGCAAGGGCGTGAGAGGATGAACGAATTGGCACGAGAGGCAAAGGTCGATATTGCCGCCAAATGGTCGCCTAACGAAGCGTTTTTCAATAGCCTCACAAAACCGGTGCTGTTGAAAATTCTGACAGAATATTGCGGCAAAGAGGCAGCGGACAACTGCAAGTCTCTCAAAAAATCTGCGCTTGCAGCAGAAATGGTCAAACGACTGGACGGCAAAAACTACATGCCGCCCGTCCTTTCTATTGAAGCACCGAAAAAGAGGATGAAAAAGGCAGCATAACGTGCCGTCAATTTAAGGTAGGGCGTTCCCGATCAGGAGCGCCCTTTCTTTTTGTGCATTGCTCCGACCATCGGATTTGAGTGGACGCAGTCAGTCACATCTAATGACAACCGAATTTACGGTTTTTCGGCCAAAACCGCAAACTCCCGGCCATCCAACAATGTGTAATATTCGGTATTGTCGTCAACTTCTCTCGACTGGTTCGAGATGTTTCCGACGACCCGCACCAGTGAGCCAATAGGACAACTTGCCAACCGTTCGATTATTTTGGGATCAAAAAAGGTCACATCATTCCAGCTCGTGATAGTTTTCCACTCACCGGCATCTTTATAGTTTCGCTCAGACGCTATACTGGCATAGGCGACTTTTTCTCTCGGATTCAATTTCCCTAGATTGCCGATAATCTCAAATTTCGCGATATTCTTCACTTAATGTTCCTTTAGGTTAGGCAGCGTCTTCCAGTGCCATAATCTGATCTTCATCCGTCGCATGTATGCTCGTGTAACGCCTTGCAACAGCTTGCAATGGTACGGGGCTTTGTTCTTCAGCATTACTTGCGGAGATCAGATCACCTTTGATCCGTACCAACGTTCCCTTTTTAATATGGCGAACCCAATTTCGACCGATAAGAAAGACGACATCAACATAGCGCGCCTCTCTTATAGCGCTGCCTTGTTGATCACTTGTGCCGTTGACGGAGACCGTTAAGTGTCCAACATTATCAATAACTTTCCCCGATACTACTCGTCCGATAATATGAAAACTGGCTTCATTTTCCATTGGCTGACCCCTCTATCGTTACCCGGTAAAAAGTGATGAGATCAACTGAAACAGCATGTTCTGTTTCATAGATGCGATCCCCATTAGATGCCGGTTCACGCAGCATTGATATGAAAACAACAAAATTCTATGGTTAAATTATCCAAACCACATGGAGAAAATCTCCATTGCGATAAGCACCTGTATTTTATAGATTTAATTGGAATTTTGCAGATATTTATTTTCATTCAAAAAGAGCAGTAGCGAGGTATTGGTGGCCGACGACAAGGTATGGACAATGCGAAGGAGACAGATGGCGGCTATGATTGTGGCCGGATATACCCGCAAGGAAATGGCTTCCTCACTCGATGTTTCACTAACGACGGTTGGGCGTGAGATTGCCACCTTGACTACTCTGACCGGTGCGAGGAACACTCAAAATTTGCCCTCACTTCTGCAAACTACATATGCAGACAAGCTAGATGCGCTCAAAGATGATGCAGGCGAGGAATTTGTTTATCAAGCCTTGAGGCGGCGACACATCACAACTATTTTCACGGCGCTTGTCTTCTCTTTAGTAGTTACAGGCTACGGAATGCAGCTTCTTGTGACCGCTTACGAGCTTTGGAATTTGAAGGGCGTTAGCGCCGGATTTATTTACACAGCCACCCCGCTTACTGCCCTGTTGTTTGGAGTGGCTCTATTCCTGTGGGGCGGACCGACGGAACGAGAATGTTCCTACCTGTGGGTTGGATATATGCTGCTCGACGAGCTAGTCCTCGATCCTATTTTCGGACACGAACCGGGTTTACACATGGAAGCCTGGAGTACCGTCTATCCAGAGTGGTTTTTCGGTACTTTGTGGTTTCTTATTGGGTTCGGGGTCATCTACTTTCGGCACAGGCAATTCTACGTCGGGATATTGCTTGCAGGAGAAACAGCTGCCCTATCCATCCACGTTATTCAAGCCTTGACGAATATTATACCGCCGTTCGTTTACGCGAGCATCATGGTAATTGGATATTATTTTATATGGGTAGTCTTAGCGACAGGGCTCTGCTTCGAGTTCAACCGAACCCCCCACAAATAACCTCTACACATCTTCAAACATAATTGGTTTGGAGGATCTTTTCAGCGTATCTTCCGTTGCGTGCATGTAACTGCGCGTCAATGGCAGCGCGTTCCTATCAGCGGTGTACTGTATCTGTAAATTATACATTCCACCATGCTCGAACATCGTGGCTGCGCCAGCAAGATAGAGCGTCCACATCCGAAAGAAACGCTCATCATACATATCAACAATCGCCTCGCGATTTACGACGCAATTTTCATACCAGCACCGGATCGTTTTTGCATAGTGAACCCTCAACATCTCGACATCGCTTGCGATAAGTCCCGACTTTTCACTTGCCTCCATCGTTTCAGACAGCGCCGGGATGTATCCGCCCGGAAAAATATACTTTGATGTAAAGACATCGGTGAGGCCAGGCGGACCCATCCTCCCAATTGTGTGCAACAGCATAACCCCATCGGATTTCAACAATTCCGCGCAGGACTGAAAGAACCTATCAAATTGCGGTTGCCCTACATGCTCCAACATTCCAACCGACACAATCCTATCAAACCGCCTGTCCTGTCTGGCTAGTTCACGATAATCAACCAGCTCAAAAGTTACTCTTCCCGAAACCCCCGCAGCTTCCGCCCGCTCCCGAGCAAGATCGACTTGTTCAACCGAGAGAGTGATCGCGGTCACTTGGACATCAAAATGCTTGGCCAGAAAGATGGCCATACCACCCCATCCACATCCAACATCAAGGACCGTTTGTCCGTCAGCAAGACCAAGCTTGGAGGCAATGTGGATCAGTTTGGCTTCCTGCGCTTCTCCCAAGGTCATGTTGTCTTGCGGCCAATACGCACAACTGTACTGCAAATGCTCATGATCAAGCATCAGCTGATATAGCTCGTTGCCGATGTCATAGTGATGGGCCGCGTTCTTTTGAGAGCGTACGCGATTGTTAAACTGTTTTAGCTCGAACATCGCTTTGTTGGCTAGACGTCTAGGTAAAGAGAGGCTCAATTTTTTTCCAGAGTCTTCATAACGGGCGTTGGCCCGCAAAAGTGTGCAAAAATCCAATATGTCGCCTTGCTCGACGATCATGCGGCCGTTCATATAAGCCTCGCCCATTCCAAGGTCTGAATCCATTATGATATCCCACGGAACGCGCGTGTCAGTGAATCGCAGTGATATTTCGGGAAAACCTTTTGTTGGGGTTCCAAAGTCGCGGACTTCACCATCCGCGAACGCGATCCGAAGGCGACCTTTTTTTAAGTTGCTAGCAAAAGCTTTGCTCAAAATAGATTTGGTCATGTTCTCGGTGCTATCCCATTTCCGGTTTCTGTGAAATAGATTATGTTCAATGAGCAGCGCATCGACTGAGGACGGCACTCCATTCATCGGAGCCGTTCTACCTTATAGTTGGAATGAAGATGATCGGCCATATTCCTGTCGACACAAACTTATCGGACAGCGCGACAGGATTTTTCTACCAATTTCAAAAAAGACCAATCGGCGAGATGACCAGACTCGCCGCTTGAATAGAGAAGGGGAAAGCATTTTCATGCTCTCCCCTTCATACGGAATTAAATAATCCGTTCACGGCCATCGGCTTCCCAGCCTGTACCGCGCACTTTTTTTAGCAGGCATGGGCTACGATGACAACCATCAGCTCCTTAAAGCGTATTTGATTTATTAATCGAAAGCCTATTTGGCAAGCATCAGCTGAGAGGGAAATGGTTCCTGAAATTCTTCAGCATCCTCTCCCGACAACCATCGCTCATAATCTTCCGGATGTAATATTACAGGCATTGCCTTGGGATGATATTTTTCGAACCACGGATTTGGATTGCAGGTCAGGAAAGCAAAACAATTTCCTTCTTTCTGTTTTCTCCAAATTCCAGCAAATGCCGAAACCTTCTTTTCTTTGACCGCAAACCAATGCTCGTTCGGCCGACCTGTGTCTGGGTGTTTTCCCGGAGCCGGTTCAGCAAATTCCGAAAATGGAACGAGGCAACGGTTCTCAGATTTATTGAGTACGTTGGAGACTAGTCGGCCAGAAAGGTTTCGAATGTTGGTTGTATTATTTTTCTTTGTTGTACCAGGACGTTTTCCTTTTCCTTTCCACGGAAAACCCCAGTGCATGCTCTCAGCTATTTTCTGTCCATCGGTTTCTCGTATGACAAGACCTTGCCGTTTAGGATAAACGTCTTCAGCAAACTGATCATGTTCAATATAGGCTGGCGGAATATTCCAACTGATATATTCTTTCCAATTTTCGATAAACTCGGCAGTATTTCGGTAGTGATTACACATATCAAAAATCGACGTTGCGTTCTTCTAAAATGAGTAAGGCCAGGCTTTCATCTTCCGATGGATGTTCGGGATCAACCGACGCCAACCATAACTCCGCTATTTTTGAATCCGAGAGCTTTTCCATTTCTTGCCGGGTCATATCTGACTTCTACCAACTGTGTTGAGAGAGTCTAGTCTGGCGATCCTGAATTCGAGTTCATCAAAGGGGTCGGAACGGTGTTGACTTGTACGGACTGTAAAGAAATTTCACACGTCCATCGCAACCGATCACGCGGCAGGGAGGGTGCCGTTCGATGAGGCTAGAATCTTCGCCTTTTGTGCATGCGATTGCCTCCAGATCAGCCTCCATCATTGTACCGCAATTCGGGCATAAAACTCTGACCCGAACTTTATGTTCAATCATGCGTCCGACAGTCTTCACCCAGGACGGTTGAATCGGATCACGGCGAGGACCGCGGACCATTTCAGGTAAGAGAACATTTAGCGAACATAATTTCCGCGCTGCTAAGCTCAATTACTTAGCCGGTCAATATTTTTCACTCCGTTTAGACAAGCATCGTTCGCCCATTTTCATTAATCTGTTCTGTAAATATCCTAGCGGGGGTTCGGGGGGCGGCGATGAGCCCCCCGATGGGGAGAGGTGTTTTTTCGGTTTTGAAAATTGGCGGTGGGGAAAAATGAGCGGGATCACCCTATAGATCAGAGCGAATACGTAGCCACCGTTTTTCATAAACCTTTGGAGAAAAAAATTTGGCTCCCGAAGGGAGCCCGCGATTTTTTGTGACGGCCTATTCAGGCCGCCGTTTACTGTCTCGATGAGACCAAAACCGTTCAGGACAAAATTCGCGATTCTAACCCGAAGATAAAAAAAGTCCCTAGTAGCAGAGAAGCACACCCTATACGGCTACCGTGTTCGAAAAAGCAGGTATTATAATGACTTAACTGTATGCACCATGTCTTACGTGTAAGACATGTGTCACAGAAATCAGCTAAGTTGTTAGAAACGTTGAATAAATGGTGTCTTACATATGTCGGACACCGTCAAAATTGCGGGGCATTGATCTTGTAACGGTTTCCGGTTACAAGGCGGCGTTTCTTTAAGACCCACCAGCTCTGCAATGGAGAGCTGGAAATGTCGAAAAATAAGTCGTCAGTGACCGTGAGAATGGACACTAACACGGCCACCGAAATTGGTGAACTTGCCGAGAGCAATGGTTCGTCAATGTCTTCTATCATTCGCGATGCGATCGATTTGGCACTGCCATATTTGGAGGCAGGAGTGCGGCCAAACCATGCGCGCTATTCATTGGTTCTGGAATATAATCAGATTGTTTTGGAGTTGCTGGCGGATAAATATTTTCCCGGTGATGGCGACAAGATCATTGAAGCGGCGAAACAACGATTAAAAGATTTCCATATACGTGCGGGGAGCCCGACCATGCTTTCCGAAGGTCATCAATCGATTAAGCAGGAGGCATAACAATGGCTTCTGACGACATTCGCTTCAGCAAAAAAAACGTGACAATCGATCATCATTCCGCACGCGGAAAGATCAATCGAAATAGCGGTCATTTCACACGTGGTTCGCAGCTACTCGTTCACCAGTTTTTGATGATGTTTTCTGGCATCAAAATCCCCATCACAATTTGGTTTATCACGTTCGCTTTGATCGCTGTTGTGATGGTCAATATTATTATGGCCAGTCACGAAAATAACATGGTGATTATGAGGATGTTTTCGAGCCTGTGGAGCTGGTTTGGTTTCAATCCCGAGAAGCTCGTTAATCTGACTGTGGCAAGTGGAGACAGGCAGCAAATGTTGATGCTTGATCTTCCTCGACACTCCGAAGTCATCGTGGCGTGGGAGCGATTTACTCATGCGATAACAGGGTCTTTTTTCATGTCATTCTTTTTCGGAGTGCCATTGGCTATCTGGTTCGTGACCGAATCTCGTTCGCGAGGATCGGGCATTTTGGAAGAGCGGCACGAGCGCGGTGCAATGCTTGTTGATTTGCCCGTTTTGGCATCCGAAGTATCGAGGCACAACGGACGCAGTATGACGGACGAATTGTCGAAACGTGATCCGCCTATGTCGATCAAGCAAGTCCGAGCGATGTCGAAAGTTCAGCGCATCGAGCAAAAAATTCATCTTCCATACGTAATCGCAGGCTGTGCTTTCCCTTGGCGAACCGAACAAAGTCATGTGATGATGATTGGAACCACCGGCACCGGCAAGACGACTCAGCTTCGCGATTTGGTAAACCAGATGCGAGAGCGCGGGCAAAGGGCTGTGATCTTCGATCTGACCGGAGCATACGTTAGTGCATTTTATAATCAAAAGACGGACACTATTCTCAACCCGCTCGATGAGCGATGTCCAGCCTGGTCCATCTTTTCTGATTGCACAGAGTTTTCTGATTTCACATCAGCTGCACAAGCTCTCATCCCTTCTGGCCACGGCGGCGAAGAACCGTTCTGGCCAATGGCGGCTCGTACTCTTTTCGTTGAAATGTGTTTGAAGCTCCAACAAGAGGGGAGGGGAACCAACCGAAACTTGGCTACCGAATTGCTGTTTGCCAAGCTTAAGGAAGTGAACAACAAGCTCAAAGACACATTGGCGGAACCTTTAACAGCAACCGATGCAGCAAGAATGGCTCAATCGATCCGGGCAGTTCTAAATACCCATGCTCAAACAATGCTTATGCTTCCTGACGACGGCGAGAGCTTCAGCATAAATGATTGGATGACAGGCGAATATGTTCCTGGCTCCATATTGTTCATAACGTCGAACTATAGCGAATTGGCGGTCAATCGCTCCCTTTTGACGCTGTGGATGGATCTCGCGGTCAATGCCCTAATGCGGATGGAACGGACTCGCGATCTTAAAACATGGTTCCTTTTTGACGAAGTTCATGCACTTCATAAATTACCTGCGATCGATCACGGAATGCAAACAGCCAGGGGTTTCGGTGGAGCTTTTGTTTTGGGGCTTCACAGTTTTGACAAACTGGCAGAAACTTATGGTGAAGAGGGAGCAATCAATCTTTCGTCTCTCGCGCGAACGAAATTGATACTCGCAACAGCGGATAAAAATACAGCGGAAAAATGTGCTGACTTCATTGGAAACCGCGAAGTTCGCCAGATGGATGAGGCGTACAGCTATGGTTATAACAATACCCGTGACGCTTCTACGTTGACGCCACGGAAGGAGGTTCAGCCGCTCGTTATTCCAGATGACATTCAAAATCTTCCCTCAATGCACGGCTTTATCAAATTTCCGGATGGCTTCCCGGCAGCGCGCATAGAACTCAAATGGAAAGACTATCCAGATGTGGCCGAAGGGTTTGTTCGCACATCGCGGAAACGCGTTATTGGCATTCAAAAGCCTTCCACCGCTGGCGCCGACGAAACCGCCGACCAGGACGGCAAAGGGCTCACCGAGCTTGGGAAAGAAGAGGTGTTGCAAGTAGAACCTAAACCGGATCGCGACAATTTGGAGGCAAAACAAAACGAGCGGGAAGATGAAGCGGTTAAAGAGACACTTGAGCGAAGCGATGAACAAATGTCATTCAAGGTCAGCCAGATGGGCGCGAAAGCTATTCTTAGCAACGATGCCGGAGGCAGTTCGTCGACCGATAATTTTGGAGAGAAGGAGCCTGGCAAAGAAGAGCATGAGCAAGCTGCTCTCAAATCCCGGATAAAAAGCCAAGACAAGGAAAATCCAAATCGCCGGCAAGAAGATCATATGATGCGTGAAACCCGTCATGGCGCGGGTACCGAAGCGATGCATACTGACAAATCGAAGGCCCGCTCCGAGGCCGAGCCGCAAACGTCCAGCTCCTCTAAGGATATAGAGTTGGATTGATGCTTTCCGTTTCCTCTTTGGGTTCCGCATCCGGAGCAGCCGATTATTTCGCGCGAGACGATTATTATGTTTCAGGCGAAACGGGGGAGCGGAGCGAGTGGGGCGGAAAGGGAGCAGAAGAGCTAGGTTTGTCCGGCGAAGTCTCGAAAGAACAATTTGAAGCTATCCTAAATGGAAAGCTCCCGAATGGGCAGCAAATTGGTGATCCAAAGCATCGGCAAATCGGCACCGATCTCACTTTTTCCATGCCAAAATCTGCCAGCGTCTTAGCATATGTAGGAGACGACCAGAGGATTTTGGAAGCTCATCGCTCCGCTGTTTCGAGCGCTATGGGATTTGCCGAGAAAAATTTTGCGGAAGCGCGCAGCTACGATCGGACGAAATCAGGAGAGCCAGTAAACACCGGAAAGCTCGCTTATGCCATGTTTGAGCATGATACGAGCCGAGCTCAAGATCCTCAGGGTCACATTCATGTCGTTGTCGCCAACATTACCCAGGACAAAGAGGGGAATTGGAAGACGCTGTGGAACAATCCGCTCTGGAAAAACAATTCTGTAGTAGGAGCTGCTTATCACGCAGCTTTTCGAGAAAAGCTCGAAGAGCTTGGGTACAAAACAGAAATTACCGGCAAGCATGGCCAGTTTGAAATTTCCGGAGTGCCGGGAAACTTGCTGAATGAATACAGCACCAGACGAATAGAAATACTGGAGGCTGCCGAAAAGGAGGGAAAATCGTCCCCCGCGCAGCTGGACAACATCACTCTATCCACTCGAGACAGTAAAGTTCACGATGTTGATAGACCTTCGCTGATTGAAAGCTGGAAAGAACGAGCGCGCGAATTGGGTTTCTATCCGAGCCATCTCGTTGCCGATGCTAAGGATCATATTTCACAGCATAGCGCCGTTAAATCTGGTCTTGATAAACTGTCCGATGGTTTTTCCCAAGCCCGCGAGGCAATTTACTCAACCGTTCGAACAATCCGCCAAGGGCAAGATCCTCTCGTTGATCGCGATGCGGCGTCAGCGGGGAGTCTCGAACTTAATACACAGCAAGCCGTGGCATCGGCCGTTCGTATCATGTCAGAAGGAGAGGCGGCTTTCACGCCGGCGAAACTTGTGCATTCCGCGCTTAGCATCGGAATGTCCGGAGTGAGAGTAGAGGGCGTTGAACGGCGCATTACGCAGCTAGTGGAAGCCGGTAAGCTCATTCCCGGCAAATCCGACCGTATAGATGGCCGGCTAACCCATTTGACCACTCCCGAAGAACTCGCCCGCGAACAGAAAATTCTCGCGGCTATCGATAAGGGGAGGGGGGCCGCTACACCAATCGTTGATCCGCAATCAGTGACCAAACGATTATCCGAGGAGGCGGCGCTACCGTTAAATCCCGGTCAAATGGCTGCCGCATCCTTGGCGATTGCGGGCCGTGATAAGATAGTTGCTGTTCAGGGTGTGGCCGGAGCAGGGAAATCTACTATGCTCGCTGCATTATCGCGCGTTGCTGAAGTCGAGGGTAAGGAGGTGATTGGTCTCGCCTTTCAGAACAAAATGGTTGGCGATTTGGCTGAGGGTGCTGGAATCAAAGCACAGACAGTATCGTCTTTTGTCAATCAGCACATAAAACAATCGAACAAGAGCGCCGGACGAGCGAGCCTCGCGAATAAAATAATAATTGTCGAAGAGGCGTCAATGGTTGGCAACAAGCCAACCGCTGATCTTGTAAAAATAGCAGATACTCTTGGTGCTGAAAAATTGATTTTCGTCGGTGACCGTCAACAGCTTGCAGCCATTGATGCGGGGAAGAGCTTTTCGCTCATTCAAGCAGCTGGAGTGAAAACGGCTCATATGAACGAAAATCTGCGCGCTCGAAATCAAGAAATGCAGACGGTCGCAGCTCTTGCCAGCAAAGGAGAAGCACGGGCTGCAATCGACATTTTGGGCGATAAAGTGAAAACAGCTGAACACCCCGCGCATGCCGCTGCGAAGCAGTGGCTATCGCTCGGTAAAGTAGATCGCGAGGCGACCAGGATATTTTCGTCCGGTCGCATGTCCCGGTTATTTATAAACGGGGCAGTGCAAGAGGGACTTAAGAAAGAAGGTTCGTTGGGTCACGACCAATATCGCGGTGAAATACTTTCTCGGTCAAATGTAACCTCTGAAGAACTTCGATATGCGTCCAGCTACAAAGCGGGTCAGGTATTGGAAATAGTTCGCGCCAACCGCGACATTGGCCTGAAAAAGGGACGATATTCGGTAAAGGGCGTTGATGAGAAGGGTAGAGTGATTCTGGAAATAGGCAGTAAAAGAAAACGCTTCGATCCGGGAAATATAGCTCGCGACAAAAACCATGGTCTTTCGCTTTCCGACCGCGAAAATATTAAACTTCACAAAAATGATGCCATAAGATGGACTGCAAACGATAAGGCCCGCGGCCTTCAGAACAGCGCCTTGGCGAAAATTCTCGATGTGTCCAAGGATGGTGTCACAGTCGAGACAGCCGACAAGAAGGTTTTGGAGCTAAACAGCCGCGATCCAATGTTGGCGCGCCTCGATCTTGCTTACGCGCTGAATATGCACATGGCACAAGGCATAACCGCTGACAAAGCGATTGCAGCCATGCACAGCTCCGAAAAATATCTGTCAAACCAACGACTATTCAATGTCACCGTGAGCCGTGTCCGAGATGATATGACGCTCTTTACAGACGATAAAGACAAGCTTGCGAGGCAGATTGAGCGGACTCCCGGCAACAAGACCTCCTCTTTGGAGAGCACCGGGAAAATCAACATCGACAATTTGCCCGGTAACAGGCTTTCCATTTCCACAGGTGAAGCAAAGCCATCTCAATCAAAGCAAGTTGTAAGCGGCGAAACGGGGCCCTCGGAGAGCCTCAAGACGGACATTGGAAGGGGTAAGCCTGATCCACAGCCCGCCGCTGAACAGGTCCGTCAAATAACCGAAAAATCGTTAGAACTCAAACTTTAGGGAAGTAAGTTATGTCATACCAATTTGATGATGCTGGAAGTTTCGAAAGTAAGGACGACGCTATTAAATGGGCTCGCCGCAACGGCTATCGAGACTTCGATTTTCGCACTCGGGACACGTCTCGGGGGGTGAACTTGGAGCTTCGTCGAGATGCTAAAGATGATGGTAAACGGGATGATTATCTCGATGGCCGTCGAACGGGGTTTTTTTGATGCGCGTTCACGCGATCTTACTAGCAATGTTAACTGCTGCCGCCCCGTTATCAGCCGCCACAGCAGCTGACCGGAGCGGCGTTCAGAAACAGGTGCCTCACGAATGCACCAAAAGCATATGTAAGATTCCCCCAAGTCATTGGAAAAAGCTAAAGGAAAAGCGTGAAGCAGCGATCATACGACGAAAGGCAAACGCGCTGAGTAAGAATGGCAACGGAGTGCTTAAGAAATGAAGGGCGTTGCGCTTAAAGATCACAAACACAAGTTCAAGTCAGGTGAACCACATTGCCCTTATTGTATATCGGATATCTTGCATTGGCCATCAAACCGCGACTTCAGCCGATGTTCCATATGCGAAAGGGTTCTTTGGCTGTTCCCAAGAGCAAATAGCGACGGAGAACGACAAATTTTGTGCTTCATCGATGCCGGACGGACGTATGTAGCTGTGGGAACCACACTGTTCTTTCTAAGTATCTTCTTGTTGGGCTATTTTTCCGGCGCTATCATCGTTTTCTGTGTATTTGTGTTGCTTCCATTCGGGGCGTTTGATCTCATGGATGCCTATGACGGATATCAAAGCAAAATTCAGCGACTGACACGTTATCTTTTCGAAGACCGCGCAGCTAATCTGATTTCGATGTTCAAATTTATATGGGGGATGCTTACAATCTCTTTAGCGATATCGATTTTAGTGATCGCCTAATCCCGCCAAACCTGTATGACCGAAATTGGGCCGATAGCTGATTGTCCGGTTCTGGCTGCGTAGGACGCAGAAGCGAAAGTATCATATATTAATGAACCAATCCTCTTTCCAGATCGCGTTTTCAGGATGACAATGGTGCAGGATTACAATGAGTGGTCACCCAATCAGCCAATATTTCCGGTGCGGGTATATTGATTTCACGATAGCCTAGTTCAATCAGATTCAACTCAGCAAGCTGCTTCAGGGCTCGGTTCAATGAGATACGAGATACTCCCAGCGTAAATGCGAGTTCGGACTGACGACACTCTAGAAGGTTTGGATTACCGGCCGTGTGTGACATGGATTGCAATATTTTTGCGGTCCGCTCCCGAATTGGCAATCGCCTGATAGCGTCAAGCATTTCCAATAATATATGTGAGCGTATCAGTGCGGTTTTGAGTAACGCACGTGAAAGTTCAGGTTCGTTATCATACAGACGTTTGAACCTGGTTGCCGGTATTTGGTAGATTTCTGTTGGACCTGTTGCCGAGACATCATGGGTACGAGGAAGTTCGGCGAAAATCGTGAACTCACCGAAACTCTGACCTGGCCCCAGGAGCGTTGTCATAGAAACAGACCCATCTATCCCTATGATCGCCGCATTAGCCACACCGGATCGAACTATCGAAATACCGGGATTTGGATCTCCACGGCTTTGGATGAATTGACCATCGGTATATTTCACTACTGTCGATTCCCGGCGCACTTTTTCGGCAACTTGTTCCGGTAACAAATCCAAGAAGGCAGGCGCATTGAGTTGAACGAGATCAAGCATATTCAGAGAATGTATAATATTTAACATTCCTATTCAACCAATCTGGTATTGAGATTGAGCAACGGAATAATGCCCTATTTTGGAGACAATGATATGAAGCCCGAACTGATCGTTATTTTACTGATCCTGATCGGCTTTGCACTGTTGGAAATGCTGTTCACCAGTTTTTTCAAAAAGCCGGGGCAAACACGCTCGGATGCAATTGTGGAAATTGCCAGCACCCTGTCCGTCTCGATTATCAGTCAACCGGTTGCGCTGGCCGGTGGCTTCGCGGTTGCTGCCTGGTTGGCGCCGAGAGCTGCCAATATGTTGGAGACATGGTCAGTAATAGCAGTGCTTGCACTATTTTTGATTTTTGATGATATGACCCAATATTGGTGGCACCGATTGTCGCACACCGTGCCGTGGCTATACAATCTGCATCGTCCGCATCATAACGCGCCTTATCTTTCCATTCGTGTCGTGTATCGTAACAACCTTTTCTACTATCTGTTCATGCCGGGATTATGGTTCTCGGGCGCATTGATCTACCTTGGGGGTGGCTGGGTTTACGCCGGATATATCATTGTCAAAATGGCAGTGATTTTCGGCGCCCATAGTGACGTCCGCTGGGATGAATCGCTCTACAAGATAAAATGGCTCTCACCAATCATGTGGATTGTGGAACGGACAATTTCGACACCTGCCACGCATAGCGCGCATCACGGAAAGCATGCGGCGGATGGGATCACCAACTATAAAGGCAATTTCGGAAATCTGCTGTTCTTTTGGGATGTGCTGTTTGGAACCGCAAAAATCACACGGCGTTATCCAACAGAAATGGGAGTGGAAAATCTGCCCGACACCAGTGTCGCGGAACAGTTAATCTGGCCTCTGGTACGCACCAAACAAACAGAAACAGACGCGATGGAGACGGGATCATGAGTAAGCTACCTGCAACCCTATTCTGTGCCCTCGCTTTGGGATTACTCTCGCCCTATACCAGCGCCGCATCTGATATGGCGATATCCGAGGATGCGCAATCAACATTGTCGGAAACCGAAGCCCAACAGATCTTTGACTATGCTTACCCGTTGGTGATTATGAAGATCAGCCAGGATTTGATGTTCACGGTCCCGATCCGTGAGCGTTCTGTACCTAACCATTTCATCCATTTCAAACGACTGGCAATGCCGCAAAACAGGGCTGTGGTTCTGGGCAATCGCAATACACTCTATAGCGTTGGATGGATTGATCTGAGCAAAGGCCCAGTGGTGTTTGAAATCCCGGATATGGGCGATCGCTATTATGTCATGCCCTTGCTAGACGCCTGGACCAATACCTTCAAAAGTTTCGGATCACGAACCACGGGGCAAAAGGCACAAAAATACTTTATCGTGGACAGCAATTGGACTGGCGAAGTTCCAGAAGGCTATGAAAAGGTGATCAGCCCAACCAATATGGTCTGGATCACCGGACGGATACAGGCGGACTCGCCGCAAGATGCAGTGACTGCAGGCAAGTTGCAGGATGCTTATAAATTAATGACCTACGCACAGTATCTCGGTGGCGATGATCCATTTTCAGGCTATCAACCTGAATATGAGGCGATGCAGGTCGGAAAACCTGTGCCATATTCCTTGAAAATGTCAGCAGAGAAATTCTACGATTCATTTTTCCGCATGTGGTCCACCAATGCCTCTCCTGAAATTGATTCATCCATGATCCAGATTCTGGAAAAAGCGGGTATCCAACGCGCCACAACGCGCAGTTTCGCTGACTTATCGACGTCTGTCCAAGAGGCTTTGCACGCTGGTTTACAGACCAAACAGGCAAAATATATCAAAGATTTTTACGATGGTACTAGCCAGACCGAAGCCTGGATATTCAACCGGGAACGCATGGGAACATGGGGTACGGATTTCGAACGGCGTACTTATTGGGCCATGTGGGGGTTGGGCGCCAATTTGGTTGAAGATGCAGTTTATGGAGTGTCACAGCTTGATGAAACGCTGACACCGCTAAACGGGAGCAATGTCTACCGGATGCATTTTGCAGCTGGCGAGCTTCCTCCAACTTCGGCCTTCTGGTCCGTTACAAACTACGACGAAGAGGGTTATCTGGAAGCGAATGAATACAATCGCTATTCCCTCGGAAGCAACCACCCGCTAAAGTATAACAACGATGGCAGCCTAGATTTTTATCTGTCGAACATCAAACCCAATATTGAGGATGTGAACTGGGTACCGGCGCCCAAAGCGAATTTCAAAACGCTGCTAAGAATTTATTGGCCCGACCAAAAAATTCTACAAGGAGAATGGGCACTTCCGCCGTTAACTCGAGTTGAGGATGGTGAATAGGCATATGCAAAAGTCACACGACATATCATTTGATGGGCTTCGCCCTCCATGTCCCTGGATGGACGAAAGCCACAGCCTTTGGCGTGACAGCGTTCGCAACTTTGTCGATCAGGAAATTGTGCCTCATATTGAGGAATGGGAAAATGCCGGCCGCATTCCACGCGATCTATACCCGAAGGCAGCCGAAGCGGGATTACTGGGAATGAACTACCCAGAAACGCTTGGCGGTGCCGGCGACGACACGGATGCTTTTCATGCAATCATAACAAGCGAAGAATTATCTCGAGCTGGAGCTGGCGGCATCTCCGCTGCGCTGATGATCCATGGTATCGGATTGCCGCCAGTGATGAAATTGGGCACTGCAACCATGCAACAGGAGATTATTCCGCAGGTTCTGTCGGGTGATAAACAAATTAGCTTGGGTATCACCGAACCATCTGGCGGTTCGGATGTCGCTAAACTAAAAACCAAAGCCGTGCGCGATGGCAATGGGTGGCGGGTCAATGGATCAAAAACATTCATCACGGGTGGCATGACTTCAAAATGGCTGACCACCGCAGTGCGTACTGGAGATGAGGGCATGGCAGGAATTTCCCTCATGCTTATCGATCTTGAAAGCGATGGAGTAAGCCGGACAGAATTACCGAAAATGGGGTGGTGGAGCAGTGACACTGCGACGATACACTTTGACGATGTATTTGTTCCTGCCGACAATCTGATCGGCCACGAAAATCAAGGCTTCTATGGAATTATGGCCAATTTTAATGGCGAACGGCTTGGTATGGCAGCACAAGCTAATGCTTTTGCTCGGGTCTGCATCGAAGATGCTGCTGCTTGGGCACAAGAACGTCAGACATTCGGTAAACGTCTCGCCGACCATCAAGTGATAAGACACAAATTAGCAAGTATGGCGCAACGTGTATGGGCCTCCACCACCTTTCTGGATAATTGCGCTTGGCGTGTAATGAACGGCGAAAGTCCTGTTGCCGAGCTTGCGATGTTAAAAGTACAGGCGACTGAGACTATGGAATATTGCGCGCGTGAAGCAATGCAAATGCTAGGCGGCGCAGGATTTATTCGCGGCCACCGTGTTGAACGCATATATAGAGAGGTGCGAGTTATGGCAATTGGCGGAGGTTCAGAGGAAATAATGCGAGACCTGGCATCCCGACAGATGGGATTTTGACTGAATATAAAGTGTCCGCCTTCGGGATATTGAGGGGTCCATTACAATGTCCGATACTTGGACGCAGATTGGGGATGTGCGGGAAATGGAGAGGGAAATCTGATGCATTCGATACAATTAATGGCTGACCGTAAATTGGGCCGGTTGCGGAAGGTCATCATTTCAAGCTTGAAACGCCTTAATGCGACGAGATCGCTTCCTTCACAAAATTGGGGATTTTGCATTCTGAACGAACATTAACAGAATTTGGTTGATGTTAAGAACAGTTAGAGGATGATGGCAGTCGGTCCATTATCATTCTCGATCCTGTTCTGCCGTTCCAGTTTCCTTCCAGCTACCACCTAAAGCCAGATTAAGGGTAACCCACTGTTCTATGCGTGCCCGTCTGATGGTCACCAGACCGCGTTCGGCGTTGAACAGGCGTTGTTGTATGTTCAGTACATCAATCAGATCTGTCTCCCCCTCCTTATATTGCAGTTGGGAGAGCCGGTAGGCTCGGGCAGAGGCACGGGCGGCATTGTCCAGCGCATTTTCCCTTCGCCGCAGAACAATAGCCTGATCAAGATTTGTTTCGGCTTCATTGAGGGCGCTCAGCGCAGTATCGGCATAGGCGGCAACGGCAGCGCGCTGATCCGCATCGGCCTGTTCAACCTGGGCCCCGCGCAGCCCCCCATCGAAAATGGGTTGCAGGACACCGCCTATGATCGACCAGATAAGATTGGGGCCATCGAGGATATCGCCCAGATCCGTGGACGATCCTCCAATGCTTCCGGTCAGCGATACCAATGGCAATCGTGCTGCCCTGGCCTGATCAAGATTCGCAAAGGCGGCAGCCACTCTCCGCTCGGCCGCGATTACATCAGGCCGGCGTTCCAGCAATTCCGATGGGATGCCTGCGGGCGGATTGGGAGGGGTTGTAGGCAAATCACTGGCAGGCGTCAGTTGGTTTGCCGGATACCGGCCTAGCAGCAACTCGAGCGCCCGATTGCTGCTACGCGCTGCTCCCCGCGCATTTTCCAGGCTGTCAATCGCGCTGGCCAAATCAGACGCCGTTATCGCTGTATCCTGTGCCGATGCAAATCCTTCGCGGTAACGTACACGGACGATGCGATCTATTTCCGCCAGCGCAGATACCGTACGTTCGGCAACGCCGATCTGCAACTGCGCCTCAATGGCGGTGAAATAGGCACTGGCAACTGCACTGGCCAAGGAATATTGCGCAAAGCGGAAATCGGCTTCGACGGCTTGAGCGCTGGCATAAGCTGCATTTTTTCCGGCTCTTACACGTCCCCAGATATCGACTTCCCACTGCGCTTGTGCACCAAGGTCAAACTGACTTACATCGGGAATTGGGCCTTCAAATCGTCCGGTCCGGGTTGCATTGAAATTGCCGTTAATCGCCGGGAACAAGGCAGACCGGGCCTGTCTGACCAACGCCCAGGACGATTCCACATTGGCCGCTGCGGCTTGAATATTGCGATTATTGAGCTGTGCCTCACGAACCAGATTGGAAAGGACAGGATCACCAATCTGGTCGATCCAGCCGATCTGTACTTCGCCCGGTTCTGCCCCGTCGACTTGCCACTGGTCAGGAAGCACCGGCAGGCTTTGCTCCGTGGCTTGCCGAACATCCGATTGGGTGGAGAGCGAAGCACATGCCGTCAGGAGCGGAATTACGCATAGCGAGGTAACAAGACGCCGGGTCATGTCGCGGCTCCTTCCAGGGGAGTATCTGGAATATCGGGTTCCGCAAATTTGGCGGATTCATCCTCTGTAATCTTGAACAGGGTCGCATAAACAACCGGAACGAAAATAAGCGTCAGCACGGTTGCAAAACTCAAGCCGAAAACGAGGACCACCGCCATGGACTGGAAAAATGCATCAAAGAATAATGGAATAACCCCCAGCACGGTGGTTCCTGATCCCAGCAGGACAGGTCGGACCCGGCTGGCGGCGCTATCGACAATCGCATCGAATCTGGGTTTGTTCTCGCTGATCTCCAGGTCAATCTGGTCGACAAGCACAATCGCGTTCTTGATCAGCAAGCCGGCCAGAGAGAGTACGCCCAAAATGGCCATGAACTCAAACGGAACTCCCATGACGATCAGCCCAAACACCACCCCCACAAGTGCCAGAGGAACCACCGACCATATCACCAATGGTTGCCGCAACGCATTGAACAAGATGATAACGACCAATATCATGGCACCGAAACCAAAGGGGATTGCGCCCATCAGCTGGCTATTGGCCTCCGAGCTGCTTCCCGATTCCCCATCCCATTTGAGCGAATAGCCAGGCGGTAGTTCAATCTCTTCCACTTTAGATTGGACTCTAGCCTGCAGATCACCCGCGAGAAGGCCAGGAACCGGGTCTGCCTGTGCCTTGATCGCCCATATTTTGTCGGTCCGGCGTAAACGGCCATCCCTCCATACCGTTCGGACACCGTCGGTAACCTGATCCAGCGGCACGGAACGCCCGGATGCCCCAACCAGCTGGATACCTCCAATTCCGGATACATCTGCTCGCTCGTTTTCCGGTGCGCGGGAGAGTATCGGAATCAGGTCATCATTTTCACGATAGACGCCGACGCGTTGGCCAGAATAATGGCGTGCGAGTGCATTACCAAGGTCCGTTCTGCTGACTCCGGCGCGGCGCCCCTTTACCTCGGAATAGACCGCATCCACGGCAGGCACCTGCTGTCGCCAATTGTCCTTGATGGAGAGGGCACCGCCATCTTCAGTAAAAATGGCTTTTGCTTGCTCGGCAAGTTCACGCAATTTGACAGGATCGGGACCAGAAAATGTCGCTTCAATCTTTGACCCGCCACCAGGACCCAATACGAACCGCCAAACCTTTCCCTGGGCTTGGGAAAAAGTCGCATCGATATGGTTCTGAACCTTGGGGATCAATTGATCCAATCGTTCATAGTCGTCCAGCTTTACGAGTATCTGGCCATAGGCGCTGTTCTGAGATTCAAACTGGTATACCAGCATATATCTGAGTGTCCCGCCACCGACCAGCGTGTGCACATTCTCCACACCGTCCTGTTTGGCGATAAATTTCTCCAGTTTGCGCATGTCTGCATTGGTTTTTGCTATGTCGGTGCCTTCTGGCAACCAATAGTCGACAACCATTTGCGGCGTTGTCGAGGCGGGAAAGAACCCCGGTGTCACGAAGTTGAAGCCAGCAACAGACAGCAGGAACAGGCCAACTGCACCGATAATGGTCTGGGTTCTGAATTTGATCAATCGGGTGATCAGTTCCTTGAACATCTGCATGAAGCGACCATCTGGCTGTTCTTCGGACGAAGCATCTGCCGCATTTGTTTCCTTGAACAGGAGACTGCAAAAATAGGGAGTCAGCGTGATGGCGAAAATCCAGCTATAGAGCAGTGAGATAAGGATTACCCAGAATAGGTCGCCGGTAAATTCAGCGGTATCGCCGGGTGCCAATCCGATTGGTGCAAATGCAAGAATGCCGACCAGTGTTCCGCCAAGCAGAGGCCAGATAGACTTGCGTACCGTTTCACCCGCAATATCAATAATCTTGCGACCCTTTTGGGTTCCAACCAAAATGCCATCGGTTACCACAATCGCATTGTCGACCAACATGCCCAGAGCGATAATCAAAGCGCCTAGCGATATGCGGTGCATCGGGACGTCCATGATATACATCGTACCAAGCGTGGCGGAGATGGTGAGCAGAAGCCCCAGGCCAATGACCAAACCAGAGCGTGGCCCCATGAATATAAAAAGTGTTCCGATTACAATGACCAGTGCAATGATCACATTCACCACAAAGTCGATGACTGATTTTTCGACCACTTCCCCCTGGTGATAGAATTTGTGCAATTCCATTCCCAACGGACGCTGGCCCTCAATTTCTGCAAGTTTGGCAGAAATGTCCTTGCCAATCGCAACGACATTTGATCCCGATACGGCAGCGACGCCCAGCGCCAGCGCCGGTTTGCCATCATAATACATTTGGAAGGAAGCGGGGTCCTTATAGCCCCGCGTTACCCGCGCGATATCGCCCAATTGGGTAATCCGGCCTTCCGAGGATGAAACCAGCAGGTTCTTGATCGCGTCTACCGAGTCAATATCGCCCGTGGGCGTGATTATCAGGCGCTGATCGTCAATTTTGACGGAGCCACCGGAAACGACGGCATTTTGTGTTGAGAGCTGGTCGAAGATTGAATTCACGGTCGCACCAAGAGCGGCCGCATTTTGCCGCGCTATCTCGACATAAATGACTTCTTCCTGCTCACCGCTGATATTGACCTTGCCGACCCCCTTTACCGAGAGCAGGTCCTGCTGCAGCACCTTCGCATAGGCACGGAGCTCAGCCATATCAAAACCACTACCGGTCAAGATATAATATATGCCAAACACGTCCCCAAATTCATCGAATACGGTGGAAGGACCGGCTCCGGGTGGCAGGTCTCCCGCCGCATCGGCTACTTTATTGCGAAGCTTCGTCCAGATTATCTGCAGATCATCTTTGGTAGGCGAAGCTTCAAATTTCATCTCGACCGAGATTTCGGAAAATCCGCTGGATGACACCGAGTTGATTTCTTTGATCTCCGCCATGTCTTGTAACGCTGTTTCAAGCGGTGCGGTGACCTCTCTGGCAACTTCCTCGGGACTTCCGCCGGGATAGGGTGTCAGCACCTGTGCCGTTCGAATTGTGAACTCCGGGTCCTCAAAGCGCGGCATGTTCTGATAGGCAAACCATCCTGCAAAGAGGGACAACAGGATCACAATTCCCATGATCAGTCTGTTCTTTATGCTATATTCAGCGATCTGCATGGCCGGTTAACCTATTGTTTCCAGTCGCGGACACGGTCGCCCGTTCGCAGATACGACCCGCCTGCGGCTACGATGGTTTCACCGGCCTTCAATCCTTTGGTTGCAATGACATTTTTTCCGACCCTGTCAGCCAGCTCAATCTGCCGCCGGGAAACTGTCCGTTCCACTGGCTTTACCACCCAGACATATTTTTTCCCTCCCTCGGTGACGATAGAGGATAGCGGAATGGATATTCCGGAAATGCCTTCAACACCCTGTCCATCAAGGACATAGTCGAAAGACAATGTGGCGGTCATGCCCGTTAGGACCACGAGATCTGCCGGCGGTTGAAAGGTGAAACGTCCTTCAAAGGTTTGGGTAGATTGATCAGCCTGACCAGAGGCTTCCCTGAAAACCGCTGGAAACTGACGTCCTGGCGCTGCGTCTAGCTCAACAAATGTATTGTAATAGTTGATTCGGTTGGAATTGAGCACGAAACTGCCGGGAACATTGACGATGGCTTCAACGGCGCTGCTTTGCATTGTCACTACCGGAGCTTGTGGCTGAACATTCTGGAACTGTTCTACATAGGTCTTCCCGACGAAACCCGAAAAGGGAGCGCGCAAAACCGTATCTGCAAGGCTTTTCCTGGCATCGTCCAGTGCAGCCTGCGCAACCTGGCGCTGTGCAAGCCGGCTCTCGACAACGCTTCGCGAAATCGCATCTTCTTTGATCAAACGCAGTGCCCGTTGATACTCACTGTCTGCATTGCGATACTGGGCTTCGGCCTGGGCAACAGCATTGCGGAAACTGCGCGGATCAAGGCCGGCAATGACGGCCCCCTTTTTATAAAATTGTCCGCCGAGCGCTTTCCAGGTTGTGATTTGCCCACCGACCTGAAATGCAAGGTCTGTTGATCGTACTGAACGGATTACAGCCGGGAAACTGTTGCTTGCCTGTTTTGATTGTGCGCCAAGTTTTAGCAGTTTTGCGGGACGGGGCTCGGCGGCTTTTTCCGTCTGATCCGCAGCACCGCAAGCCTGTAGGAGTGCAGTTGATCCGAGAACGAGCCAAAAAAGCGGTGAAATTCGATTCACGCTAGCGATCCTCCAAAAATTGATGGTGCCGGGGTTGGCGGGAAAGGAAGATAATAGTGGGTGGCGTTAGCCCTGACAATGTCATTCTTTTCTGCATAGCTGGATATTCTTTTGTTGTCTGGCGCGGTTTTCTCATAAAAATGCGAAAATCCAATGTGGGGCAGGTGGAGAGAGGAGACAACCGAAAGTTATCTTCCCTCATATGGTGGTTGCCCGATTTGTCAGATGGTTCAATGATCCCATCCTTTGCTCCGATATTGAGTCCATACCGAAACAACCAATTTCCGACGTGCATTCAAACAATGGACTAGAGAAACGCCTGCCTTATATTGAACTTAAACGTCGGCTTTCGGGCCAAGACAGAACGGATGTGAGTGTCCGAATTTGGGGCGCAAAGCCGACGCACAATCCGGCTTCAAGGAATGTCTGAAAATGAGCGGAAACAGACTGGCGGCAAGAGTGCGATTACAAGGGAAGTCCGAGTTTGCTAAACAATTGCGCTAAATTTGCTGCCGAATTGGGTAATTTTTCATATTTTCAAACGCTAAGACTAAAAGTCCGTTAGATAGAAGGTTAGATTGAGAGTTTTGTTTATTTCGCTTCACTTGTGCCGTCTGCTTAGGCAGTATAAATTATCAGGTTAAATCAACTTCTGTACCGCATGGAGCAAATATAAGGTGGCTAAGAGCACCAAAAAAAGATCCCGAACAAAATCTCCGCCAGTTATGCGGTTGCAAACGGATGCCCAGGCCGAAATCTCATGTGAAGACAATCTCAAATTCATGCGGCGGTTGCCAGATGAATCTATGAAGTTGGTCGTAACGTCACCGCCATATAATATCGGGAAAGAATACGAAACACGCAAATCACAGGACGCCTATATCGAGGGGCAGGCGGCATGCATCGCAGAAGCCGTAAGATTACTGAGCGACGATGGATCCATTTGCTGGCAGGTTGGTAATCATGTTGACGGCGGAGAAGTTTTCCCATTAGACATATTGCTATATCCTATATTCAAAAATCACGGACTAAAGCTACGCAATAGAATTGTATGGACGTTCGGACATGGATTGCATTGTCAAAATCGTTTCTCTGGCCGTCATGAAACAATTTTGTGGTTCACTAAATCTGACGATTATACTTTCAACTTAGATCCTGTCCGGGTTCCGTCAAAATACCCTGGGAAGAAGCACTTTAAGGGTCCAAACAAGGGTAAGCTCTCTAGTAACCCGCTTGGGAAAAACCCTGCGGATGTTTGGGATATTCCCAACGTTAAATCAAATCACGTTGAGAAAACCGATCACCCATGTCAGTTTCCAGTCGGACTAGTAGAACGCCTTGTTTTGAGCCTCACAAACACAGGTGACAGTGTACTCGACCCTTATCTTGGCGTTGGTTCTTCTGCGATTGCTGCGTTGAAACACGGACGCTCTGCATATGGTTGCGATCTTGATAAAGGGTACATCGATATTGCTTGGGAGCGAGTGCATGAATTGAGGGCAGGCACACTCAGAACCAGACCAATGAACAAACCTGTTTACGATCCCAACGCAAAGGATGGCTAATGAAACTGGCATTTACTTACGATGACCACCACAGTGCCGGGTCTGAATGGGAACAACGCGACCTGAAAGATTGGTTGACCGATGTTTTTGAAGCTCCTGCATTAACAATCGAACGCAGATGTACACCGGCAATCCGTGAGCATGTTGAAACTGAATTTTTGAACGAGGGGTGGGCTTTGGGTGTCAATTTGGATCAAGGATTGGGACTAAAAGTTTTTGCAGAAAAGGAAGATTTATCGTTCCAACTGCAGACCGGGAATATGAGTAGGGCGCCATACGACTTGTTGAAGCTGCAATACCTATTCCAAAGCGGCAGGATAGAGGCTGCGGCTTTAGCATTGCCGACCAAAGCAGCTGCCCGCAAAATTGGCGACAATATAGCCAATGCGGAGCGGGTAATACGAGAGCTCAGTCTTTTCGACCGCGTAATCACGGTGCCCATATTGATTGTAGCATTTGAATAGTTGGAGAGCGTAATGGGGTACGATATCAAGATCACACCAAGGTCAGAGCGGGAAAAGTTGATTACGGATCGGCTCGAACAATCGACAGAAGACGGTGACAAAATTTACGAATTTCGTGGCGACACTTACACTCCGAAGGTTGTGTCACTGGACATTGCCACGCCTGTCTATCGCATGGAAAATTGTCGAACATTTAGCGCTCAGCAAAGCGAGATGTCCAAAGACAACCTTGATCGGGACTTTTTCGATATGGGTCAAGAATTGAGTACAGCTCAACAAGCCCAACACCAAATTCTTGTAAAACTTTCAAAGGAGGGAGCCTCCCCCATTTATGATGTTCTAGCCACTGACGGTCAGCGTGAATCGATCCTAATCACCAACACCGGTGTTGTTGTCGATGGCAACCGCAGGCTGAGCGCGATGCGTGACCTTTTAAGGGGTAAAGACGGCTCAATAGATTCACGGTATACGCATGTGCGTTGTGCAGTTTTGCCGCCTGACACCACACTCGATGAAGTTGATGACATTGAGGCTGACATACAAGCGCGACCAGACACAAAACTAGAATATGATTGGATAGGGGATGCTCGCCTAATCAGACGGCAAGTCAGCAAAAGCGACCGCACAGCCAAAGATGTTGCAAAGAGGCTTCGACGTAGCAAACCTGACATAGAAAACGTGCTTCAAGCGCTCGATGAAGCAGAATTGTATCTAAGTGAATGGATCGAAAAACCCGGTCAATATGATTTGCTCAGCGGCGACGGTCGCCAGATTTTTGGCGACATACCAAAGAATATTGCGAAAAAGGACACTGCTCTACAAAACGCAAGCCGTGCAATTGCTTGGTCACTTTTCGAAAACCGCGACAGGGTATCGGGACGTGTTTACAACTTGAATGCAGCTTTCGGGAAATTGGCTCCCACAGTCCTAGATATGCTTGCAGATCAACTTGAATTAGATGACACTGAAACGGACGAAGACAGTGATTATGATGGCGACTTTTCGATTGAAATAGATGCCGATGGAGATGCGCCAGACTATTCCAAGATAATAGACGCGCTGCGTCATGAAGAAACAAAAGATGACGCGGTGACTGTTTTGATCGATGCTTGCGAAACAGCAATTGAAATGGAGAAAGGCCGAAAGTCGGAAAAAGCCGCGTTGAAGGCGCTTTCACAAGTTAATGCAAAACTCACCGGAATTGATGTGCTGACTGCAGGCACGATCACATTACCCGCCATGCTAAAACAGATTGAAACAATAAAAGCCATATTGGAAAAAATTGAGGCGGGTGTAGTGAAACGCCAAAACGGCGATGCTGATGGTAATGATGCCGAGGGAACTGAAGCGTAGATGGACACGAAACCAACAGATGTTTCTATTTCCTACAATGCCGACGGATCGGGTTCTTTTTCAATTGACGCATCGCGGTTGGATACGCCTATTTGGTCGCGGATACAGCTCGCTGTTCGGTCTAAAGGGATCGATCATGCCTTCTCGGTTGGAACAATTCAGCTATCGTGGCCTGACACACTAAGTATTGTTCGCGAGTTAGGCAGCCGCACAAACCAGAAATCACTAGGTTTCAGATTTAGGCCTTTGGGCGATGCTGCGGGAAAGCTGCAAGACTTTGCTCTCCAATATAAAACAACGCGTACTCAACGTGAGTCTCTAAAAATAGACCTTTCAACTGATGAGATTGAGAGCAATCTAAGAGATGTTGGATTTACTAAGCGGCAGCTTAAGGAATTCCAAATTCGTGACCTAAGTCACCTGCTGGCGTTATCGAATGGAGCAAACTTCTCGGTCCCGGGTGCAGGAAAAACGACAGTTACCTTCGCGCTTCACATGCTCACGAGGCAATCTGGCCAAGATATTATCATCGTAGCACCCAAAGCAGCGACGCAAGCATGGAGAGATGTTGTTTCCGAGTGCATGGACGAAGATGCACCAGATCAAGGGAGTGAACAATTCACCGTGCTGGACGGTAGGGACGAAGACACGATCAAAGCGCTTAACTCTGGCGCTACCCGTTTCATAATATCCTATGATCTTATGATACGGCAGCAGGGTATACTTGCGAAACATTTTGCAACCACGCCCACTCATTTAGTTCTCGATGAATCTCATAGAATGAAGGCTGGTTGGCAATCACAACGCGGCGCTTTCTTGCTCAACATTGCAAATCTGCCGGTGCGGCGAGATATTCTTACCGGCACGCCCATGCCCCAACACGCGACAGATATTGAATCACAGCTGGATTTCTTGTGGCCAGGACACGGCCTTGGTTTGGAAGTAATTCACGGAAAAACTCCAAGAGACGTTCTAGGAAACCTGTATGTTAGAACGACCAAAAAAGAGCTTCAATTGCCCATAGTAAACCGTCACTTCATCGATATCAGTATGGATGATGGGCAGTTGGCGCTTTACTCAATAGTCAGAAATGAGTTCCTTCGTAATTATTCAAATAATCTCAGTCAAAGATCTGGAGATTCGGAATTTTTGAAGGCTCGACGATCCGTGATGCGGTTACTTCAGTTATCCGTAAACCCAATGTTGGCGCTGAACGCGATGGCAAATGATGATGTCCAAATAGAGTCCGCCGTTGTCGATCAAGTCCTCGAAGAGGGTCACTCAGCTAAGATGAAGGCTGTGATCGATCATGCGCGGAAATTGGCTTCAGAGGGAAAAAAGTGCGTCATTTGGTCAATATTTACTGACACTATCCATAGTTTTGCGTCTGCATTGGCAGATCTTAATCCAGTATTTGTACATGGCGGCGTTAAATCTGGCCTCGATACAGATCCGGAAACACGCGAGGGTAAAATCCGGCGATTCCACGAAGATGATAAATGTTTTGTCTTCGTCGCAAATCCTGCTGCTGCAGGGGAGGGGATTAGCCTCCACACAGTTTGCCACACAGCCATCTATGCAGACAGGAGTTATGTCTCAACTCATTATCTACAGTCCATCGACCGTATTCACAGACTGGGGCTACTTCCCGATCAGGAAACAGATATATTTGTCTACCGCTCAAAGGCTCCGCCTCAAGTGGGGAGTATCGACTTTTCGGTCAGTCGCAGATTGCTGGAAAAAATCGGTAACATGCAAAAGTTGCTTGACGATCCGGACTTGAAAGAACTTATTCTGGACGAAGAAGCAGCCGATGATCCAATCGATTATGATGTCGATTTGCAAGACATAATAGACCTTATCGGTGAACTCGAAGGCAAGGCGGGGCAAGCGCCGACCGAAGAATTATGACTCAGGTCATCTCGACTGAGCGGTTGTTTTCTCTGTCGTCTTTTGAAGGGTTGCGATTAATTCGCAGCTATTCAGTGAAGCAGCCCGAATTGAGCATTTCTGAGCTTATCGCGCTGATAGAGAAACTAGATCCCGATGGCTTGAGTTTAGACCTTACCGCCGCTGCATATCTGGGCGAATTAGTCGGTCAAGATTGCCGAATGGAAGGCAGCCAATACTATCAAACTTGCATCAAAGTAATCCTTATTGAGCATCAACCAATCTGGGCAAAAGCGATGAGGTCAGGGCGAAAACGGTTTGTTGAAACGCTCGACCTCAACGATCAAGATGTTTTTGCAGCCGCAGGTTTGATGTCCGATCCGCCTTCAAACGATGTGGTCACTTGGTGGGATGACGTTGTTGGCCATTCAAGACTTATCACCGATAAAGAGAAAATGGAGCAAGCCCGCAAAGCTGAAATTCTATCAATTGAGCACGAGCGGGAACGTCTCAAAAAACTTGGAATAGAAAAAGAACCCGAGTGGCCAGGTCTCGATAACAATTATGCTGGTTATGATGTGCTTTCATACGATCTGGGGCAATATGGTCTCATCAATCGCATGATAGAGGTAAAATCTACCACTGCTTCGCCTCTACGTTTCTTCGTTACGCAAAACGAATGGAATCAAGCAAAAAAGGTCGGGGATGCCTATCTGTTCCATGTTTGGGATATGACCAAATCTCCTCCAATTTTGTTCATAAAAACAGTCCAGGAAATTGCTCCGCACATACCAACGAACAACGAAAAGGGCGCTTGGACTAATGCTACAATTCCTCTCAGCATATAAGTCAGTTCGAACGGATTAACATGACAGGCCATATCTTCCATTATTTCGCATACGGCTCAAACATGCTTACAGAGCGGCTTACAGCGCGTTGCGCAAGCGCACGAGCGTTGGGAACGGGTTCACTAGCCGATCATGCACTCAATTTTTCAAAGCAAAGCAATGACGGGTCGGCCAAAGCTGCCCCGGTAAAGAAGCCAGATGCTAAGCTACCGGGTGTTCTATTTGAACTTAATGGCGATGAGATACCCGCTTTGGACAAACTTGAAGGAGCTGGCTACGGATATGAAAGACAGACGGTTTCAGTTTACCAAGACTCCACAACTAGCTTCATCGCAGCGGAAACCTACTTCGCAACCAATTTTGACACCAACTTAAAGCCCTATGATTGGTACCATACGTTGGTACTCTGCGGTGCAATACAGCATGGTTTGCCGGATTGGCACATTGAGTATATCCAAAATAATGAGGTTATGGTTGATCCAGAGCCATCGAGCGCCGGTCGAATGAAAGCGATAAAAGTACTGCAAAAGGCCGGGTTCGAGGAATTTCTTTGATCAGGCATCCCAAAACTCAAAAGAGTGATAATAAACATTGCGGAAAGTACCATTATTTAACTCATTGATAACAAACAATAATAAGATTGATAATATATGTTATGTTAAATAATATCAATTTTGGGGTTTTTGTATAAATGTTGTTTTGTGATAAATTTTATGATATCCGAGAAAAATGGCAAGACTTTCTATTGAAATATCCGACGACGAACATCGAAAACTGAAGGCTGTCGCAGCTCTGAGCGGTCTTAGCATCAAGGATTATGTACTTGTTCGCTCTCTTCCTGAAATTTCCTCTAAAGCTGACACACAAGAAACGTTCGCGAAACTTTGTGCGTTTTTGGAAACGAGGATGGACCAGGTCGCTTCTGGGGATTTCTCGACTCTTTCATTTGATGAGATCCGAGACAAAGCAAAGAAACGTGCCGGCCATTGAGTTTCAAGGGCCAAAATGTCGATCTTACATTAGCGGTCGAAGAGGATTTAGCCGAAATCTGGCGATACAGTTTTGATCGCTGGGGAATCAAACAAGCCGATTCCTATTTTGACAATCTAGTAGAGTGTTGCGAGAAAATCGGGGACGGTGGAGTCCGTTCAAAAACAACAGAAGGGCTGCCGTTGGGAGTGGAAATTATGCGCTGCCAAGAGCATTATATCTTCTTTATGCCCGATGATCGCCCCATCATTCTAGCTATATTGCACGGCTCGATGGATATGCTGCAACAATTGAAAGGTCGACTGTAAAATCCGTTCTTCAACAGGAGCGAATTCGATAAATATCGGACTGAGGGTACATTATGTGACGATTCTGGTCAGGTTGGATTGACCGCATCAAAATCAAGCCGAGCCTTAAATTCAGCGATTTCTAGTAGGAATGTCCACTAGTGGGCCGGGAGCGGTCTATCCGGTTTCAGACGCGGATTTGGAAGAACTGACATTCGCCCCCTCAATCTCAGGAGCAACAGTCTTGTTTGGCTCCGTAACCGTGGTTGGTGTCAACTGTTGTCCGTCGTCAGATAATTTGAGATGCTGGTAGTCTAATGGATTGAACGGCATCACTCAGATACCTGGATGTTCGAGATTACGGTTTATTGTGGGGCAAAACTTCGAAACACTTTGGCTCGGTCACGAGTTTGTTCGGTTAATCTGCTTTCAAATCCGTCATCAGATCGGCGATGTTCGCGAAACTCTCGACTTCTCCCCGCTCCTTGGCTGCAATAGCTTTCTGCGTGTCCTTATTTGGAACTCGCACCTCAAATGGTAGCGCATGCTCGTTGGCGATACGCGTTAGCATCATTCTTATGGCGTCAGAAACGGACAGCCCCATGTCCGATAGAACGGACGTGGCTTCTTTTTTCAACGCCGGATCGATCCGCGCGCGTACAACTTCACTAACAGCCATGTTCACATACTCTCATTTTGTAGTCCCATTGTAGCTACAACGTGTAAATGGAGTGTTACGCGCAATCAGTCAAGACCCTGCCCCCCCTTTCTGGACTATCCCGGCAGCACGGCGAGCACAGTCAGCACATTCCAGTACAGCAGCACAGCGAGTACAGCACGGACATCAATTAAACCATTGTAATATTGCATAAAAACCAGGTCTTGGTGCAATATATGTTGCAATATGGTCGATAAGCTGCAACATCTCCCATCATTTGAGTGCGTTGAATTGCAACTTTGACGAAACTTAAAGGGCATCGAAAAATACTTAAATCATTGATATTATTCATTTTATTGTGCATAAGCGTATTAGGAATGGCAATCAGGCCATTAATTCGTCAGGAATTCTAAAATGGCCACCAAAAGACAGGCCGGCGCAATCGCCAAAAAACAGCTCGCGCTGCGCGACCATTATTGGCCCAATATGGCCCCTTGGCTCTGGAATCGTAAAGCCCATACTGGATTTACCACCATCCCGAAAACTATGCCGCTCATCATGAAAATCATGGATGAAATGACCAAGGGAGCGCCTGTTTCATCCACGTATCTCACGCTTTGGTGCAATACTTGGGATAATTCCTTTGCGGTCCTCAACAAACCCAGGGACATGGCATCCAGCTCCGGCTTTGGCGGCCAGCGCGGCGAACATACATGGTCGACGCGCATGAAGAAACTTCATGAGCTGGAGTTTATCGACATCAAGCCGGGGAAATCAGGCCCGCTTAGCAATGCGATTATCTGGAACCCGCATTTTATCATGCGCTGGCACCATCACATCAAAACGCCCGGCCTGACGGAAGCCAGTTATAATGCTCTGGTTGAAACCGCTATCGATATCGGAGCTGGCGATATGACTGTCGATTGGGTCCCGATTTCACCGAGTAGCAATACGCCGCCGACCCCCGCACCGGTACCGGCACCGGCGATCGATCCGACGAAGACGTCCGGCAAGAAGGCCAAATAAATGCGGACGATCGAGCGAACGACACGGTTCAAGAAGGACTATAAACGCGAGGTAAAGACCGACACGACGCTGGATGACGTTTTGATTCAAGTGATCGACCTATTGGTGACCGACGCGGACCTGCCGGAAAATTTTCGGGATCACCCGTTGACCGGAAATTGGAAGGGCTACCGGGACTGCCATGTCAAGCCGGACCTTGTGCTGATTTACGGCAGGACTGACGAGGTACTGAGCCTCGTGAGGTTGGGATCGCATAGTGAGTTGTTCGGATAGGGTAAGGTGGCAGGTCAATGAACATTGAAGACGCGCAGGCATTGGAGCGAGGTGCAAAGTTTTTCCGCGGAGATCTGCATATTCATAGTGTGGTTGGTTCACACGATGTCAGCGATGCATCAGCGACGCCGGAAAACATCGTACAGACCGCACGCGATGAGGGCTTGGACTTGATCGCGATCGCCGATCACAATGAGATTTCTGGCGTAGCGGCAGCTGTTCAAGCAGCTGAGCCGTTGGGGATCATGGTCGTGCCGGCTGTAGAGCTCTCCACGGCGCATGGTCATCTTCTTTGCTATCTGCCTACGCTTGATGCGCTGCAGCGCTTCTACGGACAGCTTTCCATTGTGGAGCGCGATACTGCTAATTCCAGGTGTTCGACCGGCATGGCGGACATATTGGGTTACGCTTTGGACAATGGTGGTTTCGGGATTCTCGCGCATGTCGATGGAGGAAAAGGTCTTGAAACTGAACTGTCTGGCGCGCCGCCTCACAAGAAGGACATCATCTGTCATCCCGGACTATTAGGGTTCGAACTGACACAATCAGATTCACCGGTGCTATACTCAGACCTTGACGACAATGCGGATCGTCGGAATCTCGCGCGGCAGCGCATCGAGATCTTGGGGTTGGGCAAAACGCAATATTTGGCGCGGATACTCAATTCTGATTCACACACTTTGGCAGCACTGGGCCGCAATGCCGCCGGTGACCGTAAAGTCACCCGGTACAAGATGCAGAACGTTTCTTTCGAGGCACTCCGCCTCGCTCTGCAAGATGCTGATGCACGTGTCCGTATCGAAGAAGACATCCCGGCCAGGGTACCTCTCGTGCGCGCTATCTCTCTCGATGGAGGATTTCTGACGGGGCAAGGCATAAATTTCAGCGCGAACCTCAACTGCATCATCGGAGGGCGCGGGACTGGAAAATCGACGACTTTCGAAGCGATTCGTTGTTTAACCGGACAGAGCAGCGAAGGCGATGTCGTAGATTCCGAGGTCTGGCCGGAAATGATCGATCTCAAAGTCGAGGATCAGGCTGGACAGATTCATCATTTTCGACGACGTTTGAATTCCGCCGTCATCAATGCCGACGATCCCGAAACCGAACCTCTCGGGTTCCCTGTCGAGTGTTATGCGCAGAGCGAAGCCGCCACGATCAGTCAGAATGCAAATTCCGATCCTGCCTCATTGCTGCGTTTTCTGGACCGTTTCGTCGATGTCGATGCCGATATTCGGGAAGAGAACGAGATCAGGGAAAAGCTGCTCGAATCCGAAGCCGAACTGAAAAAGGCTGCCGAGTATGTTGCCCGCATTCCGGGAGTGAAGCGCGACCTGACTTACAAGAAAGGGCAGCTAGCAGCGCTAGAAAAACAAAACGGGAAAGAGGTTATCGCCCTTATCCGCAAGCTCGAAGGTGAAAAGCAGCTGCGCATCTCGCTGCGCGATGACGTCAAATCGCTTATCGAGCAATCAAAGCACGATACGCTCAAGGAGTATGCCGAGAGCATCGAAACGTCTGCCAACCCGTCGGACCTCAGTGTCGGTTCGGCAGAATATACTGCTATCGCCAAAGATGCCGCGGACTTTAAGGCGAAAGTCTTGAAATCCGAGGGTGAGTTGGTTGCTGCCGCTAACACGCTGTCCACAAAAACGGATGCAAATCTAACGGCGTGGCGGGTAAAGGAAGCTGACGCTCAAAAAGACATCGACGATAAAAAAGCTACGCTTGAAGCCAGCGGCGTGAGGCTTGACATGCTTTTCATCAACAGCCTTTCGACCGATGAAGCAAAGCTGACCGACACGCTTCGAAAACTAGAAACTTGGGAGCCGGGATTGGAAAGGCGGCGCAAAGAACGCGCCACACTGGTCAAACAGCGGTGGGAAGTCCGCAACCGCATTGCCATGAAACGAAGCGCATATGGATCTAAAGCGAGCCAGACATTGAAGGAAGTTTTGACCGACCTGAGTGTGTCCTTGAAGTTTGATCATAGCGCTCTGTCGCCAAGCGCTAACGCGATTATCTCTGAGACTATGAACTGGCGAACATCGCAGGTTCCGCGTGCAGCTTTGCTGACGGAAAAACTGACGGTGCCCAAGCTCATTCAGGCGGTCCTCAAAAAAGAGCGTAATACGATCAAGGCTGTTAAAGCCTCAGATGGCTCGACGGTTTTTTCCGACAGTGATGCAGCGACAATCATTGAAAAACTGTCCGACGCCCAGATCATGCAGAAACTCGAAGCTGTGGAGATTGTCGACAAGCCGCTGCTGATCGTGACCAAGGCGATCCCCGGCCAACCAAAGCCCATGATGCGCGACTTTAGCCGTCTGTCCCTTGGCCAGAAGCAGTCTGTGTTGCTGGCTCTGATGCTATCTGCGGAGTCGAACAAGCCGCTGATAATCGATCAACCCGAGGATCATCTGGACAGTGAGTTCATCTATAAGACGTTGGTTCCGGTCTTACGTCGGGCGAAAGAGCGACGTCAGGTCATAATCGTAACGCACAATGCGAATATCGCGGTCCTTGGCGATGCTGAGCAGATAGTGGTTCTCAAAGCTATGGATGATAAGGGACAGATAGTATCGAGAGGCTCGATCGATCACCCAATCACACGAGAAAACGCATGCGCTATTCTCGAAGGTTCAGCTGAGGCGTTTAAGCGCCGAGCCAAAATCTATGGTGTTGCAAAGTGAAATCTACCCGAGACGCTAGGGACCGGCGGAGTCAATTGCAGATCTCGGGTAGCTACGACCTTGGCGAAAATGTCCGACTTTGGGGCGCGGCAGCATCCGTCCTCAATAGCCGTTGACGAGACGGATTAGCCTCCCGATAGCGGACGTCGGTTCGCCGACCTCAATGGCCACCATTGACGAACCAATTGCAAGCTCTCGTTGGGTTTGGCAGATGTATTCGGAACATTCAGCAGTGACCCGGATCGGTCAAATCGTCGTTAGTCGCGTGCGGGAATATCCTTGTTCAGGCGCCGCCGGCTACCTCGTCAACGCGAGTTATTAAACAGGAGTTGATTATGTCGGAGTTTGCCGACCAAAACGTTTTCCAGATGTATGTCGCCAACGGCGAACAGCCGGGCTTCTGGCTGCAGCGCACGACTTGGGGCAATACCTGCGCGCAGGTGACTTGGGTAGGTGAACTCAAGGAGCCGGCGCCGTACTTCGGCAACCCGCTGGTTCATGCCGACATCTACGACCTCCGCACCGGGGAGCTGAAACAGAAGGGCGCGAAGATTCCTGTCCCGGGAACTTACAAGACGTGGCGGCTGATCGATCCGCCCTATTGGGCGGGGTAGCGCTCTTTTGATCGCTCCCTATGGAATCTCGACGACGAAGCCCTCAGGTTCCCTATAGAGCAACGAGCGTTTGACCTGCTTTTTGGTCAGTCCGGTTCGCTTGACGATCTGCTGCTTGAGCCGGAGAAATTTCTCATAGGGCAGGCGCGGGTCGGCCATCGCCTGGTCGAACAGAGCGCCCGGATCGATTCCATGTCTGTAGAGGCCATTCGGGTGCTTTTTGTTGCGAGGTTCGATGAAAATCAGCCGAACCTCGTTTTCGTGCTTGTAGGCATAGCGCTTGATCAGCAGTGAGCGAGCGATCGCGTCCGGCGTGATACCATCCCGGAAGATTGTCCCGGCAAACGCCCTTAGCTTTGTTTCGCTCATGTAATCGACTTTGCCGATAAAGCAGGTCGTATGCGCCCAGTCGCTATTCGCCGCGCCCAGACTGTCGAGCAAATGGCCGACCGTTGTTCTGACCCGGATGGCATCCTTTCTTTTGGAATAGATTTTCCACATCGCGTCCGACGCCGTGTGCAAGGTCCAGCATTGGCCGTACACCTCATCGTGGAATCCAAACCGGCCTTTCTCACCCTTCGCAGTCCTGACTTCCGCGTTTAGGATCACGTTTTCAAATGGGTCTTCCCATGTTTTCGGCCGAACCAGCACATTCTCCCTCTCACTGAATAGGTTGAAAAAATATTCCTTCCTGAAGATGCGGTATATCCTGGTTTTGCGGTCGATTTTGCCAATGATCTGGGTCTTTCCGCTCATCTCCCTCTCCCCGCCCGACGGCAACACTATCATTTGATCAACCAAGAATGCATGCGATGTCCGGCGGCGCGTCATATCCACTTTCCGCCCTACGCAGACATTCATCCTGTCTCATTGCCACAAGATGGGCGGAAAGTCTGCAACTGAGGCGATTGCCGTACGGCAGCGTTCCGAGCGCTACCATAGGTGATGTTCTATAGTTGTTCTCCCTTTGCGTTGTTAAGGTTACTTTCCACGTTATGACCTCTTCTCAGGGAAATATCTCTCCCTACATGGCCGAGAAGAGAAATTTCCCTAAGGAGGCCAATTTGTTAAATAAACTGGAATATGCTAATGTCCCTATCATGGACAACGATTTTAAAACTACTGATCCAATTCTTGATGATCAGCGCTGGTGGGGCACCAACGCTTCGCAAAATGCTGACGAGGCGGCGCGGCGTTACGCAACGTCCTCAGCTGGTACTTCGAGGGCTGTTAGCCGTAAGAACTGGATATTCATCATTCTTGGGTGGATGATTCTTGCCTTTTTGATCTTACAGCAGGCAGTTTCCTAACAATTAGCCTCGATGATAATCTAGCGGATTGATTTTTTCTCCGTCCACTTCGACCGTATAGTGAAGATGAGGGCCAGACGTGTGGAGTCCACTGTTTCCTGTTGCGCCGATAACGTCTCCTTGATTGACACGCTGACCACGTCGAAAATTTCTATCGCTCAAATGTGCGAATCCGTGGATCGATCCATCATCTAGCTGGACGCGCATTTGCTGGCCGCCGTCGCCACCATTCCATGAGGCTATCACTTTGCCTGATTTAGGCACTCTAACTGGCGTTCCGATCGACGCCCGAAGATCGACGCCATTATGGCCCCTGGACCCTCCAAATTGACCTCCAGGGGTTACTGTCATCGCGGGAAGCGGAGTGATGGCCGTCGTCCCGGCCTCTCTGGAACTTTGCGAGAAGGATGGACCACCCGCGACAACAGTTCTTTGGCCAAGATCTGGCGGAGGGCCCGCCAGATTCAGTTCGTTATCAAATGCTGTCGCATCAGTTGCTAGATCTTGCTCAACAAAACCGCCTACATAGTCACGGGCTATGTCCTGCAATTTGGCGGCGCGCAGCGCGTTTTCTTCCGCCGACACATTCGTAGCTGTTGCCGATGGCAGATATTCACCTGGGTTTGACGCTCTATATTCCTCATACAGAGATGCAACCGGCTGACTTATATCGCCTTGCACATCAAACCCGGAGCTTCGCACTTGATCCTCGTATCGTGCCAATCGATCGACACGTTCCTTAGCCTGTCTAATCGCTACTTCCCTTTGATCCGAATCTGTTTGGCTGTTTTGTGAGAAAGTTTCATTCGATCTACTATTGTCATTTCGATTGTAGGAACGGTCACTGTTTTCATCTCGCGAAAACTGTGTGGTTTGCTTTCCTCGTGATCGATTTGTGTTGGTGCCTTTCGAAATCTCGTTGCCGACGTTAAAGCCTTTTGAAGTAGACGCAGATTTTGAACTATCCTGGCGCTCTGTCTCGCTATCGGTCCAATTCCAGCGCTTTGACCCCGAAGCTCCAATAGAGCCACCCAAACCATCCCCGCCGTCACCGGTTGAACCACTGCCTTTAACATTACCGTCGATACCCAGAGAGCCAGTAGTTGAGTAAGCATCGTCTTGGATATTCGAACTGGTTTCTCGGTTGGTTGTATCAACCCCTTTGTTCGTTCTAACTGACTTCGAGCTGTTTGTGGTTGCAGATACCGTTGCACCACGACTTCTATCCTCACTCTCGCCCGAAACCTTCCCGGTCGATACCTCGCGACCCGACGACACAGTATTTACATTCCTTGATGCTGTACCGGATGTGGATTGACTTCCAGATGTGCGCGAGTGAGATCTCTGTAAACTGTCAAGCCGAGATTCGGCTTGTTCACGTTTTTGCCCAATGCTTGCTAGCAAAGAGCTTCTTGTGTTGACCGTAAACGGCAATCGACCCAGCGCCGGCGATGAATCAAAACTCGCAGTTCCATTTTCAAATGTAGATTTAACCGAACCATCCGGTTGGTGGAATTGCGCTACGCTCGATCCAAAGGCGGTGCGAGATTGCGTGTCGAATTTGTTCGCCTGGACCATACTCGATGTGAGATTCTGATTTTGCACATTACCAAATGCGTAGTTGCCAGTTGTAGATTCAGTTGCCGCGATTTCTGCTGCGCCTTGTGCTGGACGAAGAAGAGCCGCTGAATGACCAGCGACGTTCATTGCGCCCTTGGCAAGTGCGGCCGCCAGCACCGGTACTGACAGCAACAAGAAACCCGCCATAGAAGATAGATCATCGCCTACGGTAAGGACCTGGTCATAATTTGCGAGCGTCAGTCCGTCGCTGGGTATTGTCTGATAATTACTGTCAGCCCGGGCCATGATAAACATGTGAATGATCGCATATAGCGGGCCCCATGCTGCTAAATAGAAAAAGCCTGCTGCATATCCGCGCAACGCCGCAACCCCGGTTGATGGTAGCAAAAAGAGCGGAAAAATTATCGGGAACATCGCAAAATACACTATTGAGAGAACGATGTAGAGAACCGGTACCCACGTCATTGCCTGGTTGGCAATGGACGCATAGGTATTTCTGGCCTGCAAATCGCTTCGTATTATTGCATAAGCGTCGCGATTTGCATCGCTATAACCAGCCCATGCTTCGTTGAACATTTTTACCATGGAGACCTGACGAAGATAAACGAGTGTATTATTTTGTGGGCCGTTTCCCAAAAATGATTGTGAATGAATCGGGAAGTCATTTAGGTATTTCGGATAGCGCTGCGAAACATTATCAATGTTGGTGTAAAGCTGTTCTGCAAACAGGCGACTTTCAGCATCCGTTTCTGTAGTCATTTGCAGCGATATTTCCTGTAACGCTGCATCGCAGTCCATAAACTGACTATCATTAAGGAGCCGCGGAGTAATCTCGACACCCAGCGCACCATAGTTCAGATTTTGATAAGCTGTCACCAAATCGACTTCATTTACGACCGAGTTATACGAGTTATAGCCTAGCGCCATAGATTGAAGCACGCATTGCTTGGTAAAATTTATGACATTCTGTCTGGCTTTGGGATCTGTAACCGAGAAACCATTCGATCTTTGGAACATCTTAGCACCAAAGATATAGCCGTTTTCATAATAGTTGCGCTCGGGCGTGACAGAAAAAAGCGTTTCGGCCGTCCGGGTCAACCAAAAACCTGCTTCGGTCGTCAACGATGCCAGCGCGCCCAGCCCTATCGGAACATTCGCCACCACCTGCGGCCCGCCCACCGGCGAGGTAACGGTCTTATCATCCACCCTAACCGTGACAGTTGGCACCATTAGAAGAAGATATACGCACAGTATCTGGAGGAACCACCGGAAAAAGGCTTTGTAGTTCAAGTTGAATGCAAGCGTGATCAACGCGTAACCAAATGACAGAACCATCACGACCTGCAAAAAGGAACGATAGCCCCCTCCCCCTGTCCAGGCAGCAATAGCATTGAAGACTGTCACGAACTCCGGACCACCGCCTACAACAGGTATTTCGTACATGTATTTTCTCCCTAGGAAGGCATGCTATCTTGAAACCCCAATGCCTTGCGCATAGTTCAGCGATGCCGCGAGTTGCGGCGCAATCTTGTTTTTCAGAGTGCGTTCCAGGAGCAATGTGCGCTCGACTATCTGCTGCATTTTGTTCAAACGTTCAGAAACTTCATGTTCTTTGTCGCGCAGTATTGACCGAATGCGCTTCGTCTGGTCGCGCCACTCCGCCATTTGCGGCGAAGCTGGAACCTGCGCCATTGATTGAGCGCGTTCAACGGTGGTGATTGCGTTTCGGATAAACCGGACAAGCATGTCCACCGCGATTATATCGCTAAGATAGCGCAGCTCGTTTGCATTGAGGCCGCCCCCAATCGCCGCCTCGTTAACTAGCAATATTTTGTAAATCGGCACCGTTGTCGAGTTAATGAAAGCAATCTGCTGTGTCGAAAGCGGCTGTGCCGCCTCCAAATTCGCCTGAATATTTTGAATTTCCGTGAGCGTCAGGTTGTAGAATGACTGCGCTTCTGTAACGCTCAATACCTTGTATCCAGGATCAAGGCACCCTTCAGCGGCTGTTGTGTCGCAGTCCAACACCTCGATACCGCCCGCAGAGTCTCCGCTTAGGAGTTCCTGAAAAACGCCTTCCTCGGCCGCATGCTCATAGCGCCACACTCCCGGTTCATCTTCTCCTGCATTTGCTGGCCGCGAATAGATGGCTGTGCCTATCAGCGACATTAAGAACTCTGCATATTCGGTGTCTATCCCGCGAGAACGCAAAGCATGCCATGTATAGTTTCTCGGCTTTACAATTTCGGTGCGTGGATCTGCGCTTCCAGCGAGCGTCGAATCTCTTTCTCCGCCCGTCGAGCAGCCGTGGCGCGAGCGCGCCATGTCGGAAAAAATACCATCCTCGACACCCACAGTTTGACATATGGTAGAACTTGCCCCTTCGATTGCCGGGAACACAGCACCGACCAGGGCCTGCGCTTCCTCGCAACTGTTCATATTGAATTCGTTGATGCTTTGTATCTTCGCGGCCATGTCTTTCATTACGCCGCCGATTTCAGCTGAAATGGCATCTATCGCCAATTGAAATGCAAAGCCGAGCGCATTATTTGCCGTCGCTTTCAAAAGCGATACTATCTGGTCAGTGTTGATGAAGGAAAAGGACCCGGCGAAAAGGTCGATACCACCGCACCCTCCGCTTGCCTTAGGTAGTTGGATATTAATGGGGTTTACAGACTTAACCGGTGTGCGCGCCCAAATCGATCCGCCAGTATAATAGCCGGCACTTTGTCCCTGATAGCCGGTAGGCCCGGTCACGTTGACATGACCACCGTTGTTATTGAAGAAATTTTCCATCTCTCCTGCAACTGATTCCGCTCGAACAGGAGCTGCAATCAATGCGGCTGAAGAAATGCAGGCTAATAATGCTTTCGTCGCAATCTTGATATTGTTCATCAGAAATCCCCTCCTGGCTCGGTTTGCGTTAGCGCGAAAATACGATCCATAATTTCATCGGCGGCCATGATGCCAAAACCTATCGGAATCGGTTGACGTGCTTGTGTGTCATAAAGAACCAGGGCGGGGACTTGGCCGTTTCCATCTAGTCCCATTGCGCTGTATTGACCGGTATCAATTAGGAAATCTGGAAAACTAGCATTAGCGCCGCCGTCCATTGAAACCGCCTTTACGGTAATCGCAAAGCGATCTGAAACGCCCTTGACGATCGGGCCCGCTATCTCACAAGCACCGCACGATGATGAATAGAAATAAAAGACCCCGTAGCGTTCCGACAAGGAACGCATCACGTCTTCGCGAGCGCCTTTACGAACCCTAGTCCACTCCCGTTTCGCCAGATTATTAACCGGTCTTTCCAGAGTATAATCTAGCTCGGGCGTTTGCCACAAAACGCGTTGCCACATATCAGCAAAAGTAGAAGCGCGATCAAGCTGCTCGCGCTGAAATCGGATGTAATTGCTCACATTTTCTGGGCTTGGATTGAGTATCGCCCTCGCCTTCAGTTCGTCCAGCTGCTTTGTAACCATTGCGAGCTTTGACACTGCATTGATATCCGGGCGCTGCTGTTCAGCCTTCTTTTCATCTTTTGGTTTTTCGTTTTCGCAATAAAACCAATAACCGAGCTTTCGCTCATCGCAGTAGAATGCATCCCCTTTTTGGGGGGCACCTTCACTTTCGGCTTGCGCTGGATGAGCAAAAAAACCTGCGGCGGCAAGCGCACACAAAACCAGTTTCAATTTCATGACAATTCTCCCTGAGGTCCAAACTCGATTTTTGCTTCAACAAGGGCAGTGATTTTAGGGTACAAATAGGTAGCGAGATCGAGCGCGTGTTGGGTCGGGCACAATCCGACATTATTCGCACTAAGCAGCCCTGCATTTTTCATTTCACCCAAAATTTCCGTGAATTTGCTATCCTCGATATTTCCGAAAAAGTGGCGCATCCGGTAGATCAGCTCATCATATTCAGGCGGCATCCCCCGCAGCACAGACACAATCATTGCGAGATCCACGATCCTCATTTTGTCCCAGCCTTTAACGCGCTCATTTTCTTGCCCAATCGTCATCGCTTCTTGCTTCCCCTAACCGCCTGTTGGCGGAGAATATTGGTCATAATATCGTTGCACACGGTCTTGAATTGCCTGGCTTGCATCGATGTCACTTGGAAAACTGACAGAGTCGGCAAAATCCGCGTAAATTTCCGAAAAATCCATAACGCTCAGGTCAAGTTTCGAAAATTCTTCGACTGTAAAACCTTCGCATTGTTCTTCCTTGGGTTCACCCCAAAGTTTATCAATTTGCGGACGACCTTGTTGCTGGAGGATCCGCGTCAACTTACTTTCAAAGCAGCAATAAACGCGCTTTCGGGTAACACAGACGCCTAGTACCTTTGTTGAGCAGTAGCTCCCCACCGCATGACAGAGGCCCTGATCATCCTTTATATCAACGGCTCTATCTTCCGCATTGCACAAAAATGGGGTCAAAAGCGGTATGCCCTTGCCCGAGCAACAATTAATCGCTCCAAAGAGCTTTTTCGTACATTTTTCGCGCGAGCCACTGAATAAAGTTAAACTATCCGGATCAAATTCTTTGCGAGCCTGGTCGAGCGTGTTCAACGCCACTAAGGCGTCTCCAAATTCATCATTGGGGACACGTTCAATCGGCTCGCATTCGCCGTTGATGCAGTAAATGTCCCCATCGCAAATATATTCTTCAGGCCCGGATTGCGTTCCGCCTGGAAGCGGGCATTGAAAATAGAGTTCGCGTACGTCGCATTCCCCGTCTTGCGGATCATCTAGGCATATTTCGTGTGTGAAATTACAGCGAGGATTGGTCTCGAATGGTTCACAATCACTGGCCTGGTTGAACGCGCCGCATGTATATGTGCGCTGTTTTCTCCAGCAATCGCGGGTAACATCGAGACCATTTATGTTGCGGGTTTGCGGATTACTATCGGTGCAGATTTCAGCTTCGATAGTGCAGCTATTGGTTGTCGTGGAAGGACACCGGCTTTCATCCCAGCGCTCGCCTGTTATTTGCGTAATTTGCCTCGGGATTCCTCCTGGCACTCCTGCAACCGGTCTATCACATGTGAATAGCGCGGTATAAACTATTTCCGGTTCAACGCAGCCATATGTCCCTTGCTGGAGACAGATTTCTCGTTCATCTATTATCTCTCTTGTGCATTGGCCGCTATTCCCTGCGCTAATCAAAACCACCGGACAAAAACTGCCCCCGCCAAATTCGCATTTATATTCGTAAACCGTCCTGCTTGATGTTTCGATGATAAGTGGAATTTCACACTGCCCGCCACTTTGTTCCGGCTTCAATCCTTTGTTGCAAATCGCTTCATAATATATGGTGCCTGATTCATCTGGCGGAAGAGGACGACAACGACCAGTTTCGCCGCCCGGTGCGTCAACGCCCAAAAAGCTATTTGGATCTTCCTCGATCTCTCTTGCTCTAGCCAATACTCCGGGACCGAGATTAAATTGTGTCCGGTTTGGATTAGTAACGACATTATAGTGTTCATTGATAAAAGTGTTTGCGTTGCCAGCTTCCTCCAGCGCGTCCGGGTCATCGGCGTAATGACTATATGCCGAACCATCGTTGTAACCGGGAACATCTTGGGCTCTTGCATCGGTCATTTTTCGCGACCAATTTTCTCGCATCGGGTTGCCGAGAGCCTTGGCTTCGTCTCTCGCTTCCTGACTTGTCATTCCGCCTTCGTACCCAATTGGTCCTATCGGCAATCCTGTAACTGGTGGCGCTGGGTTTGGTAGCGGCGGAGATGGTGACGGTGTGGGAACCGGCGTAGGCGATGGACTCGGGGACGGTGCCGGAGCGGGAACAGGCTTAGGAGTCGGGGCAGGCGGAGCCGGTGTTGGGCTAGGCGTCGGAAATGGTACAGGGGTAGGTGTTGGCGGGAATAATGGCGCGCCTCGATCAAGGCACCCGGTCGGTCCAGGTTCATTGCATGGCTGTTGCGGCGGAAAAAAATCATAGTCTTCAAGATCGTAAAGGCCGCCATGTGACTGAGCAGCTGCATGCCCGCTGACCAGCAGCGCTAAGCAAGTCGAAAGTAGCTTATATTTCAACTGCCATGCTTTCTAAGGTTTGAAAGCGCTGTTCGCGCTATCAGCGCCCCTGGACCGTCCGCATCACTAAAGGTTTCCAACGCATAACGTGCCGTGACATTGCCCGTCATCTTGTCATGTGGAGGCGGAGCGGTGACGCACGTTAGGCTCTCACAAAGTTCGAAATCGGTGCTGGAAACAACATAAGCAGGCACACGCTTGATATCGAACGCGCGGAATAATCTAGGATCAACTGACATTGATACTGGACCAGGATCGCTACCCAGCACTTTGGTTAGCCCGACGACAAACTGTTTGGAGCTATTATTCGTAAACCCTCGAAAAACGATGACACCGCCCGAGTTTCCTACATCGGTTATCATCTTACGCAGAGATTCTTCCGGCATAGAAAGTGATGCAAAGGCAACAAACAGCGGCGCTCCCGATTTGCGGGAAGCCAGATTTTTTGATGCGCTCTTGGCAACAGCGTCCAGATCAACATTCAGATCGCTATTCTCATCAACCTCCAGATTTGCGCCGTATTCCTCCACCGCTGACAACGCTGCATTGCTCGTTTCAACGGCCTGCGTTTCAAATTCAACCGAACGTCTCTCCACTTCGCGCGACAGATCCACGGCATCTTCTTGAAATTCCGCCGCGCGGCCTTTAATCGCCTCAACGTCAATTCCATCTATCGATTGAGCGGCCGCCGCGACAGCGGCCACCGATACACATATAAATCCCACTTTTTTCAGAGCATGCAGCAATTTCTTTTCCTCCAAATGAGATACCCCATGTCCTCGCCTTTGACGGGATATGCGCGCCCAGCGGTTGGCATCATTGTTGTTGCTCCGATCGTTGAGCAGGCAAAACGGCCTTTTGTGGTCGAAATCGGATTTGTCATCTGGATGCGGTATTGCGACCGCTTCACAATCGGCATGATATATTTGGAACAAAGAGCCTTTTTGCCTGCCGTTCCCCATGCCAGACCCATTCGGTGCATCTTTGCCAGCATCCGTTCAGCGGCCAACCTACTAGACTGCACACGGCTCACATGCGCCGCGATCTGACCATTCATCGGATATGAAGCCCCTTGGCAGCCGGCACACCAAAACAGCTGATCGATAGGCAATTTGGCTGTCGCGGCTGCACAATCGGCGGCGCAGGCCGCTTGAGCAGGAATATTGGCAAAAAGTATAGCCTCTGGATTGATGAGCGCGGTTAGCTGGCTATCGTTCCAGAGCGGATCAATTTCACTAATGTAGGCAATGTCTATCGACGCCTGCTCAAAGCATAGAAAATCCGTCAATAATTCCATCCAATAAAGCAATGGATAGATATAATAATGGACATGGTAATTGGCGGTATTTGCTGTGCGCCCGCCACCCATCAGCGGCCCGGTTGACTGGCCGTGCCCAACACCAAGGCCGGGATCGATTTTTATTCCGCCGAGATTTGGAAAGCACCACGGCTTATGCGTCACGTCCACTAATCTTGCAGGTTCCCAAAACCCGATAGACAGCCCTATTCTCGGAACTGGAGTACCACAGGCACAAATTGGTAGCGCCGGGTTTTTCGTGTCCGGTCGGCTCGACGGCCAAATATCCAAGGGTCCAATCGACAGCGGAAACAAACAGGACCAACAAATGTCCGTAATCGGATTTACAAATTTACCTGAGCACGTTGAAACCGGGTTTGGCACTTGTGCCTGGGCTTTGGTTGGAATCGCGGCAAAGCCGAAAAACGCTGCGATAATCAAACCTAACACGAGCAGATTTTCTATTAAAAAGGAGTTCGATTTCATCATGCCTTGTCCGCCTTTTTCCTAGGCGGCGGCAAAACTTCGCGAATGCGAAGAAAGCTCCCTTCACCCTCAATTATTGCTGGCACTTGTGAAATGCCAAACTTTTTGACTAAAAAGCCTCGTTGATCGAAATAGAATTTCTGCTTGCGCTCTTTCATCTCGTCAAATGGCGATCCATCGACGAAAATTATCCTGCTATTGAAACCGCCAAACTCACGGACAGCCCAATCAATTTGCTCTTTGCTGTTGCCCTGGATGAAGACCATTCGCCGGTTGAACTTTACGTTTTCCAGCGGGTTGGACTTGGTACCGCTTGCAGCTATCACCCTGCCCTTGTGATCCAAAATATCTTTTCCGACCACAATTGAAGGGTCATGGAGCCACGTTTTGGGCTTGGTAGTTTCAGATATCCCGCTGACTGGATGAGGATTTCGGACCCTATGCTTGGTTCTTTTCACCATCTGCTGGTTGAGACGATCCAACTCACCCGAAGCCTCTAAACCCTTTAATTTAGAATTGATCGTCAGCAGAAAATCAGGCTCGGCAATCTCCCATGTCTGTCCCAATATACCAAAGTCCCCTGCCGCCACGGTCGAGGGTAGAGGAAGGACTAACGATAGCGCGATTGCGCCCGATAAAGATGCTAAACGCAAAGTCATAATATAGGGGTTCCTTTGCCCATAATCTGGTTTCGGCAGACAAAACCGATTTCGGCATATCGGCTATCAAAGCCGTCCTTATGACCGGTGCCTGCATAAATGCATCTGTCTGGAATTATCCCGACCGGACCTGGTGTCAGCTCCAAGCCTTTTGATGTGACCGGTTTCAACCGCGCCACCGTCCTGCCATTAATTAAAACGACATTATCCGACCGCGTAACAATATCACCGGGAACGCCTAAAACCTTTTTGCCGAATGGACTTTTGTCGCCTGCAAAATGGACATCAAAAATTTTGGATCGCGGCGGAGCAAAGAACACATAATCGCCTTTGCGCGCTTGCTTTCCGCCCTGAATAAAAAACGCCCAGTTTGGCAAACTTTCTGAAACATTCACAAATAACGCATGGTTTTCTTGAAAGCGTTTCAACTGCACGACAGCCGTCGCACACAAAGCGCCGCAGCCGATCAAGGCCCACATTCTTGCCCAGGAGTACCTAGCGTTCATCACCCTCTCCGAGCATGGATGGCAAAGAGTCTGCCGGGTTTCCCGTTGCCCGCTGATCGATAGAAACGGTTTTGGGCAACGCCACGCGGGCATAAACTGCAGTTCGAATGTCCGGCGTGATGTCCGGCACGTTCTTTGACAACACCGCTTCGGCAACGACAATAGTGTCACCGTTTTCGCCGGCTTTTTTCAACTCCTCTTGCAAAACAACCATGAAATTTTCTGTCTCGGCTGTGATTGACGCCACGTCGCTCTCGCTGCGTGATTGAGCCTGAACGTATTCCTGGATAAGAGGTTGCAATTCGACAGATTTGATATTGTTGCCGCCGCCGGTATCGACGATAGATTTGGTGATCCATGCTCCCCAAAGAAGTATAGCTACCGCGGCTATAACTCCCAATACGAGCCGCGTGTCCAATGATTGCGGATTAGCCGCCCTCACCACATTGTGTTCGCTTAGCGGCAACTCTTCTTGCGAAGCTATATTTTCATTTTTCATAAGAAAGCCCTTTCAGAATAGCTTTGAGAGACGAAAATCGAAGGAGCGAAACGATTGTCACCAACGCGAGAACGGTAAACATGACGAGTGCGGAGAAACTGGATCGTCTTTCTATTCCAGCTTCCGCAAAACGGCTCGCGATATTGCCCAGGTGCGAAAAGAAACCTTCGAGCTGGAAACCACCTAATGCTATGAAAAATAACACGATCAGGCCCAGCGCGCAGATGCCATTGAAGGCTAACCACGAACTCAGCTCCACAATCATGTAAGACGCATCCTTGCGGACACGCTTCCCAGCCTTCCGAAGTCGATTGATCTTGCGATCGGTCATTCGGCCGCCTCCAGCATGATGCCGCTGTCCAGACCCCTGCCCTCTTGGTTGTCGGTAGACTCTATATCGGCATTTTCGAAAGCAACATGTTCAACGGCTTCATCCATTGACATGCCTTTTTCCAAAAGCTCTTCGATTTTGCCGAAAACAAGCGGACTGGATGAGTAGAGCGTCGCAGAGTAATTATCGAGAACCAGGCGCCCGACCGCTTCCACATCAGGCCCTCTGATCAGTAGCTCCGAATATTCAGTTCCATTGCGCTTCAAGGAACGTATCAAGCTGGTAGTCCAGCGGTTTTGATCTTCGCCGCCCAGCATGTCAGTTATTGAATCTGACTTTTGCTGCATGATGATTTCCCAATCGCTGTTTTCTAATGCAGCGATCGATCCCTCGGACTTGTAATAGTCTTTTTTTGATTGAGTTGCCGTTATCAGCGATCCGCCATATTTCCGGCACGTGCGCGCATATATCTCAACGAAATCCGCCATCGAGCCACCCTTCAGCATTTGCCATGCTTCATCGATCAATAACGCTTTTGGAACCGTTCTATCCATACGGCGCATTGCTTGAGATGATAGGAACATGATCGCGGTTAGAACCACAGACCGTAATTCTTCCCGCGATGCGAGATCAGATAGCTCAAAAACAACCAATGAGGCGGAAACGTCTACCGTAGCCTCTCCTATGAAAAATTTGCCAAATGTTCCCTTTGTGGTGAAAGGAAACATCGATTTCGCTAGATCTTCTGCAACCGGATGCCGCTCGGCAAACAGAAATTCCGCGACCGCATCAATCGAGCCATCCCGGCCATATTCCTGCCAAACTGCGTTAACCGCGCTATCGATCATACCGCGTTCTAAATCGCTCAATCGGTCCACGTGCCTGGCCATTTGGCCGATCATTGACTTCAGCATCGCCATGACGTCGATCAGATAATCTTCGTCATTTTCCACCATGTCGCCATCGATCATTGAAAACGGATTCACACTGAAACCGTCCCGCAACCTAAATTCGATGAATTCTCCGCCAATCATTTTCGCCAGATGCTCGAAAGAGCGGCCATCATCGATGACAATCACTTTTGAACCGACGCCAGCGAGCGAAGCACAAAGTTCTTGTAGAGTGACTGATTTTCCGGACCCGGATTTGCCGTACACCGCCACATTGTGGTTACCGGCTCCGTTCTCAAATGGCGACCAGAAAAAAGGCTGCGCCCTTCTGCCAATGAACATCAAATGCGGCAAATGACCGCCAACATATTCCCCTTGCAGAGGACAAATTGAAGCTGCGCTTGATGTAGGAATGCGTTTGAAACGCTTCATGCGGTCAATATCCCGTGACAAGCCGTTTCCGGCTGTCATAGGAAACAGAGATAGGAATGACATGGACTGCAAAAACAGTTCGTCAATCAGATCCCAGCCTGCTGCCTTGTACATCGACTTGATGTTTCGCTCATGGGCATCGCCCTTGCCAAGCGGAGACACTGTACCGACACAAAAATATGCCTGGACGGTTTTAACACCTTGGCGCTGCAATTTCTGCAATTCCTGATATTCGCTTGCCTGATCTGCCAGATTCGGAAGATATTTTGCACTTTGGCTATCCGCTAAAGACTTGGTCCGAAGGAATTTGTAGTTTGAACGCGAGGATTCCGCCTCTTCATCTGGATAATGCAGCGTAATGGAAGTAATTGTAGGGCAAGCGGCCCGCATCTTGTCGGAGAACATATCCCCAACCAATTTTTGCATGTCCCAGGGCGCAAAGCGTTCGGGCAGATTGCGAATTGAGAACATTCTCACGTCAAACCTATCCGGCTTGATCTTTTCGTATTCCAATTCCCCCGACAGGCGCGATACAGCCCGAAGTGGCTCGCAGCTCATAATCAACCGTTCCGGCTTCACTATGGTTTGGACATCCTTGCGGACACACTGATCAGCTATTGGATCAAACGGACTATATTCGTCCATATGATCTGACACATCAAAGCTCGGTCTGGTGAAATCATCGCAAAGCGAGATAAGTTCCACCGGCGTCATCAATTTCGCAGTGACATCGATCGTTTGAAGCAGTGAAACAATGTTTTCGCGCAGCGCTTTTACTTCTGATTCCTCGACTTTGCCATATGGGCAAGCGTAGGATAAAAAGACCCGATGATGGCGAACGTGAAACGGGCCATCGCTCGACAGTGAATCAAATGCGCCCTTCGACAACTTTTCAATTCGATGTTCCGCCATTTTACGGAACACACCGCCCGCCACATATCTAGGCAAACTGTAGTTTTTGAGTATGTCGCCAACACGTGGGCTTTGATGTGCCACAATTTGCAAGTCACTTGACGACGGCACACCGCTTGACAGAAAATTTGATATGATTTCCCCGATACGCTCATCAGCCCCTAAAAGAGGTGTCAGTTCCATTACGAATCCGACAGACTCGGTGTTGAAGAAAAGCTCTTTTTCCTCATCATAGCTGCGATACGGTAGCCAATTACCAAGCATCGGTGCTTCCATGCCTTTTGGCCTATATTTGGGAGCCGCTTGTTCTTCCGCGCGATCTCCAAACACCTTGTCGAGCCAGCTGAGTTTAATCATTTACGGTTTCCTCATATCCGGCAAAAAAGCTTGGAGCCGTGGGCGCCGGTAACGCCGCTGCCCTGCCCTTCAGCTTTGTTTCCGCTTCGGCTTTCAAAGATGCGCGAGAGATGATCTTATCGTCTGTGAGCGCGGCGGCGGTTGATTGTGCGGCGGTGATATCGGGGCCTTCGATATCATCCGCCGCTCGCTCCTGAGGCTCGGCAAGGGTTAGGGAACCAAGTTCACGAGGAGGCGAAACCCAAAGTCCCTTGTCCACAACTGCGTGAACCGTTCGCGCTTCATGCAAACGACCGCGGGCATCGACGCGGGAGGGAAAAACAATTTTCAAGACGCGCTGACCTACCCGGCGCGGTTGACCGGACACGGAAGAATCTGCAATGATATGCGTGCTTTGCTGAAATGCCGGTATCTGCGATTCCCGTTCATCATCAGCGATTTCAGAAATTGCTTCATCGTCAATGGTGTGCGTTGGCGCACATCTTCCTTTTGGCGCATCGCAGCTAAAGTCGCCTGAAATATTGGTGCCGAATGTTGCGCAGCCAGCAAGCGGCAAGCTCAAAATCGATATGAGGACAAGTCTATTTTGATGCAACACGCGCTCTCTCCTTCAACCATGCTTGCAGCCGAGCCTTTGGCCGGTAGCCTTCGAGTACCGCGCCATCTGCGCGGACAATCACTGGCGTTCCGTTAAAACCGTGCGCGCTTGCAAACTTTTCATTCGCATCTAGTCCGGAAGCATCACAATTATCGATTTCTGGTAGCGCCAGACCGTTATATGCTGCTTTCAGCGCCAGTTCTGGATCGACTGCGCATACGACATTTTCTGACATTTTTCGGCTACCAAGAACCGAAATTGGCCGCTCGATAACCCGCACGTTCATGTCTTTCAACGTGTCATGCAAGCGCCTGCAATAGCTGCACGAGAAATCGGAAAAGACGGTAACTTCCTGCCCCCTTTTGCCGTAGCGAACCGCACCATTGTCCGGCAGCGCACGTAGCTGCGCTGCGCTAACCTTCTTTTTGTTCGTTTTCGGCTGCTCCTGATTTGAAACTTGCTCTCGGCGCGCTGCGCCCCTGGCAAGCATATCTGGGTTAAATTCAAGTAGTTTGGCGGCGGTGATATCTTGCCTTGTTTCCATGTCATAAACACGCCCAACCACCAGATAGCGTCCTGTCTGGTCGACATAGAACAGGTTTTTGCCTGCAACGACTTCGCACAGACCCTCGATTTTTGAACAGTCCAGCTGATCAATTTGCGTTTTGGGCAAACGTTCAGATAGCGCAGCTTTTGTAACTTCGCTGTCTCCGATCAACGCTGTCGATGCACTTAATAAGGCCGTCAGAGCTACAACCGCCGTTCCATAGTAAAACATATATCTACTCCTTCAGCTTTCGATGAAAACGCCGTCGAGGAAGACAACCTCGACATTTATACCCACGGGCATTTCGACAATCGGCTGATATTGTTCAGCGCGTTCGATCAAATATTCTGAAACGCTTTCCCCGGCCTGGGCAGCGCCTCCGCCAACACCAGCACTGAGAATATCGTCAATCCCGGCTCCGCTCGTATTGCCGTCAGCAATAACCGCGCCGCCTCGCGCCAATGGGCTTGATGTTGCCGATAGCGCATTGCCGAAACCGCCGATCAAACCTGCAAAAAACGCCTGCGTCGCAAGCGAGCCTTCTCGGCTCACAACCTTTCCGCGCACTCCGGTTTTCCCGCCAAAAGCGATAAAGCCCTTGACCTTGCTGACTGCATAGCGGCCATTGGTCTGCGGACAGGTCATTCGTTGCAGTTTGACGTATATTCTCTCGCTCGACAGATCTCCGCGAGCCGCACCATTGACCAAGCAGCCTTGAACTTTTGTCGTCAAAAGCCTTCCACCGCTGTAAACTGACCGTGCCGGACCGGTGATGCGAAGAACCACAGGAAGTGGATCGCTTTGTGAGGACACGCCAGCGCTCGCATTCACGCCGACTATGACCTTCGCCGGCGCAATAGAATTTGGAGGCAAATAATCGACACTATCGGAATATGACGTCTGATTATCGGAAATGCGCGGCCCGGACGCCGGACTACCACCCTTAAAATTAACCAGCTGGACTTCACCGCTGCTTAGCTGCGAGCTACCGACTGCCTGCAACGCGGTGTCCCCTGCCCTGGTCCCGCTCGGTGAAGCGCTTTGATAGGAGGTGGGAGGCCGCTTCACCGAGGCAGGAGCTGCTACAACAGGAGATTTGCGTGCTGCCGCCAATGCCGCTCGCAGCTTATCATTTTCCTGCTGATAGGCATTCATTACGCGAGAACCGTCGCTCGCCATGCCATTTGATTTGTCACGCTCTGCACTAAGCTGTTTTTCAAGCTGTTCAGCGCGGCGCTGCGCACCCTCCCCAGCCTTCATTTGATTTTCTAAGCCTTGAAAGCGATTTTCGCTTGCAGCCATCCATTCCTGTTCACTCATATTGCGATTGACAAGATCATCGGTTTTTACCGAGATTTCTGCGCCATCGCCGGATGCTGCGCTATCGGCATCATCGCCGGACATTATGTACCAACTGCCGAGACCCAAAGCTATGAGTGCGCCTGCCCCCAACATCATTTTCTGATTGTTCAGCGTTGCATCATTAGCCGATAAATCATCGATGCCTGCAAGCTCGTCACCAGATCCAACCCCGCGCTTTTTGCCTAGCAAATTATTCCAATTCATCGCACATCTCCCGGCATCACAATATAGGCTGTGGTTGATTTTCCGGGCGGTAGCGCCTTGTCCCAAACGCTCACGGCAACCGCGCCTGGTGGCGCGATCTTGCTTTCGTCAAGAACGAGGTCTGTCTTGCCCTGATTTTCTATGTCCAGCGTTCGGCCGCGTAGATACGACCCGCGATACTCATTCAGCATTTTTACCCTGAGATCGCCGATCCGCGTTTTTTTCGCCGTGAGCTTACGAATTTCGTAGCCTTCTATCGGCGCGTTGCTGTGCATCGCCTCAACAAGCATTGCCGCCTGCTCTTCCAAAACGAAGGGCTGGCCTTTGGCGGCAAGCCTTTCATCTTCCATCGTCTTGTTTTCGACAAACACTTGATGCACTTCACGCTCGATGGTCGTGCAGAGAAATTTATAGACATTGCCTTTCGCGCTCGTCCCGAAAAACGAAACCGTAGGTTTGCGGTAAGAGGCCGGCAACGAAATGTAGATATCGCCCCGCGTCGGTTCTTCAACCACCTTGAAATCATCGAGTGGTGTTCCAGCAGTCATTTTCATAACGCTGGCAAACCGATCATCTTTTAGACTTATGCGCGTGACGCCCTTTTTCGCGATCTGGCAGCTTATCTCACTACTATCATCCGCTATGAGCGTCTGATCATTAGCTAGCGTCACAGAAGGCGAAAGGCTTATGGTAGCTGCAATTAACCCGGCCACCGTCTTTGTATTTAAGGCGATCATTCTTCTATCCCCTCTTTTGGATCAATCAAACCAAAGCCCCTCAAACGAAGGCTCAAACCCTCGTAGGACCAGTGGAAACGAAATTCTTTGTGGGCTGAGCTGATAACTTTTGATCCTGCGATCGTATTGAGTGTTCCGCTCACTTCCGACGTCAGATTCTCCGGATCAACTTTGATCGATGCGATCGAATAGGTTTGTGAAATGCTGGAACCAAGCTGCTCATCGACAATGGCAGCAAGCGCTTTTGACAATTCTCCGCGCTTGTCAGGCGAAGAAATTTCTAACAGCGATTCTTTCCAATAGTTCAGATTTTCTGGCGAGCGATTGAGAGCAAGTTGCGCCACGTCGCGCGTCACAAATTCAAGATAGTCCTTTGTCACTCCGGACGAACTAATTTCAAGCGGTGAGCGGTGTATTGGCTGCAAAATAACTTCACGGCTCTGGGTAACGGCTGCGAGGATTGCTAATACGGTCATCAATCCAAGACCGATTGACACCATTCCCATTATGTTTCGCTGTTTTTTGATACGACCCAATTCGGCCACCGATATTGTATGTTCCATCTAGCCCACCATCATTCGTAAATGGGAAGGAGGCGTTGCTTTCAGACCGGTGAAGCTTCCAGGCAGATACCAATATGCCAGATGCAATATCCAGTGCATTGAGCGACCTGCCTTCAGTTTCTTTAAGACCCACCAGCTAACCAGACCTAAACCTAATCCGATCACAATATGTTGTGTTAAGATGCCCCAGATAAACGGGACGCACATCGCCAGAAATTCATCGAGCGTCCAGAGCCCGATTAATTCTGGATCATCCAAATGCTGCGGAATAGAATAGCGATCCATGCAACGCCTCCAACTGTTCGACTGCAATCAGACGATTGCGGTCACTGTTGACGTTACGATGGGAACGCCTGTTCCAACCGCGATGCCAACGCCGACGGGCAAGGCTACTTGACCCAGACTAAAGCGCCCGGAAGCCATGCCGACAATTCCTCCAGCCAAAGCAAGAACGGTAATGACCGCGCCGCCAGAGCCTTCAAGGAAGTCGGTGAACGTCGTCAATGCAGGCGCAAACGTGGTATCCGCACCGGCAAAGGCTGCCCCCGCGCCCATTATCGTAATCGCGAGCGCGACCACGAAAGCGAGCAGAGCATAATTCGCCCAGTTGACGTATCCCCCTTCAAGTTTCATTGAAAACATAAGAGTCTCCATATTGATGTTGAGCGACATTGCTCACCAACATGGGTCGCGCGAGACACAGGGGTTGATCAATAGGAGGGGATGGAATGAAGCTAAATTTACGCTAATTCGTGAACCCCAGGTTCACCTGTTATGAACTGCCGGTTCATCATGTGTGAACGCCTGGTTCACTTCGAATGAACTTATGGTTCACTTGGAGTGAACGCGAGGTTCACTGTCTATATCCATAATCAGCAAAAATATAAAAACCGCTGGTTTGGTTGTCGGGTATATCAAATGACGTAAGGCTTAACTTACGCCTCCTATTTCTCTATTGATATAAAATGAAACCAATTTGGGTTTACTTGGAATATAATAACATGGCAAAAAATGCCAAGACGTATCAATTCGGTGTGAACGAACACGGTATCAGTTTGCTTTTCAAGGCATGCGAAATCGACTCGTTACAATATCTGCGGATATCGCCGCTCAATCGGGCATTAGCGAACGCCGCTGACATTTTTGTGAATAGCCCCATTAAACCGGGCCTTGTGGACAAGTTTCTTCAACTACCGTTGCGCGGAAGCGTTCAGGTTGCCGTCCACTACTCCGATGCCAAAGACATCACCAATTTTGAAGTTGCACGGGATATAATAAATAGCGCCGCTGAACGCCGTACATTCAATACAGAAATATTTTCGGTTGTTTTACAACACTATATATATGTTTCCCATGAAAACGGCTAATATCCCTATATTAATGGCATTAAAAATTTGTTAGAGCGATTCCGAAGGGGGTCTCCATGTCCAGATTTGTTGCTTCATTACCGCACTCAGATGAGCATGGATCGATCCTAATCTACAGACATTTTTTTGACCTATATTTCTATCACAACGAACTTCAATGCGATGAAATAGCCAGCGGGTTTGACTGCGCCACATCCTATTTTCACCGTATCAAGAAAGGTAAACGCCCGTTTCGCTTCAGCTATGTAAATAAGCTCATCAAACATTTCGAAATCGATCATGCCCGGCTATATTGGTCTGTCGAACATTTTGAAGATCCTCAAAAGTATTTTGAGCCCGAGTTCAAAAATATCGTCCATTTCCTTTCATGCTTTGTCGAAAATTACGAAGAGCTTGATCAAGCTGGCGAGATAGATGGCTTCAAGGCAATGCTATCCATCATCCAACCGCGATCTTGCGAGAAACTTGCGCGCGAGCAATTTTCGGATATCCGGACCAAATTTAGACGAGCAGAAGCGGCACTCGCTAGTGTCCCTCAATCACTCGCTCAGCGATAGGGGATCGATCTTGCAACTGCCAGGTCCAATTCTTGAGTATCATACTCACACGCGATCTGATCATTACCTGCCAGCTTCCCAACGATCAACTGGCCCCAGCGGGCCAATTGGACATTCATGTTCCTTAGTGGGTTTGCCAGTAATTTTTGTCCAAAGATGATGTATCGCCCGCATTTCACAACCCGGCGTTCCAAAAATTGCGGATAGAACGAAAGCCAACCCCAGATGACCAAAAATATAGACGAGCCAAATCCAAAGCGCGGTTGCAGTCAAATTGGTATCTAGGCCGTCAAACATGAACCAGCTAATCGAGCCCAATATGGCTAACAAAATCACGCTGATAACTGCTGGCCATTTTTTCCAATGTTTGGAATATCCAATGTTTATGACGTAGCTAACAAGAAAAAGGCCGGGCAATATACCATTCCACAAGAGCGATCTGATATGTCCGTCACCGCCGATCAATGAGCCATAAACTTGCCCAAGGCCATACACGTAATATAGACATAGTGCGCCGAGGCCCAATCGCAGTAATCGACCGAAAATTCGGGGTTTCGGTAACGCTCCGGTTGGTTTCAGATCAAGATCAGTTGTCGCCATTTTTGTGCCGTAGTCCTTTCTCCACTTCCGGTCTGAGCTAACCGGCGCAACATGACAGTTTGGTAACGTCTTTGTCGAATGTTTGGGCAGCTAGCTTCAGACTTTCAACGGTTGTTAGATAGGGAAAAATTGTTTCCCCTAGGGCCTTTGCAGTCATTCCAAATTTCAGAGCCATTACCAGCGTCTGGATACTGTCTGAACCTTCAGGAGCCATAATCTGACCGCCGAGCAATTTGTCGGTCTTCCTGTCGGCTACAAGCTTAACTAGACCTCTCGTATCACGAGCCGCCAATGCGCGTGGCACTTGATCTAATGGGACAAGCGATGCTTTTACGTCATATCCCGCTTCTATTGCGCCGGCTTCACTCAAACCCACGCCGGCAACCTGGGGATCGGTAAATACAACCCAAGGCATAGCCGAGTTATCATATGATTCTGACCCCATCACTACTGCATTTTTGGCGGCAAGCTTGGCACCATAAGCAGCCATATAGACAAATTGATCGCGGTTGGTCACATCACCCGCAGCATATATATCCGGATTGGACGTTTGCATGTTATCGCCGACGACAATCGCGCCGCGCCTATCAAGCGCAACGCCAACATTTTCTAGCCCCAATCCATCTGTGTTCGGTGTCCGGCCTGTCATTACTGCAAGACTCTCGGCAGTGAGTTCAAGCCGTTGACCTTCATGCTCGATACAAATCGTAACGCCAGAAGAATCTTGTCTGCAAGCATCATAGGTAATCCCGCAATACATCGTTATTCCCTCTGCGCGGAAAGACGCAGTCAAAGCCTCTGAAATTTCTGGCTCAGCACCGGGCAATAAACGCGAGCGGCAAATAATCGTCACTTCGACACCCATTCTTGCCATCATCAATGCCAGTTCAGATCCGATATAGCCGCCGCCGATGAAAATCAGACTCTTGGGTAATATTTTCAGATCGAGCAATTCCGTGCTGTCGAGCGTTGGAACCTCATCAATCCCTTTGATTGGGGGAAGCGAAGGACGGCCACCGGTTGCAATAATGATCTTTGGCGCTTGGATCATTCGTTCGCCAATTTGAACCCCGCCTTCAACGATGCGAGCTGGCCCTTCATCGAAATAGTCAACATTTTCATATTCAGGCAACAAGTCGGCATATTTCTTTTGTCGCAGTTCATCGACGAGATCATCTTTCGATGCTGCTAGTTTTGCCCAATTTTCTACTTGGGCATCGCCCGCCAATCCGGGAAAGCGGCTTGCCGACTTTGCTCCATGAATGGCTTCTCCGGCGCGTATCATTGCTTTTGACGGAACACATCCGACATTGACGCATGTGCCGCCAATGGTGCCGTGACCGATCAGGGCAACCTTTGCTCCGTTTCCTTCCGCTGTAATCGCAGCCGAGAATCCTGCTGATCCGGCACCCACAACGATAAGGTCATAGCGTTCGCCATTACCTGACGCGCAACAATCATCCATATTAATTCAATTCTTAGGTTAGGGGTTTGAGCAATCTTACTGTGTGGCTGCTGTTTTCGCCGGATAGCCCGCATTGGTAGATGCAGATGCAATTGCGGCTGCATTGGTGCGTTTTGGATCAAACCTCACTTTTGCGGTTTTTGCCTTGAAATCAACATCGACAGAAGACACTCCGCTAACGTTACCCATCGCCTTCTTGACCGTGATCGGGCAGGTGGCGCAGGTCATTTTTTCAATAGTGAATGTTTGAGTTTTGAGGGCAATTTGCGATGCCGCTTCTGTACCTGCCAGCGCGTTGGAAGATGGCAGCAATGTCATAGCACCGAGCCCACCCGCTCCAAGGGCAATAACGGCTGAGAATACAATATAAGCGCGTTTCATAATCTTTCTCCTAATAAAAATACGGTGCCCACCAATCGATTGTGATTGATAGAGCAATGAGTAATGTTCCCACCCAAAGGGCAGTTTTCGTGATGATTGATGATTGTGGGCGTGCACAATATGAGCCGTCTTCACACACAGGTGCGGCTCGAAAATAGACATGCCAAAAACCAGCAGCTAGAAATCCAAGGGTCACAGCGATAAAATACCACTTATAGGGCTCAAGCGCGGTCAGATTGCCAATCCATGCGCCACTTATGCCAAGTGTGACAAGGACGAGCGGGGCAATACAGCACGACGATGCCAATATAGCGCCCGTTATGCCGCCAACAGCCCACCAACTCCGCTTTTCTGGCGGTTGTGTAGGCATTTCAATCTGAACAGTCTCAGGCAATAGGTTATCTTTCGCTGCTATTGATTCTCGTTGGAAAACATTATACACTCTGTAGTAACTACAGGAACAAGAACTTTTTTATGCAACAATCTGTAAAGCGCGGAAAACTGGCCAAAATCACCGGCTGCAACATAGAAACTATTCGATATTACGAGAATATCCAACTGCTACGCGCAGTTGATCGCACAGACAGCGGTCACAGGCTCTATTCGCCCGATGACCAAGCAAGGTTACGCTTTATTTTGAGGGCGCGAGAACTCGGATTTTCAATTGCGGAGCTGCGAGGGCTTCTTAGCTTGGTCGATTCCAACGAGTATACGTGCGGTGAGGTTTTGGCTGTGACCAACGATCATATCACCAGTATTAAACAGAAAATATCCGACTTGAAACGTTTGGAACAAACATTGTCGGACATGGCGCAGAAATGTGATGGCGGAGAAGTACCGGACTGCGCCATCGTCGACACAATGTTTCAATGAGGATGGCTCGGTCTGAGGTCCGCTTTCGGGGGTTATCACCGGATAAAGCGGTGATTCCCGTCGACGTGTCTCAATGTCCGCTTCCCATCTGTGGACGCCCCCAAAAACGCAAGCGGTAACTTGAGGGGTTTGGCACGTAGTCGGATGCTGCCATCTGTCCGGCCTCTTGGTGCAGCGTTTTGTGCTGCGGGCCCGTATGGGAGTTCGCGGATCGGAACCACATCACCCTAAGCGTGCTGATGAAGCACGGTGGAAAGCGCTGGTTCTTCCGATCCCATCTCGCCGACTGTTTTGCCGTAGCGCCTTGAGCTATGATTTGCGTTTGAGACCCTTGTCCTTCGCATCTTGCCATGCGGAACAGCCGTATCATCACAATTCGTTCTAAAGTATCCTAGCGGGGCTCGGGGCTGGCGATGAGGCCCCGATATAATGATCGGTCAGTATGCGACTAATTACCGGCGAAATTCAGCATTTGAACGTTAAAACCAGAGACCGCCCCCCTGCCCTTACGTTCGCTTTCTACTGAATTCCCGAAAGCGATCCGCTCGACTGCGTGGGAGCGGCCAGACGATAAGGATTTCATGATACGAAAAACATAATCCTGCGTTTCCCTTATTCTGGGAATACGCAGGATTTTGGCGACCCGATTGGGGCCACTGTTATATGCTGCAAGCGCTAGATCAATTCGGCCAAAACGATCAAGCTGCGTTTTTAGATATTTTGCGCCGCCGTTGATATTTTGAACAATATCCCACGGATTTGTGACGCCGATTTCGCGCGCTGTTCCTGGCATCAGCTGCGCAAGCCCGATCGCGCCGGCATGAGATAACGCCGCAGGTCTGTACCGGCTCTCTTGGACGATCAGGCCGTCAAGCAGTTCAGGCGCTACGCCGTGTTTGCATGCAATTTCATGTACCAGCGGATAAAGCTCCGTGCGGCGGCGCTGCGCGCTTCGGGAAATGTCAAATCGCGGCTTCATCATTGCTGGGCCGCAATGACTGATCGTTCCGCTGTTCAGTGTCGGATAAGCATCAATCGACGCTGTATAAAGCACTGTTGGCGCTACGCCTGTTTGCATCCAAAGCGGGACAGGAATTGAGGACGTTCGATTTACTGCGCGCTGCTTGGTTGTCGCAACTGACGGCTGCAAGTCTGCAAACGCCGCTGCCATAGCCTTTGACAGGTCACCCCCCTGCCCCCTGGTATCATGATGCAGCGCGGTTTGGGCCGGCTGTGCCGGCTTGCCGAAAACAAGCCTTTCGACTTGCTGGGCATTTGCGGACGTTGATGTTTGAAACAGCAGCGCTGTCATGACGGCCAATTTTACACGCACGATCATCCCCTATGGATAAATCACGTATATTTTGGCCCATACGCTTGAACTGCTCACTAACGGTATTTATTCCATTAATAAAGGGGAAATTAGACAAATGTGTTGGCGGGGCAAAAGCCCCGCCTGAAATTCATTCATCCGCTTGCTGCGCTTTGCACAATATTGCTGACCGGCGCGCGACCATATCTGTTTTGTAGATAATTTCGCCATCGGATTTATGTTCGCTTGGAACAATGTAGCCAGAAATACGGACCAGACTGCCGGTTTCCTGCGCTTCGGCCCACTTGCGGTTCTGGAAGAAGGTGACGCTTAGAAAAACGGCAGTTTCATGCCACTTATCGTGATCATCCTTATATTTCCTATTTACCGCAACATTGAGAAAAACAACTTTGTCCCTAACGTTTTTTCGGCTTACTCTGCCGATGATGTGAAATGTAGCTTCATTCTGCATATTCTGTCTCCGATTTATGACCGGGCTCGTTCCCGATGGGAATTTTCACCGGTAAGCCAGAGGCGCGATCAAGATAAAAAGCGGAGGGTCCGCCTAAGGTGGAAACCGCCAACGGCACGTTCTTTTTGTCTTGATGGTAAAAGCCGATGAGCGCGCAAGTTTCCCATTCATCAGGGAACGTGACCGATCAGTTTGGTGACACTAGCAGAAGCGCATTATTCGTCATCGACCCGCCGAAATCAGATATAGTTTCTTCAAATTGGATTTTAGTTGCAGATCGGGAAGTTTCGATAGATCTCGATGGTGTAACCAGTTTCCCCCCTGCCCTTTGGCGGCACGGGATCAATGCAAGCCAGTGGCCTTTTGGACTTCCTTTTCGAGTTCGAGCTGCGCCTCGGATAGCATTAAATTGCGAGACTAGAATTTTCCATTCGCCGATTTTTCGGCATCACAAGGCTTGTAGCATTTCTCTTTGGAATCGACGGTAATTTGCTTGAACCGATGACCATTGAAGACTTCGTTTAGCAGCTATTCCTAATCCTTTTTCTAATTTCGATCAGCTGTTTGAACCGCTCCCCCGCTAATGCGGTCAATCAGAAAACCGGTACCCTGGGGTTTCCACCGTAGGCGGACCCTCCCCTTTTCGGACTGACCGCGCGGGCTTCGCTCGCACGAGTGCAAAGCTGTCTTAAAAAAGGAAAGGAAAAGACAAATGCAAAACGAAGCTACATTTCACATCATCGGCCGCATTGGCAGTGTCGATATCCGCGAAAAAGTTGCGTTCATCTCCGTTGCGGCTAACCGCAACTACGAAAAAGACGGCGAATGGAAAGCGCAAACGCACTGGAACAATGTTTCGGTCTTCCGGAAAGACCTTCGCGAACGGCTCGAAAAGGCCAATAAGGGCGACTTGGTTCGCATCACCGGTGTTCTTTACCAGAACAACCGGGAAGTTGACGGCACAACGGTTTACGAAACCAATGTCGTTGGCGAACGCTTCGCTATTCTGGCGCCAAAATCCGGCAGTGAAGAATGATCGGAAAGGGGGCGGCTCTCACGAGCCGCCCTTCCCTTTTTTCCTCTTTCGGTATAAGGAAATTTGTCATGGCTACCAAGATTGATACCAAAGAACTCGGCATGCAGGAACAACTTGCGTCTATCCGGCGGCATTTAGCCGAAATTGACCAACGCGAGGTCCAAACCGCCTACGAGCCGAAGAAATTCTGGATCTCCGCTGTACTGGCCGCTGCAGGTCTAATGGGCGGCGGTGCTGCCTTGATGGGTATCGTCCTACGCTAAATCCCCTGTATGGCATGTCATACACTGTCTTACATTGTAATTACTTGTAATGCGTTGCGGTGTCATACGTCGCAACGCATCGCATTGACATGCGTGTTAGTGCCTGATAATGCGATGCCATCAATTACAATGCATTGTATTTAGTTGTCTTGTGTTGTGCTAATCGGGAGGTTCTATTGGCGAAGACTATTTCATTTATCAGCCCAAAGGGCGGTGTCGGGAAAACAACCGCTGCCGTTTTGCTTGCGACAGAATTTGCCAATCAGGGGTTGAAAGTCACCGTCGTTGACGCCGATCCGAACTATCCGGTCCTTGCCTGGTCTAAATTGGCTAAATTGCCGCGCAATCTAAAAATCACGTCAGAAGTCGATGAAGATGATATTATTGACGTGATTGAAGCGGCGAAAAAGAAATCTCAGGTCGTTATTATCGACCTGGAGGGCAGGGCAACTGCCAGAGCAATGAGCAGCCTTCTAGTCTCTGATTTGGCTATCGTTCCTATTCAAGGTAGCGTCCTGGATGCCAATCAAGCTCTAAAGGGCTTTAAATCGATTAAAACAGCCGGGAAGGGCAGGGTGAAACCTATTCGAAGTGTCGCCCTGCTCACGCGCACGGCCGCGCATGATGGTCTGTGGTCGCGGCAACTTCGTCAGCTGCGCTCAAATCTCGTTGATGCCGGGATAGAAATTGTTCCGACCAGCCTTGCCGAGCGGAGCGCCTACAAAGACCTATTTGGTCTTGGTGGTACGCTTGCGGACATGAATCCCAAAGAAGTCAGTTCTCTTGAGAATGCTCAGAAAAATGCGCTCGCATATGCTCATGACGTACTAACCATTTTGAACGACAAGAAAGGGTAGAAAATGGCGAAAGATAAAGGTTTGCCCGATTTCAAGCTCGATGATGACGATGATGACGTGCCGGCGCCGTCAAAGGAAGAAATCGAGACAGTTCGAAGGGCAGGGGAGGACATTGGCTTTGTGTCAGAAAAGCCGGTGAAAGAACAGGATTTCCGAAAAGTTCCCAAAAGCGCATTTACTTACAGCTACACCTTGCGAATGCGACCAGAGGATAAGGATAGGTTCGATCATTTTGCGTGGAAGAACCGGTGGAACAAGGGCGAGGCTTTTCAAAAATTGTTGGATTTGGCTGAAGAAAAGGGACTGATGTAGCAGTAGTTTTCCGGGGTAGGTGAGGGCGCTGTCCTACCGGACCCGCGCTCTATTCGCTCCGCTCTCCGAGCCTGTAGTCTCGGCCCATTCGGGTGACGATCGCTAGCGCTTCGCCTTAGATTCCATCGAGGTTAATCATTTTACCCATTTTGATGGCACAGCTTGAAAAGCAGACGGTCGGCTAACGGTCCATTTTCGGAAACTCTAACAATACGGCCCCTAGTGTACATCTGCGTGCATTGAAAAGTCGGTAATAGGGCCGAACATTCTTCGATCTTGCGATGGCTTCCCATCCGAATGTGCGATTTCCGGAATTATCAAAATTACGATTGCGCAAATTCGCGAATTCACTATTAATTGATTCTTCAGCTCCGTTTGGAGTGATCACGCGGGGTATCTAGGCGACAAATATGGCTACGAAATCGCACACAAACGGCATCGAAGACGAGAACTCGACTGAGCTTAAATCCATGGGCTTCAAAGTCCATCCTGACTTCAAGAAGGAGTTCAAGGGATTTGCTGCAACTCAGGGTATTAGTATGACGGATTTGCTCAAGGAAGGTTTCGTCCTTTCGAAGAAGAAGCGCCGCAAGTGATGTGCTCGGATTTGCCAAGAGGACCTGGCCCATTGCGGACGAGGCGCACGCAGGGAGTCTGTTGATGGCTTTAGACGTTGCGCCCGCGCTCGCCGAGCACACCGATTGGCTCTTGGTAGATGATCAAAACGAAGAGCGCGCGCCAGTCGACGGGCTGGTGCTTGTCGAGGACTTCGTCCCCGGGGATCGGACCCCAGAAGAAGTGGCGGTCATGGAAAAAGCTGCCGCATGTGGCGCGCGCGCGGTTTTTTTTGAAGCCCCTCGGAACGAAAGGGCACCGGTCGCGCAGGCTTTCATTTTCGATCAACAGGACGGGTTCGATGAGGAAACGTTTCCAGAGATTCACAAACGGTTGTGGAGCTGGGGCGGTGTTCCGTTAGCCTATCTGGCGGGTCCCGGCCTGGTACGCCTTTTCCGCTGTGCGCATAAACCCGACTTTAGCGGAACGGATGGACAGCTGATTTGTAATCCGATCCGCACTTTAAGGATCGGAGCAGAGATTGCAGCGAGCGATATCTGGTGGGATGCGGCACATCTGCGCAGCGGTACCATCTGGGATGACCCTGCGGCTTGCCGCTTGATGCTGTCCGCCAAACAATCCGCTCATCGCACTCTTGTCGAGACGGTTCGCGGACTCGCCGACCGTCTTTCGGATCGCAATATGCTCGCGCCGCGGTTGCGCCGCAGACTCCTGATTTTGAGCCTGTTGATCGCCTATCTCGAAGAGCGACGTGTGCTCCTGCCATCGGATTTCGGAGAAGCATTGTCCGGGGCTTCGCAATTCTTTGAAGTCCTTCGCGACGGGCCAGCACTTGTTGGTTTACTCGGTACTCTGGAGGCGCGGTTCAACGGGCACGTCTTTCGTCTGTCGTTCGATGAAAGAGAGGCGCTGATCACCAGCGAAGAACTTGGCACCTACGCGAGGCTGGTGGAGGCTCACGAGGACGTCTCCGGCCAACTCAGCTTCTGGAAACTCTATTCATTCGCCGACCTCCCGGTCGAGCTAATCAGCAACATCTATCAGCTGTTCGTGGCAGACACCGCGAGTTCGATCTACACGCCGCCGGCCTTGGTCCGCCTGATGTTGGAAGAGGCGTTGGGCTGGGAGAGGCTAGACGAGCTGATGGACGGCGAGGGCGTGATCCTCGATCCAGCCTGCGGGTCGGGAGTCTTTCTGGTTGAGGCCTACAAGCGTCTGGTCCTTCACTGGCGGCTGCGAAACGACTGGCAGCGCCCCGATGTCGATCAGCTACGATGCCTGCTCACGCGTATACATGGCGTCGATCTGGAGGAAGGCGCGGTCGAACTCGCAGCCTTCAGCCTGTGCCTTAGCTTGTGCGATGCGTTGGAGCCTGCGGACATTCGCTCGAGCGTAAAGCTGTTCCCGCAATTGGCTGGCACAAATCTGCATCAAAGCTGCTTCTTCCATGCGAAAGAAGAACAGCAGATCAATGTCCCGGTTACCGTGATCGTCGGCAATCCTCCCTTTGTTTCCAGCCTGACAACGCCCGCCGCCAAACGCAGCTACGACAAGTACAAAAAGAATGTCGGCCATCTCGCGGACAAGCAGCTCGCCTACCTCTTCTTGCATGAAGCGATGGACATGCTCGCCGAGGGCGGGATCCTCGCGATGGTCTCTCCAGCGGGCTTTCTCTACAATCAAAAGGCGCTGCCGTTTCGGAATAACTTTTTCGAAACATGGCGGGTACGGGAAATTCTTGATTTCGTTTCAGTGCGCGGCCTCTTCCAAGCCGATCCCAAAGTGATCGTGGTGATTTCGGAAAAGTCACCCACCAACGCTGACGCCAAAATTCTCCACGCAATTTTCCGCCGAAATGGGCGGGCGGCTGCCGAGCAGGGTTTTCAGATCGACCGTTACGATCTAAACTGGATGACGAACAGCGAGGCCAAAACGCGCCGAGATATCTGGCGTGCCAATCTCTTGGGCGGCGATCGCGTCTGCACCTTCGTCGAGCGTTTGCGGAGCTTCCGAACTCTTCGGGATGTCGCGAACGAGCGTGACTGGGATTTTGGCGAGGGGTTCATCGCCGGGAAGAAGGGCATTTCAAATCCTGCAGACCATTTGATCGGAAAGCCGCTGCTCCAGACTTCGGCTCTTTCCGTCAACGGACTGGATGCTGGAGCGATAGAAGTGGTTCCCGATGCACCTGTGAAGGATCCTAAGAGCGAGAAACGCTTCAAACCGCCGCTCTTGCTCGTGAAAGAGCACCAGGATCTTCATGCCGGTATCTGGACCGGCCATTATCTTACCTTCAAAGACAAAATCGTCGGTTTCGCCGCGCCATCTTCGGACCGGGCGATGCTTGAGAGCATTTTGAAATGGATCGAGAAGAATCGCCCTGCTCTTTCAGCATATATTGCCGGTGTAAGCGCGAGCCTCTTTACGCAGCGGGCCACTGCAATCCTTAGCGCTGATATCCTTGCGCTTCCTTATCCCGAAGACGGCAATCTCGATCTCAGCGAAAACGAATGGATCATCGCCGAAGACATCGTCGAATTTCAAAGGGATTTCATTCGTCTAGGAGCGAAATCGGCAGCTATGAAGACGGTGCAGCTCCTTGATCTTGAGAAGTTCGACAGCGTTCTCACACGCCAGATCGGTACGGTTTATCCCGAACGTCCGCTTCGCGCGCACGGCTCCTACCGCTGGTCTGGAGCGGTCTGTCAGGCCTATTCATTCGGAGACGCCGAGGTCGATTGGTCTGGGGCCGATGAGCTCAGAGGAAAGATCGGCGCCCTGTTGGCCGATCGCTCGAGAAAGAGCCTCGATGTCACGAGGATCGTGCGCCTGTACGATGGGCAGTTTCTCTTCCTGCTCAAGTCCGATAGGCTCCGTTTTTGGTTGCGCTCTATGGCCCTGCGTGATGCCGACGACGTTCTGGCCGACCTGAGATACCAGGGATTCTAGATGCTCGCTGATCACGAAGGTAACCGGAGCAGTGACGGCGCGCTCGATACCAATCTTCACCTGCCGCAGGGATGGCAAGCCACATTTCTCGAATTTGTATCCGCGCTCCTGCAACAATGGCGCGATGATCCCGCGCGGCCTCAAGCAACGGCAGAGACAAAGCTAAGCGCGCAGCTTTGTGCGAAGCTTGCCAGCGCATTTCGGCATGGCCCTTGGGACTTCATGCAGGTGCGCCGCGAAGAACCCGACGAGACGTTAGCGAACAGATCCATCGATATTGCCGTGGCAGCAGCCGGGGCAACAATCATCGTAGAGGGTCGGCGATACAATGAATATGCGACCTTACTACCCATCGAATGCAAGCGCTTACCGACACCTGCGGGGCACGAGCGGGACGAGCGCGAATATCTGTATAGCCAATTCAAATCGACCGGTGGCGTGCAGCGGTTTAAGTGCGGGCACCATGCTGCACAGCACAGCCGAGCGGCGATGATCGGCTACGTCCAGGCTCCGGACATCTCATCATGGGCTTCGGCGCTGAACAATTGGATCGACGATTTGGCAAAGGCTGGAGAGGCTGGATGGAGCGCTTCGGATAAACTGCAGCTCGACGCACATGATCTAGCGGGCCGCCTCGGGCGGCTCACGTCACGGCATGTGCGTGACAAGGGTCTTGAGCCGATCGAGATTTCGCATCTCTGGGTCGAGATGTGAGCGTGGATACCTCAATTGTCTATGCTCGAAATGCAATGGCTGGATAATCTCGGTCCGCTTTCGCGGTTCAGTCACCAAAATGCGGGCATTCGCGAACATCCGCTTGAACGGCAGTTTTCTGCTTAGGATTGGTCGGTTTCTTATTTGTTATTCATTCCAAAAATGGTCCGGTATTGCGACTTTTGCGAACCAAACGTATTCGTTAGATGAGCTTTAACCGGAGAAGAATAAAAGCAATGTTGACGAAGTGCGTTTTACAGGAATTTCCGTGTCAAAACCCTGATTACTCGAAATTTGATAAGATAGCTTCTGGTGAGCTAGCAAATTCTATTCCGGCGTCGATAATAATTAACGACAGCGCCTTCTGTACGATGATACCGACAGACAAAGATCTTCAGGTTGGCGACATAACCCATAAAACCTACTTAAAGGCACTTGTTGGGCAAACCGGCCTATACCATTTGTGGATTGATTACGACAATTGTGATGATCACGAAAATTATACAATGCTATGTATTTACGTTGGGAAGGGAATTGCCGAGCTAAGAATCGACGATCATATTAGGAGAAGATGGCCTAAGGAGGCTCAACTGTATGTGACATTTACTGAGATTGAAAACCGTCTATCAAAATATTATGAGCAATTGTTTTTGGATATTTATGACTTCAATCTAAATCGTAACGAAAATAGAGGTGAAGAGGAACTCTACGCAGTTTGGCCTGAAGAACTTCATAATATTGGTACGCAAACTCACGACGTTTCTAATCGAAGTAATATGTCTGGCTTGGATGATTTTTAGATGACATCATTAGTGCCTATGTGGGCTTTTTATGGTAATCACTTCCCGCTAGCGCTGCCAAGCGCGAGCCGTTTCCAGTCAGGGAATTGCCCGCGTTCAAGCACTAAGCGTATCACGTAGCTTACCATTCGATCCGCAGCATCGAGATCTACCGGTTTCTTTGTCGGAAATTTCCCCGAATGGACGGCCTTCGAGCGAGCGCCGTAGAGATCTCGCATAAGCTCGAAAATCTCTGTCCGTGCATCGATGTTTTCACCAATCAACCAAGCCGCCCGACTAGATATTTTATAGGTAATTTCTGCATTGGAGCTGCCCACATCATGCATCAGAACAATCTCTGCAGCGATGCCGAGATCAATGGCCCTGTCGATAGGATCAATTGCAAGGCGCGATCTGCCGAGCCTGTCGATGGCCCGTTCGAGCACTTCTCTTTCGGACATCGCTGCCAACGCGTCGAACACCGCCTTAATGAGGCAGCTATTTACCGTGAAAGCAAAATTCGGTTTGGTCGCAAAGGGTCGCGACGATGAATTGCCGTCGACCTGAAAGAGTGACTTGCGATCCGAAAGAGCTACCGAAACCGGAATTTCGACGCCGCCATCGCTCGACAGGAGGCAGGCGCGGCGCACGCGCTGCTTTGCCGCTTCGCGCGTTTCGGCATTAGGTAGGGTTTCGCTAGTATTGATCGCTTCTGCGTCACCTTCACCGACCTGCACAAAGGCAGGGGTCACATCGTACATTTGCACAAGAAACCCAGTTCCTTCGGGAATCATGGGCCACTGATATCGCCACGAGTAACTATCCGGATCAAGCATCGAATTTGATGGCGGTACGATATGTATACCTTGCGCGATTTCGATTTCTGCTTCGATTTTGACACCGATTATAGGTGAGACTTCCTCGTATCGGCAGGAATTGCGGGCCACTTCTGCGTGGAAAGCCTCAATAATCTCCTTAGGTTTCATATTTTCGACAAGTCGGTCGATTGCCCATTCGCCAAACTGGCCATCAATGAGCGCGCTCGCATCAACTCCACTGAAGACTCGAGTAGTTGCATAGTCTCGGAACGGATCTGAGCTGGAAAGGACACGGTCCACCCGCCTTACCGCATCTCCGCGCCATTGCGCGTAGTGTTTACCCCGATGGATTTGAGCCAATTCTCCGGCAATTTCCCCGAGGTAACTAATGGCATCGTAGTTTTCGACCATTTGGGTATAATGACTGGCCAAATCCAAAAAACAAGGCCAAACAGAGGGTTAATAGTCAAACCAATGCCCGAGGCCCCCATGATCCATATCCGTGTACTTTTCCGTAATCCTCAAGGCACCATTGTGGATGGGGGGATTGATTTCGATTTGACTTCGTTCGCTGGTCAAGTCCCGTTGATCGGCGATATGATACTTGACCCTGGCGTTCCCCAAGGTCTTGATCGAAATCTTCCTCAAAACCGGCAAGTCTGGACAGTCGTCGGTCGCGTTTTCAATCCTCGCGACACAGAAGATTGCGTCGCACTCATCGTTGAAACGCGCGATGGCAATGTTGTTGACGAAGCCTTTCTTTAGGTTTTGACGCTAGGCAGTCGAACCGGTAGGCGGCCAGTCAGCCTCCACCCACGTGAGTTTATTCCTCCGATTCAGGACGCCCGCCAAAACTTGACATATTTGTCATCCTCCTCGAATCCCATCTTTAACTTGGTGGACCATTGTTATCGAAGAAGGATTTGCAGAATTTTAGAAACATGCCGTCAGGCTTTTGCACGTCCGGTTTGCCGATTTTTACCCACCATTCGGCAAATACATTGCGAACATGATAAATGTCCCATCCTGGAACTCTCTGGCGGGCCTGATCGTTAACATCCGGAGACAGCCGGCTTAAAATATCCTTGCCGCTGCTTGAAAGGGCAGGGGGAGCCTTTTTGCATTTCGGCATGGTGTTCCGATTGATGAACAGAACTTGATCTTTGTCCTCAATAAATTCAACCATATAGTCCGGCAAATGATCGTTTTTGACCGCCTCCTTGACCAAGAAGCGAAATTTCTTTTCCGGACTCTTGGAGCCGGATTTTTTATGTAAGATTGCGATCCCAGCCTTCCATTGTGATTGCTGGCCGCAGTGTTTTCTTGCCAGCTCATAGAGCCGCCTCTCGAGCGGCTTTCTCAATCGGAAATAATCGCGGTGCATAGTCAACACCGCGCTTTCCTTAATCGCTTCGAATATCCAGTCGGCTAGATCTATTTGCATCCAGAGCAACCGGCCATCAAGGCCGTGCTTTCTCGCAACAGTCCCTGAATCTATAAGCCCAAATGTTGTGAAATGATCTTCATCACCTTTGCGGATATTGGTAGAAATCCGCGTACCGCCCAGGCGTTCAAGTGCGTCTGCGATAGCCATGTAATCGCGCCCTGACGTGCCTCTGTTTGTAAATTGCAACAAATCATGCGTGTTGATCTTGACCCGCTTCGAGACAGGTTCATTGCGGTTGAGCTTCGCCATGATCTGCGACACCGCGTATATCAGGATATCCTTGTCATATATTGTTGCCAAGCCCTTCACGCTTGGTGTTACCCTGATCCAGTCTCCATTATGTCCGTATTCTCGCACGGTTGTTTCGGGTTTTTTTGATAGCGCATAAAAGGGATGTTCCATCATATCTGCTAGGTCTTTAAGCACCGCGTCATGCACATCACAGATGAACAGATCCGCAATCGGGTATCGCTCTTCAATCAGATGGTCATTCGTGGTATTAGGAACCGGCAAAAGAGATTCGTACTTTGACACAATTTCCCCCATTGCTACTTTCGTGGTATTAAGAACCATCTCGATAGAATCGTGGTTTCAGGAACCGTGGACTGGTTTCGTGGTTTTAGGAACCGGTGTCAAGTCTATTCGTGGTTTCAGGAACCGGATTCATTCGTGGTATCAGGAACCTAGATTCGTGGTAACAGGAACCTTCATTCGTGGTTTTAAGAACTTGGTTTATCATTTATCCAGCGCACTGCGTTGAATCAATTCAAATATTTCCGACGGCTCTTGCCCTTAACACTACCTATAACGCAGTTTAACACCCAGAGCTAAAAACTGCTTATTATTCTTTTTTTTGCCTCGATCGCACTTAACTCCATCCTCTTGCCGCACCAATATAAACGAATCGGTCAGTTCCCTTTTAGACGAAAGATCGAAAGGCTTGGCAAAATAGAAGCGCGGTCCTCCAGAAACCTCTCTATCTCAATATAGCCTTCAAACGAACTATCCGTTCAAATTATTGGCGCGCGATCTCCTGAATAAACCGGTCCTTTGTGAATAGGCGAGCCATTCGTTTTATCTTTTTTACGGAAACAGCCAAGGGCGCTGCCCTTTCGTTTCCAACAAGCCCAATAGCTGCCCCCGTGTGGCACCGGCTTCACCGCTGCTGGCCCGCGCCAGGGCAGGGCGATTAGGCTTGTCCTTCCCCATCCCGTTCTCGCCGAAGGGCAGGGCCGTAGGGCCGTTGGCCTATCGGCACAAAACGAGGACGAAAAAGTGAGCAAAACAGATATTTACGAGGAAGTAACAAACACCATTGTCGAGGCGATTGAGGCTGGAGCTGGTAAATTTGAAATGCCTTGGCACCGAGCTAGTCCGTCTGCCTTCATGCCCTCCAATGTCGCCAGCGGTAAATATTATCGCGGTATCAATATCATCATGCTTTGGATCATGGCCGAGAACCAAGGCTATTCCGATGCGATTTGGGGGACGTTCAAACAGTGGAAAGACGATGGATGCAAGATTAGAAAAGGCGAAAAATCAACTCCGATCATCTTTTATAAGAAGTATGAAACCGATGATGAGAACGGAGAAACGATAGAGCGGTGGTATGGCCGGTCAGCGCGTGTTTTCAATGTGCATCAGGTAGAAGGCTACGAGGCCGCGCCGCAATCCGTCGAAGATGGTAGTGTCGATCAACTCTCTGATAATATTCAGCAACGAGCTAAACAGGCGGATGTTAATATCGAGCATCGCGGGTCGATGGCTTTCTATAGTCCCGGTCCAGACACTATCACTATGCCTGAAAAACACCTTTTTCATGGTAGCGCGTCACTGACGCCGCAAGAAGCCTACGATGCGACCCTGTTGCACGAACTTACTCATAATGCCGTAACCGGGATTATGCCGCATGACCTCCACTGGA